>Ga0326728_10014803_pt1 | contig 16415 bp, 9 predicted proteins | sample MB3enrmetagenome_FD_207602 | JGI IMG/M metagenome (GOLD analysis project Ga0326728, IMG submission 207602) | Lab enriched peat soil microbial communities from McLean, Ithaca, NY, United States - MB31MN | ecosystem: Environmental > Terrestrial > Soil > Wetlands > Peat | place: USA: New York...
CATAATACGCTTTTTGATTTGGGCCGCCCTGACGCGAACGGCGTGTTTGCCCAAAATGGTATCAGCCTCCAATCCCAAGAGGAATCAAATCATGCGCCGCACCTTCGGTGTTCTGAGATTAAGATTAGGATTAGGATTAAGATCAGGAGTAGTGGCGCAAAGTATGGAAATGCGCGCGGCCACGATCAGGGCGCCACTGGATTGGCGGCGGGCGTCGTTGCCGGCACGGCTTCCGAAATGCTGTTGAAGTACTGTTCGATGGCTTGGCGGTATTGCTCGGGCGGCACATTGTCCCGGCTCTGCCGCAATTCGTCCCCCAATTTGGAGGCCAGCGTGTTCCAGCCGTTGGAAGGAGGTTTGGGGCCGCCTTCGTTGCTGTTGCCCGGCAGGTTGCCTTGTTGGGCCATGGCGGCCGACTGCAAGCGGGCGTTTCTTGCGGCTTGGTCAGCCGCGCGGGCGGTGCGGGCGGCGGCATCGCGCGCCCGTTGCTGGGCGGCGCGAGCCTGCGCGGCGCGGTCCTGGGGCTGGCCCTGGCGTTGGCCCTGGGCCTGGCGCTGGCCTTGGCCCTGACCCCGGCCGCTGGCCTGCTGGGAACCGGAGCTTTGTCTGAGCCAGTCCAGCATCATTTGAACATTGAGGGGGCGGTTGGGGATGCCCAGTTCCTCCGCCGCTTTCTTCTCGTCCTTGAGCATGGCCAGCATGTCTTCCAGGGTTTGATTCTGCCCCGCATCGGTGGGCGGAGGGGCGCTGTCAAGCTTGGCGACGATGAGGCGGAGAAGCTCGTCGAACTGGGTCTCGGCCTGGGCAAAGGCGGTGTTGGCGCCCTCCTGGCGGCTGAGGGCGTCTTTGAGAGTCTTGCGGGCCAGAGCGTCCACGGCCCGAGTTTCCTCGGGCAGAACCTGCTTCTGCACGGTGTGGAGCAATTGGTCCGATTTTGCCCGGATCTCAGCGGTGAGGGCCGCATAAGTCGCCACGGCCGCGTCGAGTTTCTCGCTCAACGTCGTCGTATCCAGCGCCAGGCGGTGCTGGTCCACTTCGACCGACTGGGAGAAATCACCGCCGCGCAGGCTCTCCATTTTCTTGATCCAGCCCGATTCTTTGGTGACCAAATCGGCGGCCTCGTTCAGGCGATTGGCGGTGAAAACGGCGAGGTTCTGCGCGTCCGCGTCGCCGGGCATGTCTGTCAAATAATCGTGCAACATGCGGAACTGGTCCAGGGCCTGGCGGGCGGATTCCAGGCTGTTGGTCATGGTCTCTGGCGACGCCTGGCTGGCGGCGATGGAGGCCAGGCGCGCGCCTTCCGCCGCCAGGGTCAAGGCGGTGGCGACAGGCTCCTTGTCCTGCTCCACCCCATCCGGCAGCCAGGTGATCATGTTCTCCTGCATCTTGGCGGCTTGAGAAAAGACCTCGCTCTGCCCGGCGGTTTGGGCCAGGAGATACTGTTTGGCCAGGGCCGGGCGATTGGTCTCGTCGGCCGCGGTCCATTCGGCCGTTTGTTTGGCGAGGGTTTGCTGGCGCTGGGCGAGGAGGGTCAACTGGTCCCGCAGGCTGGTCGTATCCATTTCCTGCAAGGCCATGAAACGCCGGAGCATGCGCGGGTCGTCGGCCAGGATTTTCGCCAGTTCCGCCATGATCTTTTTCTGTTCTTGCATGAGATCGTTCAGCTGGGCCACATAATCGTCGTCCACCTCGGCCACTTGCCTCTGGGTCGAATTGATGGGGGGTTTCTTGGAGCCGAGCAGGGCTTGGGTGTCCTCCAGGAAAATCTGATGCATTTTCTTCAACTGCTGCATGGCCTCGGCCAGTTGGTTGTCGCGCTTGACCGACTCGTAGCTCTTGGTCAAGTCGGCCAGCATCTTTCGGGCTTGATCCAGGTGGAAGGAGGCCTGGGCCAGGTTCTCCCGGTCCTCCCTGGCCTTGGCCGATTCGAGGGTCACTTCTCCCAACTCCTCGCGCGCCGGGGCGATGTGAGTGTCGCCAATGTCGGAAATCTGCAGGCCGATGAATGCGTAGGCCGTGCCGGCGCTGTCCTTCTTCAAATCCACCACCGCCCGGTCGGCCTGGCGGACCTGGTCTTTGCTCTCTTCCAGCGCCCAGGTCTGCTCCACCCCCAGGCCCTCCTTCGATTGGGCGGCGAGCAGGTTGGACTCCGTGAGGTCATGGGCCTTGCGCAGCAATTCGTCCAAAAGCTTCAACGTCGGGTCAATCGCCATTTCCTGCTTCTCGCGCATCTGGCCCTGGAAGGAGTCGGCCCATTGGTCAACCACAACCCGCATGGGCTGGGCGCTGGCAGTCTGCCCGGCCCCCGCGTCCAAGGCCCGTGTGGACATGGAATTGGGCGGCGGCTGGCTGGCGCCGGAAGACGGGGGTGAGTTGGAGCCGGAATTGGGCTGAGCCATCGCAATATGATTCTGATTCTGCTGGGGCGGCGAATTCTGGTTTTGATTTTGATTTTGATTTTGGTTCGGCCCGTCCGGCGACTGGGATTGCTGCTGTGACGAGGAGTTCCGGGCCGTGTTTTGTTGGGATTGATTCTGCCCATTGTTCTGCTGCGACTGATTCTGGGCGCCGTTCTGCTCCGATTGGTTTTGCGCCGTGTTTTGTTGGGATGGATTGGCCGCGCCGTTCTGCTGCGATTGAATACGCGCGGTGTTTGGCTGGGACGGGTTTTGGGCGCTGTTCCGTTGGGACTGATTTTGCCCCGTGTTTGGCTCGGATGGATTCTGCGCCCCGTTCTGCTGCGCTTGGTTTTGCGCAAGGTTTGCCTGCGACTGGTTCTGCCCCGCGTTTTGTTGGGATGGATTCAGGGCGGTATTCTGCTGGGATTGATTCGGCCCTCCATTCTGTTGCGATTGATTTTGGGCGGTCTCTTGCCGCGCCTGATTTTGCGAGCCGTTCGCCGGCGGGTTTTGGTTCTGCCCCGAAGCCATCTCGTTGGTTTGCCCTTGCCGGGCCGCCTCGGCATCCGGGCGCGGCGTCGAGAAGCTGGAATCGTTTCTGGTATCGGTGACGCGGACGCTGTAGTTGAGTTCCTCGCCTTGTCGGAGGTTAAATTGGGACAGGTCCAAATCCACCTGTCTTCGGATAAGCCGGGAGCCGACTTCATTGGTGTCGAGCGGAATGGGAATGGTCATGGGCGGGGAATTGGACCCGTTTTCCCGGGTGATGCTGACGACCAAATCGGCCCTGGCCAGTCCGAAATCATCGCGCGCCTCAAACTGGATCTGGATGGTGTCATCCGGCCGGGCCGTGATCTCGCCGCTGGGCGAGGTGATGTTGACGGTGGGGGGCTGGTCCTGATAGACCACGATCTGGCAATCGGGCCGCGACTGGTTCTCCAGATGACGGAGGTTGGTGAGGATTGGCTCGAAGGCGATGGTGTTGCTCAACACCGTGTCGAAGTGATAAGCGCCGTCGGCCGACTTCTCCAGGCGCTGCAATGTGCCATCGGCAAACTTCAACTCCATGCGATCCAGGTCCTGGTCGGACCGGAAGCTGATTTCCATTTTGCTTCCCTCCAGGGCGCGGACCTGGCGCGGGAGGGTTTTCTCGTTGACCAGCGGCAACTTGCTGTAGGCGGGCGCCTCGATGCGGAATTGAACCTGCGCCAGCGCCGGGCGTTCCAAAACGGTGACATGATACAAGGCGGTTTGGCCGTCACCGGAGCGGGCACTGTAGCCAAAAGAGGCGGTGACGGAGTTCGCGGTATAGAAGAACTTGGCCGCGTTGGCGGTGGACTCCTTGGCATCCTTTTCCAAGACCACGATTTCATCGCGGCCTTCGGCGGGGTGGAGCAAAAGTTTGGCCGAATCGGGCGCCCATCCCGTGGCGGTGAATTCCAGCGTCACGTTCTCTCCCTTGCCGGCCACCAAATCACCGGTTTTGCACTGCAACCGGGTCAGCGTGATGTCCTTGCCTGGCTCCAGAAACCGCTCGCAGAGCACCCTGGCCCGGGGAAAATCCAAGACAAAGAAAAGAGCCAGCGCGGCCGCCGCCGCCCCGAAGAACTTTCCCGCGCAAATCAAACCTTGTTTTGAAACGACCGCCGTCGGCACCACCGTCCCGCTCATGGCGGCGGTTTCCTGGGCGACTTGGCGGATCATCCCTTCCGAGCCGCGAATCTCGGGCTGGTCCTTCGATTGGGCCAGTTCGGTCGTGGTCTGGCAGCGCTCTTGCAGGGACGGGTTGGCGCGATCCACTTGCGCGGCAAGGGAGTCGAGGGAGGGGCGGCGGAGGAGCGGAATCAGGCAGCCGAGCAGCAGGGCCGCGCCGCCGCAAACGAGGGCGGAAATGGTCATGATCCAGCGCCAGGGACCTTGGCGCGGGGTGGCCAGCCAGTCAATGGCCATCATGACCAGCATGGCGGTGAGGAGCACGGCGCAGGCGCGCGTCAATCCGGCTTGGAGGCGGACGCGGCGGTCGTGACGGCGGACGGCGTGAAGTTTTTCCAGCATCTCCGCCGGCATGGCGGGGGCATCGCTTGGAGTTTTCATAACATAATGACTGACGTTAGGTGGCACGCCTCTTCCGCCATCCCGGCGCACCGGTCCGGCTGATGTCCTGCATATCCAATACTGATACCACTGTTGGAACATTCTGCCAACTCATTTTATCCTGGCTCACACCATCCGCCAATACTTGCGGGCGAGCCATTCGGCGGCGATGAAGGCGATGAAAAGCCAGAGGTAAATCCAGCGGTCCCACAGGGCCTCGCGGCTGAGGACCGTCTCCATCACGTCAGGGACGGTGTTGAGGTGGGCCAGGGCGTTTTTCAGGGAGGCGGGCGGGGTGAGGAAGCCGCCGCTGGCGTCGGCCAGCTCGCCCAGAAGAGGCAGGTTGCAAAGGGGGTTGTTCATTTCCGAGGAGACAACCGGGTCCACGTTGATGATTTGCTCGACCGGGCCGGCGTGGCCTTCGGCTGTCAACAACGTGGCGACGATGTCGCCGCCGGCGCGCAGGGTGACGGAGCCGAGCGAAAGGTTGTCCAGCGTTCCGCGGTAAGCGCCCGGCGAGCCGGGTTCCTCATGCATGGGAACCACGGCGCTCAATCGGCCGTCCTGGCGGGCTTCCACGTTGCACTGGCCGCCGGCGACGGGCTGGCCGTCCAGTTGCGATAAGTGAAGACCAATCTGGGCCGTGTCGCCTTTGGTGTAGGTCGTTTTGTCGGTGAGAAGACGAACGGTTTTGGAGCCGGAGCTCATTTCCCGGGCAATGGCCCAGCGCAAGAGCTGGCCCCAGAAACGATGATGATACAGGTCCCCATTCTGGTAGCGCAGTTGATAGGTGACAGGCGCGGCGACATATATGACGCGCCCCAGCCCGATGTATTGCCAGGAAAGGAACGCTTCCTCCTCGCCGCTGCGCCGGGGGGTGGTGGCGGCGATGAGAACGTGGGCGGTCGGCTTGGGTTTGGAAATGGAGGAGAGATTGTAGATGGGGAGTTTGGCGCTCATCTCGCGCCAGATGCGCTCGCTGGCCAGCGGGTCATCGTCCAGTTGGGTCGGCACGGCGCTGCTCCCTTCGGCGGTGACAAGCAGGCTGAAGGGCTGGGTGGGATTGCCCGGTTCGCCGGAGGCGGTGGCCGGGATCATCGCGCCCAATGGCTGGCCATCGAAGGCGGCCGGCATGGCGGCTTGTCCGGCGATGACGATCAAGTTGCCGCCTTCCTCGGCCACATACTTCCTGAGCATTTCCTGTTGCGCGGGGAGCAACTGGCTGGGGCTGACGTCGCCCAGGATGATCACGCGGTATTTGGTCCATCCGGCCATGTCGCGGGGAAAGGAGGGCGGGGCCATGTTCAGCGCATCGTCGTTTGGCTCGAAAAGAAGCTGCTCAAATGCCACGTGCTTGTCCCGCTTGAAAAGGTTGACCAGATAACGGAACTCCCAGCGCGGAAGGTCGTCGGCGACCAGGACCTTGATGACGTCTTCCATGACTTCCACTTCGACTTGCGCCTGATTGTTGTCGAGGGTCAGTTCCTTGGGGACGGGGAGGATCCTGACTTGCAAGGTGTGGCGTCCGGGGATGAGGCCCTTCCATTGGAAGCTGACGCGGCCGTCGTACATTTTCGTCTCGACGTCAATAATATGTTTTTCCATGGTCAGGCCGTCGCTCACCAGTTCGACCTGCAACTGTTCGCCCTCGCAGGAGTAGGCGGTGACCATGGCGTCAATCACCGCGGTGTCGTTTTTGAAAACGGCGCGCGGGGCGTGGACGTGGTGGAGGATGGCATCGCGCGGCATTTCTTCCGCGCCTATCGGGACGATGTAAAGAGGAACCTCGTGCAGGGCGGCGGCCCCTTCGCGCGGATCGCCGGGGGCGTTGTGGCCGCCGTCAGTAATCATGACGACGGCGTCCACGGATTGTTTGGCGGCTTCCTGGGCGGCGCGGTTGAGCGCGGCGGCCACATCAGTGGAACCGGCGGCCGGATTGTTGTTGCTGCGCAGCACCTGCCGCCAATCCGTGCCCGCCAGGGGCAGAACATCGGAAGAAAAGGTGTAACGCTCAATGCCGGCATGATCGGCCACGTCCTTGAGCCAGGAGTTTTCCGCCTCGTCCAGCCAGGCGGCCACCTTGTCATTTCGTGACAACTTGGATTGCAGCGCCAGCCCGGGCTTGTCCTGGCCGGCGGAATCCTTTTCGTAGGCGGCGGCCAGCTTCTGGGACTGGCGCTCGATGCGCTGCAGGGCGGCGGTGATGAAGGCGCCGGCTTCGTCCAGCCGGTCCTCGGGCGATTTGCCGCCGGCATTTTTCCAGGCACCCATGGGGGCGGCGTTCCCCTTGAGAAAGGCCGCCACCCGGCCCAACTCCGCCCCTGCTTCGGCGTCCGCGCCGGTGACAGGGGAGACGAGCGGGCCAAGGCCGTCGGCGGCGGAAGCCACCGAGCGGTGGATTTGGTCCCAGAGGGTCTGGCCGTGCTGGCCCGGATCGCCGCCTTCGGCCAACTGGCGCAGCCGCGCCACATCCGAGCGGGCGGATTGCAGGGTTCCAATCACTTCGTCCAGCGCCCCGACCGGAGGAGCGGCGCGCAGTTTGGCCTCCGGGCCGGCCCAGCGCACCGTTTGCCCCGAGCCGTCCACCGGATCAACCAGTCCCATGCTGGCACTGGTGTCAACCATAAAAACGACCGACTTGGCCCTGGTATCCCGGCGCACCGTCACGGTGGAAGCCCCGGCCAGCATCCAGAGCGCGACGCCCAAAGCCCCCAGGCGCATGAGCAGGAGAAAGCCGGATTTTTTCCACGACCCCGAATCCCTGGCCCAGCGCCAGGCCAAATAACCCATGACCCCGGCCACAGCCAAACCGAGCAGGACCAACTGGACGACCGAGAAAGGCCCTTGCAGCGCAAATCTTTGGATGGTTTCCGAGCGTTGCATCAGTTCAGAAATGAAAGGCGGGGGCGGTGGGCACGCCGGGACCGGAGGCGCGGCGCTGGCGGTCGAGCCAGAAAGCATAGACGGCCTCGCCGGCCATGAAGGCGAGCAAACCGACGAGCAGCCAGGAAGCCAGCGCCTTGGGCGGCGCGGCCACGCGCTCGGTGCTCGTTTCGGATAGGGGCTTTGGCCCAAACCCCACTCCGCCCACCTCGCGCAACGAGGTGATTTGTTTTTCGGTCAGCGGGCTGAAATCGGATTCCTCGGGATCGCGGTTGACCTGGAATGGCTCGGGTGGGAATGCGCCGCCGGAAACTTTCAGGACATATTGGCCCGGGAAAAGCGTTTTTTGATAACGAAATATCATGCGGCCCTGTTCTTCCCGTCCCGCCACCTGGGCGACGCCGCTCACCGGCGTTTCCACGGTGGCGCCGCCGTTGCCGGTATCCGGCGCGGTGGAAAACTGCAATGCCTCGCCGGGTTGGAGGTTGCGCCGCACCATGCCCGATTCGGTCAAATACCAGAGCCACTCGTGGACCATGACGACGAAGGACTGGCACAAGGGCAGGTTGCTCCAGGAGACGTTGAGCGGCACCGCCTGGACGATGACACGGCCGCGCCCGAAAGTCTTCTCCACGGCCAGGGGGGCGCCGCCTTCGGCGCGGAGGAGCACGGTAATGGACTTGTCGCCGCCGGTGTCAAGTTGATGGCGGCGGAAAACGCGGACGTGGTCAATATCCAGGCGATGCGTGTCGGCCAGCAAGACGGTGGCCGGATGCTCGGCCGAGGGGGGCGAGAGGGCGGTGAACTTCTCTCGGTCCATGGCATCGCCCACCGGCTGCTTGAGCGATGCGGGGGAAAGTCCGGCCCCCGAGGCGAAGAGAGTCTTGTTGAAGGCGGCGATCTCCGTTTGGTCGCCGAGCGCGATCCATAGCCCGCCGCCGGCATTGACGAAGCGGGCGAGCTTTTGCGCCGTCTCCTCGGAGATATGGGGGACGTTGGCCAGGACCACGCATTGATACGAGGCAAGGGTCTCGCTCTCCAGTTTCTCATAGTTGATCAGCTTGGGGCGAAAAATCGAGGCCAGCGCCGAGGTCTTGGCTGCGGTTTCCCCGCTGGCCTGCCAGCCCAGGGCGGAGAAGAGGTAGGCGCTGTCGGATTGCAAGGGATCGAAATGGGATTCGCCTTCCACGACCAGAATCGGGGCGGACTCGGTGACGTTGAGCAGGAAGCGGGCGGAATCATCCAGGCTCAAATCATCATGCCCGGAGAGTTGGCAGGAAATATCCACCAAGCCCGCATTGGGAAAAGACTGGCTCAAAGTGACCGTGGTTTCGGCCCCGGCATCGAGCGCCGGCACCCCGCTCAGGCCGATGGACTGCCCCCCGGCGGTCCAGGCCAGCGAACCGGCCTGGCTGTTCAGCCCGCCTGTGTTCTTGACGGTCGCAGTCAATGCGACGGGCTGGCCGACGGCCGCGACGGCGCGCGCCGCGGTCAATTTCTCCACGGCCAGATTGGAGACGGGGCGGGAATCGGCCCCCGCCAGGACCGCCCGGAGCACGACCGGCGGACGGGCGCGTTGGGCGAGGGCATAAATGGCGGCCCATTCGGCGGTCGCATCCGCGCGCCAGCCGTGGGCCTGGCCGTCGGCGATGATGGTGATGAAGCGGGTGGCTTCCTTGCCGGCCGGTTCCCCTTTGATGGCGGTTTGCAGGGCCTTGGGCATGTCGGCGGCGCCCTGGTTCGGGGCCAACTGCCGCAGCCGCGAGATCAAAGCCGCCTGGTTGCCGGCGTCCGCCGCCTGGGGCGAGTCTGTCAGCCATTCCGGCGCGGGCGAAGCGAGCATTACTCGCACCATGTCAGAGCCGTTGAGCTGGCGGATGAGTTTGGCCGCCTCGTCCAATTCCTGGTCGAAGACCGTGCCCGCCGCGATCTTGCGCGCGGTGGACATGGAATTGTCCAGCACGAAAACGAGGTCGCGCGGCCCCGAGGCGCCGATCCAGCCCATGGAAACTATCGGCCGGGCCAGGGCCGCCACGATGAGCAGGACAATCAGGATGCGGAGCAACAGGAGCAGCAGGTCTTTTAATTTGAGGAACCGCCGGCGCGGCGCGTTGCTGGCCAGGAGGAATTCCATGGCCGCCCAGCGCACCACATCGCGCTGTTTGCGGCTGAAAAAATGGATGACAACCGGCAGGGCCATCAGCGGCAAACCCCATAGAAATGCTCTTGACAGGAAGTCCATGCTCTATTTTGCGGCGGCGCTCCGGCGCCGCAGGTAATCCGCCAGCGCATCGCCCACGGGGCGGTCCGTGGACATCGGGATGTAGTCGCAGGAGCATTCCGTGCAGACGCGGCGCAGGCTGGCGAGGAAGGCTTTGAGGCGCATGAGGTATTCCGTCCGCACCGACCCCGGATCCAGGTCAATGTGGGGCACGCCCGACTCCATCGGCTCAAAGCGGGTGAAGCGGGTGAAGGCGAAGGAAAGTTCTTCCGGGGCCATGACGTGGAAAAGGAGGACCTCGTGCCGGCGGGAACGGAGGAGCTTGAGCGACTTGGCCAGACGGTCAATGCTGTCAAAACAATCGGAGAAAAGCAGGACGATGCCGCGGCGCTTGATGCGCTGGATGATGTCCCCCAGGTCCTCCGCCATGGAGGTGGGGCCGACCGGGGTGGAGTCGCGCAGGTTTTGGCTCAGGACATCCAGATGGCTGGCCCGGGCGCGGGGCGGGACGAACACCCGCACCCCTCCGCCCATCACCGCCAGGCCGGCCGAATCGCGCTGTCCGAGCACGATACGGGCCAGGCAGAGCGAGGCCGCCTGGGCGTAGGCATATTTGGTGACCGTGCTCATGCCAAATCCCATCGAACCGCTGGCGTCCATGGCGATGATGGCCTGGAGGCTGACCTCCTCCTCGTACTGTTTGATGACGTAACGGTCGCTCTTGGCGAAAACGCGCCAGTCAAGCAAACGCGCTTCATCGCCGGGACTGTAGGCGCGGTGTTCGGCGAACTCGGCGCAACCGCCCTTCATTTTCGAGCGGTGCCGCCCGGCCAGCAATCCGTCCGCCATCAGCTTGGAAACCAATTCCAGATGGGCGGTCTTGGCCAAATCGTCGGGATCAATGATGGGACCGGCCGGATTCATGCGCGGCTGCAAAGGGTGGGTTGCATCGGGCTTTCCGCCGGGTCAGCCCTTCTTGAGCTTGGGCAGCGCGTCCTGGATGCGGGGAGGCACGGAGACCCCCATTCTCGGCCCCAGGGGAGACGGGGCTGGCCGCTGACCCGTGGCGTCGGCGATCAATTGGCGGATGATGTAATCGGAGTTCTGTCCGGCCGCTTCGGCATGGAAAGAGGGTATCAGACGGTGGCGTAAGACCGGCGGGGCCATGGCGGCGATGTCTTCAGTGGTGGCATGATAGCGGCCTTGCAGGATGGCCCGGGCCTTGGCGGCCAGGACCAGGAAGATGCAAGCCCTCGGACCCGCGCCCCAGGTGACCATCTGGCTGATGAAATCGCCGTTGGAAGAGCGGCTGGGGCGGCTGCGCCGAACCAAGTCCACCGCAAAGCCATAGACATGATCTCCCACCGGCAAACGCCGCACTAAATCCTGCATGGCCAAAATTTCCTCCACGGTCAGGACGTGGCCGGTTTCATAATGATAGGCGGTCGAACCGCGCTTCGTGATGACGATTTCCTGCTCGCGCGAAGGGTATTCGACCAGGATTTTCAGCATGAACCGATCCAGTTGCGCCTCGGGCAGCGGATACGTGCCCTCCTGTTCAATGGGATTTTGGGTGGCGAGCACCAGGAATGGATTGGGCAGGGGATAGGTCTGGCCGCCGACGGTCAATTGCCGCTCCTGGGTCGCTTCCAACAGCGCGCTCTGGGTTTTGGGGGGCGTGCGGTTGATTTCGTCGGCCAGGATCATGTTGCCAAAGAGCGGGCCTCTGACGAAGCGGAAGATGCGCTTGCCGGTCGTGCGGTCCTCTTCGAGAATATCGGTGCCCGTGATGTCGGCCGGCATCAAATCGGGAGTGAACTGGATGCGGCGGAAGGTCTGGTTGAGAAGGGAAGCCAGCGTGGACACCATCAGGGTCTTGGCCAGGCCCGGCACGCCTTCCAGAATGCAGTGGCCGCGGCAGAGCAGGGCGACCAGCAGTTGTTCGATGACCTCCTCCTGGCCAACAATCACGCCCTCCATGCGTTCGGTGATTTGCAGGTATTTTTTGTGCAGTTCATCTACGGCCTGGACGTCCGCATCCGCTTCCGCGCCGGTCTTTGTGTCTGTCATGTGGATAATCTTTCTTGCTGACTCATGCTGCTTTCAATGCCCGGCCCAATGGCCGGCTCTCGTTAAAGTGCTTCTGATTATGCCCGCCGTCAACTGATAAGACTTTGAAAATGGTAGGGCGAGACTCCGTCGAGCCGAAACTCGATTTCCGAGGAAAAAGTCACGGCTCGACAGAGTCTCGCCCTACCTTTTCCCACCGATCCGGGGCTGCGTCGCTAAAAGCCACCACCACCACCGCCGCCGAAGCCGCCACCACCGCCGCCACGACTGCCACCACCGCCACCGCTGCCGTCACCGCCACCTGGGCTTACAACAACCACCGGCAAGGGCACGGCAAGTTTGTCCGCGTGATCATCGCCATAGACCGCATTGCGGCCGGTTTGGGGCGGGCGCGGATGGAAATCGTCGAAGTCAATCAACATCGGAATCAGGGCGAATTCCGTTGTTGCCGACCAATGATAACTCCCCCCTCTTGAGGTGCCGAAGCCCCCCTGGCCGTTAGACTCTGACTTGTCAAGGCGCTGGCCACCCAAGCTTCCGTTCCACCAATAGCTCGAGCCTTCCGTTTCGAAATAGCCCTCGTCGTCCGCCGGACATCGGAACACCAGGGCGCTGTTCGTGGCGCCGGCGGCTTTGCCCAAGTACGGGCCAAGCACATCGCAGATTCGCGGCCGGAATTTGTTCGTGTTTGCCTGAATCGTGGGAATGGGTTCAGCAATCGGCAGCGTGTCCTTGTTGTCTCCGGCGTAGAGCCGGACGGCCAGACCCAACTGCCGAAGCTGGCTGATACACACAATGTTGCGCGCTTTGATTTTCGCCCGGCTGAGAACGGGCATGAGCAACGCCGCCAGCAGGCCGATGATGGCGATGACCACCAGTAGCTCAATCAGCGTGAAGCCTGGTCTGCTCTGCCACCGCGAGTCGGTGGATCGGCGGCATGAACAAATGGAGATGGATTTCATGGCACAGGGTGGAAACCGTTGTCAGTGATTTTGCTTGAGACTGGCCAGTGTCTGGGCATGGAGGGCGCGTTGTTCGGGCGTCAAGGTCATGCTCTGGATTTCCTGTTGCTGAAGGCGCGGGGCGACATTGGTGTCGACCGGACGCGGGAGCGGAGACGGAGGGACGGCCTCGTCCAGATGCACCAGGGTGATGCCGGTGTGAGGCAACGGCGATTGGCGCAGGGTATAGATGATCGCCCACGAGGCGCGCGTCTTCTTTGCGATTTGCTCCGCCTTCTCGGCAGTTGCCGCCACGAATATGCGCTCATCAATCCGCGGCAGCAATTGCATATCAGCCAGCATCCGCTCCGGAGCCAGAACGCCGTCATTGGTGCCGGCGCTCACTGCCTGCTTGATGACCTCGTGCGGATCGCCTCGCTTCAGTCTGGCCTCGCTCATGGCCTTATCAGCGGCTTCGATGGCCTGGCTTCTGGCGGGGCCTTCCGGCATGGACAGCGCCTCGAACCTGGCTCGAACATTCGCCGTTTCTTCAGGGGGTGTTACCTGGAATGGGACTACCACCGTCATCCGGACAGGAACGGAGCCGGGAGTACTCCTCCAACTAGCCACGCTAGCACCTGATGCGCGCGCCCCATTGGGGGCGAATCCCACTCGTTTCATGGTGAGTTCGACGCCGAGCGGGCCGCCGCTCAAATTCGTCCAGCCGGCTTGGCGCAGTTCCATTTCACCCTGCAAGGCGGTTTCAAGCTTGTGCAACGCGCTTTTGGACTGGTAGACCGCGTAGTCCACTGTCCAGTATGCGCCAGTCTGGAGGATCACTTGGTTGAGCACCTGCGCCGCCGGCATATTATTGACAGTCAGCGTCACCGGTCCTTGCAGCCGCCGGTCCCAGGCAATGGCCTGGCCGGACTGGCGCTCAATTCCGCGGATCACCTCGTCCAGCGGCGCATTCACCACATGCAGGGTGACGAGGCCGCGCCCGGCCCGATGAATCTCATATTTCTGCCAGGCGGTGCTTGCGGCCAGTAGGGCCACCGCACCGGCAAGAGCCGAGGTTTTGATTTTTGTCCAAGCCATAAGTTTCAAGGTTCCTTTCAGGATGGTCATAACTGAACCGCTCGCCGCCGCTCCTTTCACGGCGGCAACTTTGGTGATGGTGGCGGCCAGCGCTCCGGGCGCGGCGGCGGTGACGGAATGCGCCGCGAGCAGGTCCGCCAGCGTTTCTCCCGCCACCGCGGCCTTCTTTTGCACCAGCAGCGACCGCAGCTTTTCCACGGCGCGTGAGACCCTCATCCGGGCCGAATCTTCATTCAGGTCCAGAGCCAAACCAATCTGCCGGAAGCTTTTGTTCTCGAAGAAGCGCAAAATAATGGCGTTGCGGTCCTTCGCGCCCAACGCCGCGATGGCGTCGTCCAGCACCGGGGCGATGGCTTGCCAGGCGCCTTCGTTTGCTTCGGGTTCAATGATGGGTTCCATGGCGGTCTCCTCTTCGCGCCGGCGGCGGCGGGATTGCGATTTGAGCGAGTCGGCGACAGCATGGCGGGTAGTCCGGTAAAGCCAGCCGGAGAGGATGGTTTCCCGTCGCAACGAGGCCGCCTTTCTCGCCAGAATGATGAACACGGCCTGGGAAATGTCCTCGGCCAGTTGGGGATCGCGCACCCGGCGGAGAGCCGCGCAATAGACCAGGTTGAGATGACGCGAAACCAGCGCGGCGAAGGCCTCTTCCGAGCCTTCCTCAGCGTAGGCTTTCAAAAGAGTCATGTCATCCACGTCCGTCATCATCTGGTAAATGGACGCCAAAATCAAAACCGAACACATTCTCATTGGTAGGGCGGCGCTGCTGCGCCGCCCAAAAGTTCAAGGCAGAGCGGCAGCTTTGCCCCACCGAGAAGGTGAAGATTCTTGGTTCCTCGATGTTTTCAGTGGATCTGATCGAGCAAAGGCTATTCAGGGGAGCGCGTGCGTCCCGCACGCAGTGTTTGGCGTCCCGCCAAACACATTCCGGCCTGTTTTCTTTGAGCGCGGGCAAATCCGAGGAACAATCCATTGCAACGAATCCGGGAAGGAGTGGGGCGCGAGACGCGCCCCACGGCGATCGGGACGATCGCGCTCCCCAGTCCTTGCCGTCGTGCGCTTGAATCCACTGAAAATGTCGAGGAACCAGATTCTTGTCCTGCTCCCCAAGCCACAATGGGGTGAGCGTATCCCTTGCAAATGCGCGGAAATGGGCGAAGTTAGAAACAGGCGGAGGCTTTGGGGTGTTGTTCTTCAACGGAGGGCGATTGAGTCAACAACCAAAGCCCGTTGTCTGAACCATGAAAAAAGCGGTCATGCCTTAATTTGGTGTAGAGTCGAGCCTGTGGCTCGAGATCGGCGCACAGCGCCGACACTGCAACAATCCTATTAAGGCAGCACCAAAAAAGCCAATGGATTGCAGAAGAAGGGTGCAGGACAAAAATCTTCACGACACCGGTAGGGCGGCGCTGCTGCGCCGCCCAAGAATTCAGGGCAGAACAGCAGCTCTGCCCTGCCAGGAAGATGAAGATTTTTATCATGCGCCCGAAGAAGAATTGATTTTAAAATCCGGCGGTCATAGACCGCCGCTACAGTTGATTATGGGAACCATTAGAAAGATAGTCACCTTAATCTGGATGGGGCTTTGGGGCGCGCTTTATGGCCTCCGCAAGCTCTTTTCCGCCCGGCTCTGGCGGAAAACCACGGCGCCGGCGGCGACGCCGGCTCTCACCGGCGAGCATGCCATAATGCTGGTCGCGGCGCGGGGGGGCGATGTGCGGGCCCAATATCAACTGGCCGTCTGTTACTCCGAGGGACGGGGCGTGGAACAGGATTACGGGGAGGCCGCGCACTGGTTCCGCGAGGCGGCCAACCACGGCGACATCAATGCCAGTTACAGCCTGGGGGTTTGCTACGCCAACGGACAAGGCGTGGCCGAAGACTTGGAGTCGGCGGTGAAATGTTTCCGCGCGGCGGCCGAGCAGGAGCATCCCAACGCCCAGGTCAGCCTGGGCGTCTGCCTGCAAAAAGGACTGGGCGCGTGGGGCGCCTCGGAAGAGGCCGTGAAGTGGTTTCGCCGCGCGGCGGAGCACGGGGACGCCACCGGCCAAATCAGCCTGGCCTCCTGCCTGCTCAACGGCGAAGGCACTCCGCAGAATCAGGAGGAAGCGGTCCGTTGGTTTCGCAAGGCGGCCGACCAGGGCGTGCCGGAAGCGGCCTTCAAGCTGGGCCAATGTTATCAGAGCGCCCAGGGCGTGGCGGCGGATGAAATGGAAGCCTTCAAGTGGTTTGAAATCGCCGCCGAAAAGGGTTTGCCCCAAGCGCAATACGAATTGGCGGATTGTTATCATCATGGGCGGGGCACGGTGGTGGATTTGCAGGAGGCTTGCAAATGGAGCGGGCTGGCCGCCGGCCACGCCTTCAAACCGGCGGAGGATCTGAAAGAGGAATTGGAAAAGGAAATGGCGGCAGCCGCAAGCGGCTTGCCAGAAACGCAACCCATTTCGTGAATCAAAAGAGGCGTCAGCCTCGGATGGTAGGGCGAGACTCCGTCGAGCCGAAACTCGATTTCCTGTGATACGGGGTGAGGACAAACATCTTCATGGCTTCGGTAGGGCGGCGCTGCTGCGCCGCCCAAGAATTCAGGGCAGAGCGGCAGCTCTGCCCTGCCAACGGAAGTTCCAATAAGAATTGAGGCCGAAACCATGAGATTGTCCTTATTTTACAAGGGGTTTGCGGACTTGGCTGATTTTCTTGCGCGTGCCTACGGTC
>Ga0326728_10014805_pt1 | contig 16414 bp, 15 predicted proteins | sample MB3enrmetagenome_FD_207602 | JGI IMG/M metagenome (GOLD analysis project Ga0326728, IMG submission 207602) | Lab enriched peat soil microbial communities from McLean, Ithaca, NY, United States - MB31MN | ecosystem: Environmental > Terrestrial > Soil > Wetlands > Peat | place: USA: New York...
GCGGTGAAAATGAGGCGCCCGCGCTCGGAAGCAGTAGCCTCGCACCACCCCTCGCCGGCCTAAACGCCATAGCCTCGATTCAAGATTAGATGATATAGGCTATGCTGTCAAGGCCCTTACGTGCGCAGCGGGCAATGTGATGGGATCTAAGGGAATGAGCGGACAGCCGGTAGCAGAGGGAAGCTTCTCTCCGCACTCCTCGGCGGCCTTTCGTCGTTTTGCCTTCATCAACCCGTGAACGCCGGGCGTGTCAAGAGGGGCGACAGGGGCGCGATTATAATCCCCGGCCCAGGGCTCGGCGAAGCGGCATTCGCGATCCGGCCCAGAGCCGCGGACGAGCGCTGAGAAGCGCGCACGTCCTCGCTACCCAACCTCCGGGCTCCCCGCTGTCGCCGTGGTGGCCGAGCCGATTTCGTCCGGGTGGTCGAAGATCCTGCCGCCACAATAATACTCCGCCAGGAGGCGTCCGTTAAAGGGAATGAAGCTCCGCGAGTTCGAGTCCCCCGTGTAACGTGCCAGCAGCGAGCCTGCCCAGAGCCGCGGACGAGCGCTGAGAGGCGCGCACGTCCTCGCTACCCAACCTCCGGGCTGCCCGCTCCCCTACGCCGTTGACAGCGTTCCCCCTTCACTTCGTCGGGAAGGCGGATTCATCCAATCTTTCAAACGAATCAATCGTCATTACCTCCATTCGGCGAAGCTCAAGAGGTGCGGTCTCTCGGACAACCACGAACAACCCTCGACCCGTAGCATCTTCGAAAGGTCTGAAGAATCCAGTGCCAGCCTTTAAGCGCTTCTTGCGAATGCCCGGATGGCCTGCCATCCCGAGGCGGACAATCTCGTCTGCTTGCAGGGTCTGATAAGTTGCCGCGCCCTTTTCGGCCCAGATCGGCAACCACTTGCTACAGCTTTCACACTCAGCAAGATGTTGCAACAGTTCTGGTGCCAGCGAGTAGTTCTGCCCCCTTGCAGTACTGAATCCAACTTCAAGAATAATGCGCCTCTCAAGATCCGTATTGGTACACACTGGCCGTCTCATTGCTCGCTCATGTTCACTGGACGTTCATGGTCTTCGTCCAGTTACTGCTCCCTTCAAGTTGAGTAAATCCTTGGCGCGTTAAGTATTTCGCCATGCCCTCGGTTACATTCGTTGCCCGAAGTATCACTGAGGTCGCCCCTTCCCCCTTAGCAGCCTTCATGATGCCTTCGTCCAGCAGTTTCAGGGTACCAGAAGATTCTCCGACATTCTTCACGACCGAGAAAGTCGCTGTCAAGGTGCTCTCGTTCTTTGCGAGGTTTACCATCGCTGTCGCTCCGTTTGTGAGCTGGCCGCCGACCAGGCCCTCGTATGCTGTGAAGCCATCCCTGAACCCAAGGTTCGTGGCTGCCCGGTCGAGGTTTAGAGATCCCGACGGCCCAGGAGTCAGGCCTTCGATTATGTTAGTTGCCGTCTGCTGCCCCTGGGGTGTTAGGAAGTAGCCGACGGCTGCCGTCCACAAACCTCGACCGAGCGCCAGCAGCGGTCCCCCGAAGAGCGCCCCCACGGTAGATCCCGCCAGCATACCCATCATGCCAGCTTGCTGTCCAAGGCTCAAATCATGAACCGGCCTTGCGGTCCCCGCATACAACGTGTTGCCGACAACCACCGGAACTTCGCGCCCGTCTGGATCAGCGAATGATACCGGGTTATTCAGTGCGTAGGCATACTTATTCCAGCGCCGAGGATCGGCAAGATAGTTCTGTTCGCCGACCGCGGATTGACTTGGATGCACGATGACATCGGGCGACAACCACCGGCCGCTGGGGGAGTAGTGGCGGTTGGCGGTATTGTACTGGTCGGTCTCGGGGTCGTAGTCGGGGAGTTGGGCGAACACCGGGTGCATCCCCGCGCTCGCGGTTCCCCCGAACCCCGTCCAGAATTCGCCAAAGGGGTAATACAGCCGTTCCTGGACAACATTCCCCGCACAATCCGTGGCGGTGGTGGCCGAGCCGATTTCGTCCGGGTGGTCGAAGATCATGCCGCCACAATAATACTCCGCCAGGAGGCGTCCGCCAAAGGGCACAAAGCTCCGCGAGTTCGAGTCGCCCGTTTAGCGCAGCAGCAGGTTCCCCCCCGCCCGCCCGACCCGAAATAGTCGGCTATACGGTCTGGACCTCCCGGAAGGAATAGCCAGTACACCCAGCGGAGCGGAAGGCAAGCACAAACTTCTCAGAAACGAACTCCGCCACTGAATACTCTTGTAAACGAAAGATATCTACTCCGTCCAAGGCACGCCCGCGAAGGATGGGCTTGCGAAGGCCAGAAATTTCTCCTCGTCGTTCCGGACGGAAATAGTCGCTGGCGTAGGTGCTGTAGCTGGAACGATCTAGGTCCAGCGCCGCAATTCTATTAATGATATTGGCAATCTCAAATCCAGGGAGTTCCACCCCCGAAACTCGCAACACCTTTACCCTGAGGTACTGAATGCCTGATATCCCCGCATTCACGAGTGCATCCCGGAGTCGAGCAGAGTATATGGGAACTGCAAGATGCGTTTGTAGGACGTCATCCGGATCTCCGTCGGCTCTCGGATCAGCTTTGATCCACGCGTTATCCGGCCAGCCCGAGACTTCCCTCCCCTCACGCAACTGCCACTCTTCGAAACTACCCAAATCACCACTATTCGAAACGTAAGGGTCGGCAACGGTATTACTGCACCAAATCGGCCTATACCAACGGGTTGTCACTGGAAATTACCTCTCACCATTTCCGGGTTCGCGAGTAACTCGTTCCTTAGTTGCCGAAGTGCATCTACCAGAGCCCCTCTGAATGCGGGGCCGGACAAACCCTTCGTTGCATCGTTCAGCGTGTCCAGCACATATTGATGATATTCATTCGAGTGGCGCCCCGCGTGCCCCTCTAATTCTACAAGGTTCTCTTCATCCTGCAAGCTCATCCCTGCTTTGGCAAACAATTTCTCGAATGCGTCAGTGAAACCACTGACAATGGATTTATCGGTAGCAATGTGATGGATTTGAGAGGCTACCCCTCCATCCTCCGCGGTGGCGGTAAGCATCACCACGAAGCCAGCGGCGACCGCCACCTTCTCTACGCCACTCTTAGCCGACGGAGCCTTCACTCCCGAGAAAGGTATATTGGAGAGAATCTCCTTGTTGTACGTCCTGAAGAAGTCCGGTATATATGTGGCTAGGTTTTGCGCCCCCTGAGATGCCGCCCTTATCGCTTGGCCGGCACTGACGCCGCTGGCAATCGCGTCCCTGATTCCAGCGCAGACCTGAGGATGATCCTTGCAATTCGGACCCAGCCCGCTCGGGTCGGTAAGCGTGGTGGGGTTATTCCGCACATAGGCATACATGTTCCAGGTCTGGGGGTCGTCGAGCTTGACGACCTTCACACCCCCGGGGTCGGGGCTGAGCCAGCGGCCGCTCGGCGAATAGTGGCGGTTGGCGGTGTTGTACTGATCGGTTTCGGGGTCGTAGTCGGGGAGTTGGGCGAATTCCTGGTGCAGGCCCAGGTTGGGGAGGGCGTAGCCGGTCCAAAACTCGCCGAAGGGGTAGTACAACTTCTCGTTCACGAGGTTCCCCGTGCAGTCGGTCGCCGTCGTCGCCGAGCCGATTTCGTCCGGGTGGTCGAAGATCATGCCGCCACAATAATACTCCGCCAGGAGGCGTCCGTTAAAGGGAATGAAGCTCCGCGAGTTCGAGTCCCCCGTGTAGCGCAGCAGCAGGTTGCCTCCCGCCCCATAAGCCTCGTCGGTGGTGCTGCTCGGCGTCATATCCTCCACGCGCTGCCCCAAGGCGTTGTAGGTGTTCATGGAAACCAGGCTGCCATTCAGGTTCATATAAACAGCGGTCAAATGCGCCTCGGCGTCCCACTGATAAGTGTTCGACCCATCGGTTTGCAGGTCACCCGCCGGGTCATATTGGTAGGAGGTGTTCACAGTATTATTGGTTATATAGTTGATCTGATTGTTGTTGGTATTATAAGTTGTCGCCAAGCACTGGGGCTCTGCCGGGCTTGCGCTGCAGCTCATGTTCCCGTAGGCATCATAGGTGAAGGCTTGGCGGCAATTCGAATTGCCGCTGGCGCCGGCGGTCCACGCCATCATTCTCGGGGCATTTAGCGTGACGGGTTACTCCCATCAAAGTTAAGGGTCAAGAGTAAACTAAGGAAGATTGGTTTCAGCAAGGTTTTGCATAGATAGGCTCAAAATGCCCGATGTCCGGTGACAAGAGCGTTTTTCGAATCGGGTAGCGGTCGAATGAGGCAGAATCGGTCGGATGGGCATGAAACCGGGCGAGGAACAAATTGGCGTTGATTCTCTGACAATAAGGCGCTTAGACAAATAAGCGAATCAGACAATAAGTCGTGCGGTCGAGGACGAGTCGGGACCTGCCAGGGTTTCTGGAACGCTTTTCCTTTGCGGAATGACTTGGCACACTAGGGCGATTGCACTCAAAATTTAACCCATGTTAAGGGTCAACAGCCTTTTGTCAAGCGTTCTGACAGAAATTGGCCGAACTGTAACGCTGCTCAGCCCTCAAGGCTCTTGACCGCAGTCCCGGTTTCTTGAAAGAATTGTTCCGGGTTTGCCTGCGGCAGCAAGGGCGGAACGTACAACGGATTAAGGCGCGGTGTCTCCCCAGGACGGTCTTTTGCGGCGCCTGCGCGGAGGAGTCCTGACGATTGCCTGCGGCAGCCCAATTCAACTAAGGAGCGGATACGAAACCGTGAGTGGAGAAACCAAATCCCCAGCCTCCGCAACGGCCCCGGCCGGGCGGACGGTGAATTACGAAGAAGACGCCATTTATCAGGATGGCCAGGTCGTGGCGCGAGTCGAGGCGCCGGAGGTTCGCAAGGGCGCGCGGGAGATCCACTTTGCCGAGATCAATAACAGCGACAACCTGATTCTGCCCGAGGAATGTGAATTCCAAGAGTACCGGCTGATGATCCAGCGCATCGAGTACGCCACTCGCATCGACAAGAATGCGCCGGAAAAAGGCCGAGTACTCCGAGGCGTGGTGGCGGAGATTTTGGGTTATCGCGAGCAGTAAACCGTTGGTGGACAGCTAAGCCGGGAGGAGCGATCAACTTCGGGTTAGAAATCAGGGGTGGGGGAGAATCTCACGCTCCGAACCTGCCAACCCGGACCTTCTAAACCTCCTGGAAGGGGAGAAGCTTCCAAAGTCCAGATTTCTTGCAGGCTCTGCAGGTCCTTTGCACCCCGCCTTTTTCCTGAAGCGACGCCAGCAGGGTTTCATCTCCGCGTAAGGACTCGCGTGTGGAGCAGCTTGGGCACGCAAGCACAACCCGCACTCGGAGTTGGTCCTCGGGGCGGAGCTCAGGAATGTCCACGCCCCAGATGTTTTTCCCCGGGTCCAGACTCTCGACACCCCAGTAGGTAAATTGAAGGTCAGAGCTTTGCAATTTCGACACGACCCGAAAAAGCGAATCCAGCCCCGTCGGATGGCTGACCAGGCGGATTTCCGAATCCGGCAGCAGTTGGTGGGTCATGCGGATCTTGGCCCCATGCAGGTTCACGATGATGGTGTGGGCTTCCTCGGTAAAATCGACGCCCCGGAAATCAATTCCGAAAACGCGTACAGGAACCGATAGCGCCACTCGGCAGCTTCGGCGGGTCTGGAAATCCACCATGAATGTCTCCTCCGGGGCCCGCGGCATCTGTGCCAGATAGGTAGATGTTACCTCGACTAGGGAAGATTTTCCAGTCCCTTAAGAGTTAACTCACGAGGGAATCAATTGGCAGGCAGGCGTGGCTCTGGCTGTTGGGCCTCCAACTGGCTCAAGGCATCGGAAATCTCGTCCAGCAACGCGCGCGCTCCCTGCTCACCCGCACTGGCTGCTGCCACAATGGCATAGGCGCAATTCAAGCACAGGCAATAAGCGCGACTTTCGGAGATTTGGCTGGGGCGGCAGACGGCACAAGGCCAATCATCACACGAATGAACTAGTAACCCCCCCGACGTCATGGCGAAATCCACAGTGACCCCCCAGAGGCCTCATAGCTGACTTGGAGCAAATGAGGCACCAACTTGCATATCGGGTTTCTGTGGCTAACCTTAAACGGGGATGGGTGCCAGGTGCTATTGAGTATTGCAAATTAAAAAGACATGACCCCCTCACCCCCGGCCCCTCTCCCCCAAGGGGGCGAGGGGGTTTATCGGTCATGGTATTATGTAGAGGTCAGTAGGTGTTCGGTTCTTCCTGACACCTGCTATCTGACACCTCTGCATAAGAAGTATCAGGAGTGAGGGTTTTGCCGGCACCTCGCACAGGGAACCTGATACCTTCTTGGTCACCGCTCATAACGAACGCCATAAATCTTGCGTCCCGTGCCTGGCATTTCGCGGCGGCGCACCACTTGCGCGCGGACCTCGATGTTGCGGACGCTCTGCTCGTAGGGACAGGTGATGAGGATGATTTCTCCGACCTCGTGGTTCCGGTCGGAAACGAAACATATGCCAGTGCGCGAGACGTTTTCAGTCCGGGTGAATTCCTCCGCCCCGTAGTAGCTGCGCACACGCAAGGGCAATTGCAGAGCAACCCGATTGGTGACACGGGGCTTGGATCCGGCGGGCCGTTCGGAAAGGCTTTCCGGGCTGGGAAGCGCCAGGCCCGCGTCATCACCGGCGAGGGATAGGGATGGTTCTTTGTAGCTCCAGGAGGTTGAGCGTCCGCAAGCCTCGCACTCCTTGACCAGCAACCCGGAAGTTCCCAATACTTCATGCTCGACCATGGAAAGGTGGCTGAGCCTTACCGCGTGGCAGCGCCGGCACTCCATTAGCGCTGTGCACATGCCTTCCGCTGAGGAGGCCGCGGGAAATCCGATCCCCCAAATATTGCAGTTCGCTTCCTCGCACTCGACGCCCCATTCGCCGCCCTCTCGGGAAAGCGGTTGGGTTGGTCCCACGACGCGAAACTTGGCGCTGCGGTGTCCCCCCGTGGGCGAAATGAGCAACATGGAGCCCGGTGTCACCACACGCTTCAGGTGGATTCTCGCCCCTTGCCGACTGATGACGATTGTCCGGCCCGTTTCGCTGAACTTCTCACCGTTTCCGTCCACGCCCTCGACTCGGATCTGCACGGTGATCATCAACCGTTCGCTGCGTCGGCGTTCCACCTCTCGCAAAGAGGCCTTTGCCGAAGTCACGGGCGGGCGGCTGGGTTCCGAAGCCTGGCTCATTTCCTTACTCCCATGCACATCCTTGCCGGTCCATGGCGGCCGACCGACGACGGAGAGGATGATCGTACCAGGTCACTTTAGCACAGGCGGAGCCCTTAAAGTGAGTCGAAGAAGCGTGTTGACTCGCTTTGACATGAGCAAAACGCAAGCCTCTTCAGGATTAATAACCCGGCCCCGCACAGTGGGCGCGCGCTGGAATAAGTTACTAGCAAGCAGAGATGAATGGCTTGTGATATCCTCCCTTGCTGCTCCTTTTTCGCCCGAAACGCCGCCGGCGCCATGATGCCCGCTTCCGCCTGTCGATCGCAGCAAGGGGAATGCGTCTGATGCCGCGCGCTTCGGCCATCCCCACTCCGAGGAGGAACCAGAACCTGCCATGAAACTGCACCATGTCATCGAAGCTCAGCAATTCACTCCACCGGTCCTTCATGAGCTCTTCCACACTGCCCTGGAAATGGAAAGCGTGGTGACCCATGGGGGCACGATGGAATTCAACAAGCGCATCATGGCCGCGCTTTTCTACGAACCTTCCACCCGCACGCGCTTCTCCTTTGAAACTGCCATGCACCGCTTGGGGGGACGCGTGCTTTCCACGGAAAACGCCGCCGAATTCTCCTCCGTGGCCAAGGGTGAAACCCTGGAAGATACCGTCCAGATCCTCAATGGCTACGCCGACGTGATTGTCATCCGCCATTACGAGGTCGGAGCGGCCAAGCGTGCTGCTGCCGTCTCCCAAGCCCCCATCATCAATGCCGGTGACGGTGCGGGGCAGCATCCCACCCAGGCCTTGCTGGACCTCTACACGATCCGCAAGGAAATCGGGGCAATTGACGGCCTGAAGATCGCCATGGTGGGAGACCTGGCGCAAGGCCGCACGGTGCGGTCACTCACCTACTTGCTCAGCAAATATCAGGGCATCAAGATCTACTTTGTCGCGCCCACGCTCCTGAAAATGAAAGAGGACATCCTCGAACATCTGCGCGAACACCATATCTCATACGTGGAGGAGACCGACCTGGACAAAGTCCTGCCGGAAGTCGATGTGGTCTACCAAACGCGCATCCAGAAAGAACGCTTCGGAGACCGCATTGCGGACTACGAGGGATGCCGCGGCGTCTACGTGATCAACCGCCATGCGCTGAGTTTGATGAAGCCGAACGCCATCGTTATGCATCCTCTGCCCCGGCTGGATGAAATCAGCATGGAGGTTGACAGTGACCCCCGCGCCGCGTACTTCCGCCAGGCTCAGAACGGCTTGTACGTTCGCATGGCGCTGCTGTCCATGGTCTTCGCGTAAGGGAAGGTGTTGAAGTTTTAGGGTACCCGATCTACTGGCGCCATGGGATCACGGGCCGTAGAGGCTGAATACGAGAAGGGCATGCTTAAGCCGAGCCCGCCGCTCGCGCTTCGTCCGGGAGAGCGCGTCCATCTGATCGTGATGCGGCAGCCGGACGCGAAGAGGACGGTGACAAGTGACGAGTGGCGAGTGACGAGTCGAGGGCCCGAGCCCCGCGGCCGATGAGGCGGTTCCGGCCGGGCAGGGCCGGGAGGCGAACCTCTAGGCAAAGGATCGCCAATCAGTTACGTGCAATTCCCCAGCCCGTAGCGCAGTCCGCTCGCCGCGGCGAGTCTGCGGCTCTTCGCTCTCCCGAAAAAACCCGGGACTTAACCGAAGAGGAAACGGCTGAACTCGAACTGGCCACCGACGAGGCTCTCGGTAGGATCGAGCCGCCGCCCAAGTAGCAGCGCCTAAACCCCGGGGAGGAGAAAGGATACCTGATACCGTTTCCCTGACTCCCGGACTTTCCTGCGGGTTTTCCTGAACGTTACTTGGCTTTGACTCGGAAGCGGTCAATGCCGGCCTTCGCGCGGCCTTTCCTGGATCATCCGTGAACAACCCTAGAGGGTCTTTTATGTCGATCTGCTTTAGACATTTGGCCAACGCAGAGTTGTAGGGGCCGTAAAGCCCTAGGGGATCATTTTCTTTGGCAGGATGAACCCCTGCCGACAGCCATCTTGGAAAACCTGTCTGGTAGCGGCTCCGCCCGTCGAATTCAGTTAGGAGATCACCCGGCTCTGCCAGGGCGGCAGTAAGAGTTTGACATCTCCAGCAGTCTGCTTTACCCATGCCCTTTTCTCTCTTGCCGATACGTACCGACGTGACAGGGCGCGGGTTTTGATTTTGACCGGTTGCGGTCAGGCCCCCTTGAGGGGCCAGCAACCGTAAAGCCACCCGCTTCGCGGGGGGTGTCTGACTGCGAAAATCATCAAAACCGCCCTCACCGTGACGAACTTGGGTTAGCGGCGTAACGCCGCTTGAAGCGTGATGACGCCCCGCCGTTGACGGATTAACAGCCGCCTTCCCGGTGTTGCGGAATCCATATAGGGGGAATCTTCAGGATTGGCTCCTCGGCCAGGACTCGAACCTGGAACCCTTCGGTTAACAGCCGAATGCTCTACCATTGAGCTACCGAGGAATAGGTCAACACATCTTACATCGGTTGAATCAATCTATAAGTTTATAGCATAGAGAGAAAAGCCTCGTCAACTTTCGATGCCGTCCTAATTTGGGCGTAGCGCCGCCATCTTGGCGGCTCCGGTGCCGGCTGGAAGCCGGCGTTACGACTCAAGGTTGCTTTTCAGGCTCGGGCACGGGCGGCGGTGGAGGCGCGGCGGGTTTCTCCGGGGCCTTCGGCTCTTCTGCGGCCTGCATCTTGCCGGTAGAACTCAGCATCATTGTGGCGCTAGGCGCTTTGGCCACCGCGTCAGGCTTGACCACCTTGGCCACAGGTTCAGTCTTGGCCGCCTCGGGCGCGACGAGGGCCAGGATCGCCGATGCCGAGGTTGGCGTCTTCGGTGTCGCGGTCGTGACCGTGGGCGAGGAACGTTTCGCGGGCGCGGGCGCTGAAGGTGTCGCGGTCGTGACCGTGGGCGAGGAACGTTTCGCGGGCGCGGGCGCTGAAGGTGTCGTGGGCGGACCCGGTTCCGGCGGGCGCGGGGTCTGAAGTCTGCGGCGGAGTTCATCCGCCAATTGCATCGACCTCGAGATCTCGTCGAGTGGCGCGACCGGCGAGGGCGACTTCTCCGCCGCCACGTTTGGCGCTGGGAGTGGGGGTGACGGTGGAGCGGGTGCGGGCGCTTCCGCCACCGGCGGGGTCGCCGCTGGGGGCTTTTGCTGCACTTCTTCTGCCTTCGGAGGGGCTGGCGGCAATTCCACCGGTTTGCCCTGAGCCTCGTCGGACTTCTTTTGGGAAGGCAAATTCTCCGCCGGGCTCGATTCGTCTTTGCGCCCTTGCTCCCGTTTCTCCCGATCCTTTTGAATTTGCGCGAGCAGGTTGGTGGCCTGGGTGCTGGTCGGGTCAAGTTGCAGCGCTCGCTGGTACTCGTGCTCCGCCACCTCAGGGTGTCCCAAGCGCATGGCGCGCTGGCCGGCGCTGATCGCTTCCCGGACCTGCCGCAGGCGATCGCGTTCCTGGACAGCCCGCACCTTCAAGTCGAGCACGCGCGGGTCGATGGGATCCACCTCCTGCGCTTCGGTAAGAATCCGCACAGCCTCACCGAATTCACCTTGCTCAAAAACTTGTTGTGCTTCACTCAGTAATCGGGCCAACTTCATCTTCTGGTCAAGGTCCAGCAGCTTCTGGTCAATTTCGGCCGAATTGGGGACCCTCTGCTGCAAATCCAAAAGAACCTGGCGCGCGTCGTCGAGTTTTCCCTCGGCCACCAGATTGCTGAATTGCTGCAACGCCTCGCGGAGAGGGCCTTCCGCTTCCCACGCAGCCTGCGACTGCCGAATTTGCGCCAAGGAGATGGTGGCTTGAGTGTTCGTCGGATCGAGTTGGAGGGCGCGCTGAAACTCGCGCTCTGCCGCGCCGGCATCTTTCTCGCGCAGGGCCCACTGGCCGGAGATCAAGGCCTCACTGATTTGCCGCAGCCGGTCGCGCTCCTGGAGGGCCCGCGCCTTCAGCTCGCGCGCCTCCTTGTTCTGCGGATCCAGGCGCAGGGCTTCCGAAAGCGCCCGGCCGGCTTCCGCATATTCACCCTGCTGAAAGGCGTGCTCGCCTTCCTGAAAGAACTTCCGCGAGCGGATGAGTGGGTTCAATATTTGCAGCTTCACGCGAATCTCATCCGAGCCGGGAGAATCCTGCTGAAGCTGCTGGAGCCGGCTTTGCGCCTCTTCATACTTCCCCTCGGCAACCAGGCTGTCCGCCTGCCACAACGCTTCCTTCCGCCGGAAATCCTGTTCGCGCGCAAGGCGATCCTGCCGGATCTGCTCCAACAGTTCGGCAGCCTGGGAATTCTTCTGGTCGATTTGAAGAACCCGGTGCAAATCCTGTTCCGCCCCGGTCAGGTCACCTTGCTTCAATGCCTTCTGTCCGGAGGTCAAAGCCTCGCGCAACTCGCACGCGCGGTCCTGCGCGTGCTGGGCCTTCTCCATGAGGTTGCGAGCCTGGGTGTCAGCCGGGTTCAACTGCTGCGCTTGGCTCAGGATGCGCACGGCCTCCGCGTATTCCCCATGGCTAAAGACCTTCTCCGCTTCCGCCACCAAGCGCTTGGCTTTGGTGGCCGGGGCCAGCCGCTGCAGCTCCGCCGTAATCTCGTTCTGAAGGCGCTTCGCATCTCCGTGGGTATTGTCGAGGATCAGGACCGCCCGCACCTTTTCCTGGGCGCCGGTGAAATCACCCTTACTCCGCAGATCCTTTGCTTCCAGAAGCAGATTGCCAATAAAACTCAGTTGCAGGCCGCGGGCGATGGGAAGAAGATCACCCAGCATTTCGTCCATCGACTGGTAACGCTCCTCGATATTCTTCTTCAGGCCTTTGCTGATGACCGTGTCGAGATCAGCCGGCACCCCGGGGCAACAACGGCTGAGGGATTCCGGCTCGGCACTCAAAACCTCGGCGACAACGTCGGCGACGTTCGATCCTTCAAAAGCCTTCTTGTAGGCAATAAGCTCGTACACCACGCAAATCACGGACCAGACATCGGAGCGGTTATCGACGTGCTCGCCATTGATCTGTTCCGGCGAGGCATAGTGAATGGTCCCCAGGAATGTCCCGGCCTTGGTGAGGTCGGCGGATTCCAAATGGACGATGCCGAAATCCACCACCTTAACCGTGCCGTTAATCGTCACCAGAATGTTCGCGGGCTTCACGTCGCGATGAACGAACCCATGTTTGTGGGCATGGCCGAGGCCCTCACAGAACTGGTGCACCAACTTCAGTTTGGCGGCAAGGGGAATTCGGGCGCGCCGGTTGATGATGCTCTGGAGGCTTTCCCCCTCCACGAATTCCATGGCGATGTAAGGCCGGCCCTCCGCCTCCCCCAAATCGTAAATGGTCACGATGTTAGGGTGCTGGAGAGTGCCGGCGGACTGCGCCTCGCGGTAAAAGCGCTTGAGGATCTCGGGGTCCGAAATCAGTTCCGGAGTGATCGTCTTGAGCGCCACCAAACGTCCGATAAAAGGGTCTCGAGCCTTGTAGACAACTCCCATGCCGCCCTGGCCGAGTTCCGCAACGATCTCGTACTTGCCGATCTTGGTCACAACCTTTTGGTCCATCAGATTGGGCTCTCGACCCTGCAGATCTCGGTCAGGATTACGGTGATGTTGTCAGGACCGCCGCCTTCATTGGCGCGCGTCACCAAGTGCGTGGCCTTTTCCTGAAGTCCCATCTCCCGCTCCAGGATGGCCACGATTTCTGCCGGAGAAACAACTTTGTACAATCCATCACTGCACAACAAAAGAAAATCCTTCGGCTCCAAATCCATCGCCGTCATGATGACTTCGATTTCCGGCTGCGCCCCCACCGCCTGGATCAGCATTTCCTGGATTTGCGCATCCACATTCATGGAGTCTTCACCCCGGCTGCGCAACTGGTTTCCAATGGTCTGATCCTCGGTCAATAAAATCAGATTTCTTCCGCGAAAAAGGTAGGCGCGCGAGTCCCCAACTTGCGCCAACTCAGCTCGTACTCCATGCAGAAGCGCTGCCGTAAGGGTTGTCCCCATCGTCTGGTTCCCGGCGAAACCTTGGGCGTGGGCAAAAAGGGTTTTGTGCGCGCCCTCGATGGCTTTTTGCAGGGCGGCACGCATGTCCGGCTGGCCATTTGAAAACTGGCTGACAATTTCTGTGGCGAGGTTCTCAACACACAAACGGCTGGCCACTTCGCCGCCAAAGTGCCCCCCCATGCCATCCGCAACCGCCACCAACAATCGGGAATCCTCGACCCCAAGGAGAACCGGCCCACCCTCCGGGGGAACAGCGCCGCCCCCCACAGGGAGAACGAGATGATGGTCCTGGTTGTTGCGCCGCCGCCGGCCCACATCGGTGGCGGAACCGACTTGCGCGCATAGACGGAGGACTCCCTGGTCCTCGCCGCTAGAGGACGATGTTTCCGGCCCGCGATCCGCCACGAGGAAGACTCCTCCCCCCCTCCCGCGCTGTGGGTAACAGCCGGTTTCGGGACTACTGTACCTGTGCAGTTTATCCAAAAATCCTGGAAAAGCAAGCCGTGGGGAAGTTCCCGGAAATCCCCACGAACAGCGTGGCAGGTCTTCGCGGCGAAAACCGGAAGGTAATGGAATCAGTCCTGCGACCGCTTTAATGTTTGAAGGCAAAGAAGAGAAGCAGTGCCACCGTCATCACCAATAGGCTACTGAGAATAAGGACCGGCACCCAGCTCTGCCGCTTCTTGCGGGCGGATTGCCAGGGCGTGTCATGAGCAAGGTAAAGCGCTGGGGGTGGCTGCGGGGGCGCCTCCAGGTGCGGAAGCGTTTGAGGGGCGGGGACACGCGGGGAAGAGGCGCGTGCGGGGGCGGGCGCCGGAGTTGCGGGTCTTGCCGTCGGCCGATCGCCGGCGTGTGGAACTCCCGGCGGCGCCACCGGCGGTCGCGGGGCGGCTACGGCCCGCATATTTTCAAGCATTCGTATGTGCTCCCCGGCGTTGGTCCGATCCGGCGGAGTGGGCAGGGGAGGGGAAAGCGGCGGCTTTCCCCCCGCAGTGGCGGCGTCGCCCACCGGCGCCGGAGGCGCAGGTCTAGTCGGTGGAACCGCAGGCGCCGGAATTGACCAAGCGGCTGGTTCCGGCTCCTTGCGGGCCGCTTGAGCTTGCGGAGGCGCGGGGGGCGCGGTGGATTGGCCTGCTGCCTCCAGAGATTGCATTTGATCTCCGGGAGCATCAGGGGAACCCCAGGCGGGACTATCCACGATCCTCTCCGTGGGCAGACTTGTATCCGGCGGCGCAACATCGGGCAGGACTGCTGCCGAGGGCGTTGGCGTCGGCTCTTCCGGCGCTATGGGCGGCTCGATGGGGGCCGGCGCGGCCAAGCTCCCTGATTGATCCGGCAGATCCAACCAAGCCGCATCCAAGGGAGGTTGGCTGCTCTGGAACACCACTTCCAATTCCGTGGAAATCTGCGGCCCAGGAATCTCCTCCGCCGATTTAATCTCCGCCTCTTGCTTGTCTTCCGCGCCGGGTGTGGATTCAGACGCCGCAGCTTGCTGGGAGCCTTGGTCGTTCTCCCCCAACAGGTCCGTAGATCCCCGAATGATTTCCGTCTCGTGACCACCGGCTTCCGGCGTCACCGCAGGTGGCGGCAAGGGGATGGAAATCTCTGCCTCACCCGGCGCCACGGGCAGCGTCATCACTACTTCGGGAGGCGTTAGAACCAAGTCCACCGACTGACCCGAGCTATCCATGGACTCCGCCGATCCGGCCTCGGCGGCGGACTCTCCTTCAGGTTCGGCGGCCGACACTGGGAGATCGGTCATGCCGGGGCCGGGAGCTTCCGGGATGCTCAACGACGACGGCCTAGATAAGAACTCTGCCGAAACCTCGGGAATCACCAGGGCCTCGGAAGAACCCTCGACGCTTTTCTCCTCAATGGGTGGCATGAATACGGGTGTCGGGTGCCCTGGATGGTCCGCCACGGAGGCGCTCTCCCAAAACTCGACAAAGGCAGCCGGACCGGCATCGGGAACCTCATCGGATAATTCGGCGGGTTGCTCCGCCGGAGGTTCCGAGACGCCGGGGCTTTCTTCCGGATTGGAAACGGCGGGCGGGGCTGCGAGCAACTCCGGGGAAGAGGGAGCGGGTGTGCTCTTGGGAGAGAACAGAACCCGCAAAGCCTCGGCGGTGAACGCGGTCGTGGAGTCCAGGGTTGTGGGACTGGGAGTTTCCTCTGAGGGTTGAGGCTCACCATCTTTTTCTGCTGGCGGCTCCGGCACCGACTTCAGCCATTTGCGAAGGTCGAGGCACTCCGGCACATCCGCCGTCACTACAAAAATGCGGCCCTCGTCTTCTCCCATGTCGAGTAAATCCCTGCTCTGTTTGACCGAGGCGCTGCGGAGGAATCGGAAGATCAGTGACGCTAGATCGGGTTGAACGGCGGCAGCATGGCCTTCGGTAAGATGGTGTACGAGCACCTGCCGCCCAGAGGAGATTTGCAGCGCCCGGAACAATCGGACCTCGCCTTCACTCAGAGCGGACAGAATTCGGTATTTTCCCTGGAAGCTCATCGGACCGCTCCCGCCTGCATAGGGGCACATCTTACCACGAAATCTGATTTCCGGAACGTGGCTGTCCCGCGAGGGAGCTATCCCGATTCGAAAGGAGCGCCACTTTTTCGACCACTCAATGCCGACTGGAACATTTTTCGAAAAAAACTTCCAATCCGTCATTTCCGCGATTCGACTATGGTTAAAGCGCGAATGCCCACCATTCGCAGGCACTCGTCGCGCATAGCATCTAAACCATTCAATCAAAATGACTTAATAGACAGATACCCGCCCGGCCAAAAAAACTTGCCCTGCATTTTCATGAACTTAGCGGGTTCTTTCGGCAGGGAATTTGCCCTCAGGGTGCTTCCCCAATGGCTTCGGGTCGCCTTGGGCTCTCAGATCGCCGTACGACTGACAGCTCACAGCTTGCAATAAAGGTCGGAATTCAGGTGTGGGCGCGGGGGTCAGTTTTCAAGGGTGGGAAACTGTCGATAGTTGATTTTGGATAGACGATTGTCGATTGATGATTTGGGATGGATGATTCTCGATTTGCGATTGGCGATGGGATATTGGCGATTTTCGAGTTTCGAATTCCTCAAGTCGGCGAATTGATTCATGATCTCACCGGCCACAACCGATGGCCGATGCGGGGGAGTGTGGGCGCGGGTGTCAGGTTCCAGGGGTGCGAAACTGTCGATGGTTGATTTTGGAT
>Ga0326728_10014806_pt1 | contig 16413 bp, 17 predicted proteins | sample MB3enrmetagenome_FD_207602 | JGI IMG/M metagenome (GOLD analysis project Ga0326728, IMG submission 207602) | Lab enriched peat soil microbial communities from McLean, Ithaca, NY, United States - MB31MN | ecosystem: Environmental > Terrestrial > Soil > Wetlands > Peat | place: USA: New York...
TCTACCCAGGGCGGCGGCCCGCCTGCGCTACGCTCCGGCGGGCCTTGCCCTGGGCTACTATCTCGCTGCCCCTTCGGGGCGCCAGAGTTCGCCGGAGTTCTCTCTGTTGGCACTAGACCACGAGTTTCCGGAGGAACCGACAAATTCACGCTCCTCGGGGAAGCCCCCGGAATTATCTTGATAATTCTCTCCCAGAATATCGTGAAGCAGAATCCGGAATCGAGTCCTTTAAGAGTCAAGGCTGATCCACTCTCATTGCCTGACTGCGCACCAGAAGATTCTCGACGAGGCTAACGGAGCGGGCGCAGGGCAGATTTCTTCGAGCGCCCATCCTGCCGCCTGAAGGCGGCGTTCCGCTCGATCATGGAACGCCGCCTTCAGGCGGCAGGGAAGAATTCTGTCGTGCGCCCTAACGGAGCTGCACCCGGTTCGGGAATTGGGGACAGCGCTCAGAGGCTTGAAGCGGAGCGGCATCGGGGCAGCGGAGGAAGCTCATTTGGCCGTTCTGCGCACAGAGCCAGACCTCTCGAGCGCCCGCATCGAAATAGAGAGCGGTTTTCTCGCGGATTTCGCCCTCGGTGTTGCCCGGGGAAATGACCTCGACGCAGACTTCCGGGGCGCCGGGGAAGCAGGCCTGCTCCCCCAAATCGCTGAGGCAGGCGGGCGACGCCCAAGCCACGTCCGCGGCTTTCACACCGTCGGCCGTGGAGATGGGGCACTCGGTCAGGACGCGCCCTTGTGGGAGCAGGTTTCCGAGCAGACGCGCGATCTCGGCCTGGAGGCTTCCGTGAGTCGGGGCAGGGGGAAGGCTCATGATGATATGGCCGTGGCGATCGGTTTCGATGCGGCCCTCGAAGCTGGCCAGGTCGCGGTCCTGCAACAGTTCAGCCCAGCGGCCCAGGTTGAAAGCCCGCTGGGCCTCGAGCGGCCGCAGTTCAAGCGAGAGCATTGCCATTACGCTCGTACTCTATCGGCCTTAGCTCGGGGCGTCAAACCGGGCTTGGTGGTCATGAACATAAATACGATGACGTTCACGGCCAGGGATTTTTGGCGCCGGCGAGGCGCGAGCGACGAGCATACCCTTCACGGGTCTGTGCGGAGCGAGCTTATTCACGATTCATTCGGAGGAGTAGCGGAGACTTCCGTGCCGTAGCTCCTATGCGAGCGGAGCGAGCCAAAGCCGAGTCCCGTAGGGACGGCACGGTAATAGCCCAGGGCAAGCGGAGCGCCGCCGTGGGTAAAGAGCCCAAAACGAATGCCTCCCTTTTCCCGGTCAGCTCTCCACGACGATGCTTTTCAGGCTTACGGCCGGCCCTTGCTCCGCCCTGTCGCCTGTTTTCACGCTGGATGCCGGGCCCGCCGATTCCGCACTCCGCGCTCCGAGCTCCGCGCCTCAGATGCCTTTGCCGATCATGTACTTGACCAGGTCGGCCACGCGGCAGCTATAGCCCCACTCGTTGTCGTACCAGCTCACGAGTTTGAAGAAGCGCTTGTTGAGTTCGATGCCCGAGCCCTGATCGAAGATCGAGGAGGCGGGGCAGTGGATAAAGTCGGTGCTGACCACTTCGTCCTCGGTATAATCCAGGAGGCCTTTGAGATAAGTCTCGCTGGCCCGTTTCATCGCGGCGCTGATCTCGGCGTAGCTGGTTTCCTTGACTGTGCGCACGGTCAGGTCGACCACCGAAACGGTGGCGGTGGGCACCCGGATGGACATGCCGGTGAGCTTGCCTTTGACGGCCGGCAGCACCAGGCCGACCGCTTTGGCGGCGCCCGTCGTCGAGGGGATGAGGTTCAGGGCCGCGGTGCGCCCGCCTTTCCAGTCCTTCTTGCTGGGACCATCGACGGTCTTTTGGGTGGCCGTATAGGAGTGAACGGTGGTCATCAAACCTTCTTCGACGCCAAAGCCTTCCTTGAGCAGGACATAGACCAAGGGGGCCAGGCAATTGGTGGTGCAGGAGGCGTTCGAGACGATGTGGTGCGCCTTGGGATCGAACACGCCCTCGTTGACGCCCATGACCAGCGTGGGGCAATCCCCCTTGGCCGGAGCGGTGATCACCACTTTGCGCGCCCCCGCCACCAAGTGCCCCTTGGCCTTCTCCACGTCCGTGAACAGGCCCGTGGATTCGACCACCATCTGCACCCCGAGTTGTTTCCAGGGCAACTGCGAGGGGTCCTTGGCGCTGACCACCAGCATCTTTTGGCCGTTGACCACCAGCACGTCATCCTCCGCCTTGTCCGCGGACGACTTTTCCGAGCCGACCTCTCCCTGAAACCGGCCCTGGGTGGAGTCGTACTTGAGCAGGTAACCCAGGTTGTCGGCCGGCACGATATCGCCCACGGCGACTACTTGAATATCCTTGCCCACCAAACCTTGCTCGACCATCGCCCGGAACACCAGGCGGCCAATGCGGCCGAACCCATTGATTGCGACTTTTACTGCCATAATTCAGTTTCGATTCAGTTCACTTTACCGTGCAAACCAAGTTTGACGGTGCATCTTAATGACCCGAACCGTCCGGTCAACGAAGAAAAGTCCAAATCCCCATAAATCATGGGGCGGGATGGGGCGTTTCAAGTGGTGGAGGTGGATGACGACGTGCCTAACTTGCTGGGCCAGATTCCTCTGGAATACCTGGACCTGGTCGTGGACCCCAAGGGCCAAAAGCTCGTTCCCAATCCCCTGCACGGTGACAAGCAGATGAGCGAGGAATATTGAGTGGGCGCACGACAGATTTCTTCGACCGCCATCCTGCCGCCAGAAGGCGGCGTTCCGCTTGAGCGTGGAACGCCGCCTTCAGGTGGCAGCGAAGGATTCTCTCGTGCGCCCGTATTGAGCGCAGGGCCTGTTTTTCTCCGCAATGGCCGGCCAAGGATCAGCGGGAGACTGCGTCACCCCGGCCGCGGCCCTGTCATGGCGGCGCGCTTGAGTTCGCGCTCGGCCTCCAGCCGTTTGAGGTCCTGGCGCTTGTCGAATTGGGCTTTGCCTTTGCCCAGAGCCAGGGAGACCTTGACCTTGCCGCTTTTCCAGTAAAAGGCCAGAGGCAGCAAGGCGTTGCCCTTGACCGCCGCCAAGCCGGCGAGCTTGCGGATTTCGGACTTGTGGAGCAGGAGCTTGCGCGGGGCGGTCGGCTGGTGGTTGAAGCGGTTGCCCCAGGAGTACTCGGCGATGTGGGCATTGTAGAGATAGACCTCGTTGTCGTCCACCCGGGCAAAGGCGTCGCCGATCTGGCCCTGGCCGGCGCGGAGGGCCTTGACCTCGGTGCCGTGGAGGACGATGCCGGCCTCGAAGGTTTCCAGGATATGGTAATCGCGCCGGGCTTTGGAGTTGGTCAGGATGTTTGCCATGGAATGGCGCAACGGCCGCGCCGCAAAGCGTTTGGCCGCCTTCGAGGACGGCAAGGCCGCCCGCTAACGCGTCTTGCGCTTCTTGCCCAGCGGACGGGTCAGGTCCACAACCTCCGGCAGCTCGAACCCGATCTTGTCCTCGATGATCTCGCGCAACGCCACGTCGGCGGCGCCCAGGTTGGCGGTGTCGGAGACCAGCGGCCGGCTCATGACGCCCGCCCCCGAGTTGAGTTGGCGAATCCGGCGGGAAATCAGATTGACCAAAATGTTGGGATTGCCAACCTTCTCGAGCGCTTTTTTTGTAAGTTCAGAGTTCAAAGCCTTTTTCCCGGGTCATCAAAGCCGGGTCCGACAAGTTATTCCCTTGGGCGGCGAACGCAATCGAAAAATCATTCGCGGCGGCTGTGCGGGCGCAGGACAGGATTCTTCAGACGCCCTCATTGTCCGGCCTTTTGGCCGCGCTTTGATATAGGAACATAGATACGAGAGGAGCACCTTCGTTTCCTTGGTTTCCTTATGTTTAAACCCTTAAAGTGCGTGCATGCGAGCGGTGTACACCAAGGAAACGAAGAAAACGAAGAATCTTGTCCTGCGCCCCGGCTGTGCGGCACGGTCATTGACAAAGTCGTAGCGCAGATTTCCAAATCTGCCGTGTCGCAGGTTTCTAACCTGCGGGGCGCCGGCAACTCGCGGCCGCCCGCCGATTTGGAAATCGGCGATACCGCAGGCTTGGAAGCCTGCGCTACGTTACGCTGATTCACAACGAGTTACACCGACTTTGTCACTGGCCCTGGGCTGTGCGGCTCTGCCCCGCGCGAGGGGGCTCACCTGGCGCCCATCCCGCCGTCCGAGGGCGGCGTTTTGGCCGAGCCGCGTTGCGCCGCCATCGGGCCGCAGCCAGGAAGCTGTCCCGCGGCCCCGCTTCCGGGGCGGGCCGGACCGAGCCCCTGGGCCGGGCCTACTGTTCCTTGATGCGCAGAGTGTATTCGGGCGAAACGGCGCTGTCGGCCTTGGGGCCGCCGAAGGCATTGTAATCAAAGTCAAACTTATAGTGATAGCGGACGGCCTTGGCTCCGGGCGGCGCCGGGACGTAGCCCTCCCAGCGATTGGTCATCAGCGGAGTGGGATTCATGGGATAGGATTGGTTGCCAATGATAATCTCGGGGCGAATGGTGTCCCAGCGAAGGCTCTGTTGGGGAGAGTCCACGGCGACCTCGACCGGGTATTGATTGACGGGATTACGCACCTGGGTCTCGGGAGTCAGGTTGGTGAAGGTGGTGGCGCAACCCGCGAGCAGCAGCGCCAGGAGCACAACGGGTAAACACAACTTCAGATTACGCATAGAACCCCAGGGTGGCAAACCGCGCCCTGATTGTAAAGGTGGATTTTTCCCCGATTTTGCGTTTGACCCGCCTCGGCCCGGACGGTTACGTTGCGCCCTCTTAGAGTAATTTGATTTTATGTTCGGGACCATTCGACGGCACCAGAAATGGCTGTGGGGGGTGATTATCACGCTCACGGTGACCAGCTTCGTCATTTATTTCTCTCCGTACTCCAAGATGAACATGGAACGGCGCGGCCCCGTGGACCTGGGCACGATGAATGGCCAGCGCATCAGCGAGGAGACCTTCTGGAACACGGAGCGCGAAATTGAGTTGCGCTATTTCATCGCGACCGGGGGACGCCAGCCAGACCAAGAGGCCAAGCAGAGCTTCGAGCGGGAAACGCTCCAGTGGCTCTTCCTGATCGACAAGGAGAACCAGTACGGCACTTATATCGCCCCCGCCATGGTGGCCGAGGTCGCGCGGAACATGATTTTTTCCGCTCTCCAGCGGGCTGGCGCCGGCAACGTGTCGCCGGAGAGCGCGGCGCGGCTGCTCGAGGCCAGCGGCTTCCGCTCCCTGGACCTCGAACGCTACGTGCGGCATTACCTGGCCTTGCAAGAGTTGATCGCCGCCTTCGGGGTAAGCGGCCAACTGGCCACCCCGCAGGAGATCCGGGACCTCTACGCGCGCGAGCACCAGGCACTGGCCACCGAGGCCCTGTTCTTCAATGCCTCTAATTACCTGGCCAAGGTCACCGTGACGCCCGAGGCCCTCAGCCAGTTTTATTCAAACCAGATGGCCGAATACCGCGTGCCGGAACGGGTCCAGGTCAACTACGTCAAGTTCCCGCTCACCAACTATTGGGCCAAGGCCGAGCAATTCTGGAGCAAGACCAACCTCGACGAGATTGTGGAGGCCAACTACCAGCGTCTGGGGACCAACTACTACAAGGACGCCAAGACCCCGGCGCAGGCGCGGGCGACGATGCGGGACGACATCATCCGCCAGCGCGCCCTGATGGACGCGCGCCGGCAGGCCAATGACTTCGCCCGGCCCCTGTTCGACCTCCCGGAACCGCGCGCCGAGGACCTCCGGCTCTTCGCCAAGACCAACGGCCTCAAGGTGGAAGTGAGCGAGCCCTTCGACCAGGAGCACACGCCCAAGGGCCTCGAGGTGGAGGAGGACTTTACCTCCGCCGCTTTCAGGCTCAGCGCCGACCAGCCGCTGGCCGGGCCGCTGGCCGGCGCTGACGGCGTCTATGTCATCGCCCTGGACAAACGGCTGCCCGAGGAACAGCCGTCCCTGGACCGGATTCGCGACCGCGTGACCGCCGACTTCAAAACCGAGCAGGCCAGGACCTTGGCCCGCCAGGCCGGCATCGCCGTACATGGCACACTCACCAACCGCCTGGCCCAAGGCGTGAGCTTCCCCGCCTTCTGCGCCGAGGCCAAACTCAAGCCGGTCGCTTTGCCGCCCTTGTCCCTGGGCTCGCGCGAACTGCCGGGGCTGGACCAGGTCGTAAGCCTGAACTTGCTCAAGCAGGTCGCCTTCAGCATGCCCGTGGGCAAGGTGAGCAACGTCCAATGGACCGCCGATGGCGGCTTCATCCTCTTCGTCAAATCCCGGCTGCCGCTGGATGAAAACAAGATGCAAGCCGACCTGCCCGCCTTCGCCCAGAGCTTGCGCCAACAGTGGCAAATGGAGGCCTTCAACGAATGGTTCGGCCAGCAATTCGCCAAGAGCGTGCGCTCGCGCCTGCTCGACCGCAAAGAGGCGCCCTCCCAAGGCGGTTCCGCGCGCAAGGTCAGGAAGTCGTGAGCCAATTCATAATCGCCTTTTGGGCGTGCAGGCGATTCTCCGCCTCGTCAAAGATCGTCTGGGCATTGGCTTCGAAGGTTTCGGCATCGATCTCTTTGCCGCGGTAGGCGGGCAGGCAGTGCATCACCAGCGCGCCCGGTCGCGCTAGCGCCACCGTCGCCGCATTGATTTGATAACCGCCCATTTGCCGGGTCCGCTCGGTCGTTTCGGCCTCCTTGCCCATCGAAATCCACACGTCGGTGTAGAGCACGTCCGCCCCCGCCGCCGCGGCCTTGACGTCCTCGGTGAGCCAAACCTCTCCCCCCGCCCGCCGCAGCAGCTCCGCCGAGGGCTGGAAGGCCTTCGGCGCGGCGATGCGCAACTGGAACTGGGCCTTGGCCGCGGCGAATATCCACGAATTGGCCACGTTGCCCGCTCCGTCGCCGATAAACGCCACCACCTTGCCCCGCATCGGGCCGCGCTTCTCCTGGATCGTGAACATATCGGCCAGGATCTGGCAGGGATGCTCGTCATCGGTCAGCGCGTTGATCGTCGGGATGCCCGCATACTGCGCGAACTCCTCGACATCCCGCTGGGCAAACGTGCGGAACACCGCCCCATGGACCATCCGCCCCAGCACCCGCGCGGTGTCCTTGATCGGCTCCCCGCGCCCCAACTGAATCTCCCCCGCCGGCAGGAACAGCCCCTGGCCGCCCAGCTCCCGGATGCCGACCTCGAACGACACCCGCGTGCGCGTGGACGACTTCGCAAACAATAGCGCCCAAACCTGGCCGGCCAGCGGCTGGTGGGAATGCTTCCCTCGTTCCTGCTTCATCCTGACGGTATCGGCCAGAATCTTTTCCATGTCCGCCCGCGCCAGCTTCTCGATGCTCAGCAAATGCTTCATTTGGTCCAAATCATTCCGTTTGCCAAAAACATACTCAAAACACAACCCGCCCCAGAAGCCAATTCAAAACGTCCAGCCAATCCCCCGGCAGCACCAGCAATTCGTCTGACTTGGCCGCGCCGCTCCCGGAGCGTTTGCTGCCGCTCTCCACTCGTCGGCTGCGGCGGCACAGCTCCGGCAACCGACTTTGTCCACAGCGCTGCTCGGGAGGCAGAGCGGATGCAGGTTGCGCGGCGGCCAGTGCGGGAAGGCCAACATCGTGTGACAATATGGCACACTCGCAATCCGTCGCTCAACTTGAAATGAGACAATATGACTCTATTGCGCCCTGGTCACGCATCGTGTGTCATGGATGTAATATCATGATTACAAGCCACTTACATAGTTTTTGTATCTCTTGGCACGCATGAAGCTCTTATGGAGCTCAGCTAGAAAAACATAACTGCGAGAAAGGACGATGAGACATGAATAATCTGACAAGATGGCAACGACCGGAATTAGCGGTCTGGCCCTATGGGCGCCTGACGGACCTACGCAACGAGATTGATCGGCTGTTCGAGCTGCCCCTGGCCGAACTGGCTCGAACCTCGCAGGTCTTGAGCGGCTGGACGCCGCCCATGGACCTGTACGAAGACAAGGACAACCTCTGCTTGAAGGTCGAACTGCCCGGCATGAAGCGGGAAGACATCGAGGTCTCGCTCCACGAAGGGACGCTGAGCATCTCGGGGGAGCGCCAGAGCCAAAAGGAGTATGAGGAGGCCGAGGTCCATCGCTCGGAGCGGTTCTTCGGGCGGTTCCAGCGAACCGTCACGTTGCCAACGCCGGTGGCGCCGGACAAGGTCAAGGCCCAATACCAGGACGGCGTGTTGACCGTCACGCTGCCCAAGAGCGAGGAGGCCAAGCCCAAGCAGATCGATGTGCGGGTCAGCTAATCAACCATCAACCTGTGCGACGGCATTTCCCGTCGGGAGCATGAATGACTATGAAAGCAACAGTTCAAAGAGAAGCGCATGAGACTGCCGAGCGCGCCGCGCGAGCGGAGTATGTGGTGCCGCCGGTGAACATCTTGGAGACCAAGGACGGCTACGTCCTCGAGGCCGAAATGGCCGGCGTGGACAAGAGCGGCCTCGAGATCACGCTGCAAGGAACGGAAATCACCCTCGTGGGCCATCGCCAAGCCAGCGCGCCGCCGGGCCAGGCGCAGTTCCGCGAGTGCCCGACCGCCGATTATCGCCGCGTGTTCGAGTTGGACCCGGCGATCGACGCGGCCAGAATCTCCGCCAAGATGGAGCAGGGCATCCTGACCCTCACGCTGCCCAAGTCCGAGCAGGTCAAGCCGCGCAAGATCACGGTTGAGTGAGGAGCCGGAGGGCGTGGGGCGTGGCCAGGAGACCGGCGAGTGCCGGTCCCTGGCCGCCTTTTTGCCGCCTACTTTAGAATCTGGAACAAGCTGGTGAAGTCGTCCGTCCACAGCGGCGCCGGGTTTTTCCTGTGCCCGGGCGGATGGGCGGCTTGGGCGATGGCCGGCGATTGGAGAAACCTTTCATCACGGGTGAGCAGCATCCAGGTCGAGGAGTAAAGCCACCACGTTTCATCAGCCTCGTCGTAATCGATGAGGGCGAACCGGTAATTGAAGCGGTGGGCCAGATTGGCCACGACCGGCTCAAGGTCCAGGTAGTGGTTGGAGATGTGGACGGCCAGAACGCCACTGGGCTTCAGGTGCCGGCCGTAAAGCTGAAAGGCTTCCCGGGTCAACAGGTGTACCGGGATTGCGTCGCTGCTAAAGGCGTCCAAGGCCAGCAGATCAAATTGCTGGGACGGCTCCCGTTCCAGGGAAAGCCGGGCATCGCCGGGCACAACCTCGACCTTCGCCGGGCAACGGCGGAGGTACTTGAACCTCGAGCCCGCCAGGCGCTCGACCTGGGGATTGAGTTCGTAGATGCGCAGGTAATCTCCCGCCCGGCCATAAGCGGCGAGGGTGCCCGTGCCCAGGCCAACCAGCCCGATGCGCCGGCTGCCGGCAGGCAGGGCTTGCACTGCCAGGCCGATGCCGCTTTGCTCGCCATAATAAGTAGTCGCCCAGCTTGCCCGCACCGGGTCCACAAACTGCAGCCCGTGCGTGATGCGGCCGTGCTGAAGCAGGAAATGGTGGCCCTCCGCTTCCTGCTTGCGATGTTCATAGACGGTCAGCACGCCGTAAAAGTCCCGCCTTCGGAACACCACCTCGTCGTCCGCTCCCTCTCCGTAGTGCCATAGCGTCCCGGCCAGCACCAGCCAGCCGAGCCCCAGCCACGTGCAGGCCAGCGGCTGCCAATGGGCAAAGACCCGGTGTTTGCCCCGCGCTATCCACGACGCCGCCAGCAGGCCCAGCACTGCCCACATGCCGGCGCGCAGGACGACGCACCAGCCTTTGGGGAGCGCAACTCCGTGAGCGCCCAGCCGGGCGATGACCTGGTCCAATCCGCAAAATGCCAGCAGCGGCATGGCGCAGGCTATCCACGGCCAGGCATCGGGCCGCAACGACGAGGCCAGGAACCGGAACCAAGCCACGCCCCACCGCTTGAGCCTGGAAATGAGAGATTCCGTAGGCCGCACTCCCGCCTTCGCGCTTTGCGCTACGGCGGCCAGGCCGCCTTCCGCACTCCCGCCGCCCACATCCCCGCCGCACGGGGCAGGAGATTCCGCACTCCGCACTCCGCACTCCACACTCCCCCCTCCCCCGTCCCTGGCGCAGGCCAAGAGAAAGAGGAGGCCGCACAGCAACATCCCGCATTGCAGTTCATAGAACCCCGCAAAGAGCACCGGCGCCCCCAAGGCCACGAACAAGCCGCCGGCGGCCCCGCCCGCGGCGATCATCAGGTAAAACTCCGTGAGCCGCCCGGCGGTGGGGCGCAGGCGGTAGAGTTCGCCATGGCAGACCATCGAGCAGATGAACAACGCGCCGCAATAGACCTCGATCTGCCTGGACACCGAGGCTTCGTTCCCGTGAACCAGCGCCCAGCACAGGCCGCTCAGCGCCCCGGCCAGCGCCAGGGTGAACGGGAAACGCGCATACCAGCGCGGGCTCTCGAAACAGAGGATGAAACTCAGCAAATACAGCCCCAGCGGCAGCACCCAGAGAAACGGAATCACCGCCACGTCCAGGCACATCTTGTTGGTCGTCGCCAGCAACAACACGGACGCACAAGCCGGCAGCAGGAACCAGAGCAAGCGGACAAGGAATGACGGCGCGTCATGATCCGTCCGCTCCGTCGGCCCGGTCGGATCGGAACTTGCCCCGCCCTCACTCCTCCAAAGTCTGGCCGCGCAGCAGGCGCAGCCGACGGCATAAGCCGCCAGGCCCCAGCCCCAAAAAGCGGCCTGCGCCTGGCGGGTGAAGTGGCTCTCGAAAAAAAAGGGATAGCCGGCCAGCGCCAGCAGGGCACCGGCGTTGGAAAGGGCGAAGAGCCGGTAGGGCGGCGTGCCGGGGTGCGTGCGGGTGAACCACCGCTGCAACAGCGGGCTGGTGGAGGCCAGGATGAAATAGGGCAAGCCCAGGCTCGCCGTCAGCAGGACGAGGATGTGCCAGACCGGGTGGGCGCCAGTGCGCGGCTTCCACGAATCCCCCGGCACGATCGGCAGCAGCGCCAGCGCGGCGGCGACCAGGACCAGGTGCAGCAGGGCCTGGGCGCGAGGCCTCAACCGGCGCGACCCCACGTGCGCGTAGGCATAGCCTCCGAGCAGGACTACCTGGAAGAAGAGCATACAGGTGGTCCATACCCCGGGGCCCCCGCCAAACCACGGCAGAATGTACTTGCCAATGAGCGGCTGTACCAGAAACAGCAGAAACGCCCCGGCAAAAATCGTCAACGCGTACGCGGCCACGCCGCGCGGACTCTGACACAACACGAGGACGGTGAAAATGCCAAATCAAGCAGGAATTTCATCCAGGCGCCGGAGGTTGGGGAACTTCGCTTTCAGTTGCTCGAAGCCGAGCCCCTGGTTGGCCTCGATCAGCGCGTCGACCTCGGCCGTGCGGCGCCGGTAGTACCCCTCGGCTGAAGCGAGCGCCTCGGGGAGAATGGCCAGGTGCTTTGCCAGCGGCGTTCCCCAGCCGAGCGTCCGGGCCAGCAGCGCGATGTGCCAGACGGCCAAACGCGTGCCGCGGACCACGGCGAAGCGGCCGGCGGAAGTGGAGCGAAACTCCAGGCAGGGAAAATCCATCACATCAAGCCACTCCTGCGCCCATTCGCGGGCCAGCTCGGCCCGCGGCCGGCGACTTGCCGCTTCGGCGCACGCCATTCGCTTGTCGTACTGCTTTCCCAGAGCGAAATAAACCGGCCCACCATCATTCAAGGGATTTCCAGCTTGAGAAAGCCGCCAGGCTTCAGACCGGCGGCAGCGGAACGGATAAGAGGCGCGGCGGCCCGAATTCGGCGCAAGTCGTTGGTCGACAGCTCAAGAATCGCGATGCGGCGGCCGGCGAGGTTCTGCTGATAGCGGAGGTTCTGATCGGACGTGATGAAGAGATCAAACTCACCTTCGCTCAGGCGAATCAGCGGGCCGTTCTTGAGGCCGCTCCAGCCGCGGCGCGGGACGCTGGTACAGGAATGCCCGGCCAAGAGCTGGTACATCGGCCAGGGCACGCATTCGTCAAACAGGATGTTCACGCGCCCGCCGGGGTCAACAGCGCCGAGCCGCAATGTTCAAGGACGCGGCAAGCCATCTCGCGCGTCACTGAAGGGAAACAGTCCAGGAATTCTTCAAGCGTATAGTTACCTTCCAGGTAATCGAAAAGGGTTTTCACCGGGACGCGCGTGCCCTTGAAAACCGGCGTGCCGCCCAGAATGTCCGGATCGATCATCACCAATTCCTCAAGTTTCATGAGCCGAATGTAGTCGGGCCGGGCCGCGGTGTAAACCATGGATGCCCTCGGGGTGGCTTGCCCTCCCGCTGCCGTAACGGTATTCTGGGTTGATTATGCGAACCACACCCGCGTTCTTCCTCCTGGCATGGATCTCCCTCGCAGCGCCGGCGGCGGCGGCCGACAACCCGCTGGTCATCGAGGTTTGGCCGCCGGGCAAAGTCCCGGATGAGCCCGGAGGCATTGGCCCGGAACGATGGCGCATGTCCCCCGCGCTCGACCGGAAGCAGGTGGAGGTGACGGAACCGACGCGGCTGCTCACCGACGTGACCAAGCCCGCTCTCACCCTTTACCGGCCAAGCCGGGAAAAGGATACCGGCACGGTGATCGTGATCTGCCCTGGCGGCGGCTACTGGAATCTCTACTGGCAACTGGAAGGGGAGGAAGTCGCGGCGTGGCTGAACTCGATAGGCGTGAACGGCGCGATCCTGAAGTACCGCGTCCCGCGCCGCCCTGGCGAGGTGCCGGCCGAGCCGGCGCGGCGTCCGCTCCAGGACGCGCAGCGAGCGGTGAGCCTGCTGCGGAGCAAAGCCAAGGAGTTGGGCATCGGTCCGGAGCGAATCGGCATGGTGGGCTTCTCGGCAGGGGGCCACCTGGCCATTGCCACGGCGACCAACTTCGAGAAACGGAGCTACGAGCCGCTCGACGAGATTGACCAGGTCAGTTGCCGGCCCGACTTCGCCATCCTGGCCTATCCGGGCTACCTCAAGGTCAAGGACAAGGATGAACTGGCCCCCGGCCTGCGGATTCCGGCGGGCACGCCCCCGGTTTTCCTCGCGCACGGCGGGGAGGACATCATCAGTCCTCCGGAGCACAGCGTCCTGATGTACCTCGCCCTAAGACGCGCCGGGGTTCCGGCCGAGCTGCACGTCTATGCGAAGACCGCCCACGATTTCGGCGTCCGCCAGAGCGGCCGGCCATGTTCGAGTTGGACCGACTCTTGCGCCAAATGGCTTGGCCAGCAGGGATTCCTCGAGCGCCCCGCGGGGCGCGCCGGGGGATGAGGGCCGCGTTTTGCTCCTTGCCCAGCCGGGCGGCAAGGCATACAAGGCGCCAAGCAAAGCGTCGCGTGAAAGAGAACTTCCAACTTGCGCGCGGGCGGCGGCGAGCCCGGGGCCTGGCGTGGGCCCTGGCTGCGGGTCTGGCGCTCGGCGGGCCGCGCAACCTGGCGGCGCACGAGCAATTGGCCGCCTGCGTTCAGCACCGCATCGAGTTGAGCGTCGGCCAACGCTACATCGATCTCACGCTGGACCTGATGTTCTTCGAGGAATGGTCGGCGCGGGAACGTCGCGCCATGGACGCCGACGGCGACGGGCGCATCACGCGTTCGGAATCTGAATCCTACCTCAAGGGACTGGCGCCGGCCATCGCGCAACAGTTGCGGCTGCGCGTCGCCGGCCGGAAACTGGACTTGGTAGCGCTCTACGCGCCGGAACTCGACCTGCTGGGCAGCAGCCAAACCGGCCCGGCTCACCACCGCCTCCGCCTGTGGTTTTTCGCCCCGACGCCGCCGGCCTTGCGCCCCGGAGACGAAATTGTCATCGAGGACCGCCTGTGGCCCCAGGCGGAGGCGTTCGGCACTTTGCGGGTCCAAGGCCATGACGGCTTCGCCTGGGAAGTCTCGGAGACCGGCGAGCCGGGCGGTGCGGCCGCCGGGGCGGGCCAGACGCGTTCGTTCCACGCGCGATGCCTCAAGGCCCCGCCGCCCAATTCCAGATGAACCGATGGCCGCGCCTCAACAGTTAAAACCACAAGGCCCCTGACTCCACCCCCCCACTCCCTACTCCCATGACAACACTGCCCGAAATAGACCGTCACTCCCTGGTTCGCTGCCTGTTGGCCGCGCTGGCACTGGGCACAGGCGCGCCGGCAGGGCGGCCGGCCGAAGCCGCGCCGGAGCCGCCGGCCGGGATCATTGACTTCGCCGGGCGCATCTCGCACAACCATTGGTATCTGTTCGGGCCGGAACAGCGCCCGGAACTGGAGGCGCTCAACCGGGATTTGCGTCAAGGCGAGCAGGAGTTGCGGAAGGCGGCCAGCCCGGCCGCCCGCCAGGCAGCCGGGGAACGTCTGGCCCAGGCGGCCGAGCGGCTGCGCCAGCGCGTGAAGTCCTGCCCGCTTCTGTTGCGCGTGGACCTGGCGGGGGCGCGTCCCCGGCTCGAACCCAACGGGCCAGTGGAATTGCCGGGTGACACGGGAGCATTGCTCCTCGAGGTAGAGACCGGGGGCGAAGGGGTAAGCTACGCAACGAGCCTGGCAGACATGTCGCAGCCGCCCGGGGAATCGAGCTTGGTCGCGGTTGACGCCGCCCCCGGCGGCACCACCTTTGCCGTCGCCGGCCTCGAGCATGTTCCCATCGGACGGACCACGCTGACTCTCGAGTTCCGGCGGCCGGGCCGAAGTTCGGCACGCCTGCCCTTGGAGGTCGCCACGCCGGCGCCCGGGCAACTCAAGCTAACCGTGCTCTCGGACGACACCGGCAAGCCCGCCCCCGCGATGGTGCGGCTGGTCTGGCGCACCGACGGCTCGGAGCGCCAGCCCGACAACGGTTTGAGCTTCGCCCCGCAGTTCGACAAGCAAGGCAACACCAGCGGCGCCCGCGCCGCCAATCTCCCCGGCCCGTTGAGCGAACCGTTCTGGTGCGTGCCCGGGCCAGTGGACATGGCCTTGGCCCCGGGCACCTGGCAGATCGGCGTGCGCCGCGGCGTCGAGTACGAGATCGTCTCACAGGAGGTCACGATCCGTTCCGGCCAATGCACCCGCTCCGTCATCCGTCCCCGCCGCTGGGTGGACATGCGGCGGCGCGGGTGGTGGTCCGGCGACGACCATGTCCATTGCCGGATTCTCTCGGACCAGGACGCGCGCCGGCTCCTGGCCTGGGTCCAGGCCGAGGACATTCACCTGGCCAACGTCGTCAAGATGGGCGACATCTATCGGACCTACTTCGAGCAACGCGGCTTCGGGCCAGACTATTGGGTCGCTGAGGGCGATTACGTCCTGGCCCCGGGCCAGGAATGCCCGCGCACGCACGATCAGCTCGGTCATGTCCTGGCGATGGACATTACCGCAATGGTCCGTGACACCGCCCACTACTACCTTTACGACCAGGTATTCGATACCGTCCACGCGCAGGGCGGCCTCAGCGGCTACGCTCACGTCAATTCCGGGATGTTCCACGTCCACCGCGACATGAGCCTCAATGTGCCCCGGCAGAAGGTCGATTTCGTCGAAATCCTGCAGTTCAACCGACTGGGCACCGACCTGTACTATGACTTCCTGAACCTCGGCTTCAAGCTCACCGCTTCCGCCGGCTCGGACGTGCCCTGGGGCGGGACGATCGGCGAGGTCCGCGCTTACGCCTTCCTGGACCGCAGACCTTTCTCGGCGGATGCGTGGTTTGCCGCCTTCCGCCGCGGACGTACCTTCACGACCAGCGGCCCGATGCTCGAATTCCAGGTGGGTCATGCCCTGCCCGGCGATGAAATCCGGCTCAAATCCGACCGCCGGCTCCGGGTCCGCGCCCGGGCCTGGGGCGACGCCAAACGCATGGCCCCGCTCCGGCTCGAGGTCATCCGGCACGGCGCCGTAATCCGCGCCGTGGACTCGACGGACCCGCAAAGGGCCGAGGCCACGCTGGATTTCACCGTGGACGCTGGGGCGGGCTGCTGGCTGGCGGCGCGGGCGCGCGCCGGCGACGGCACCAGCGCGCACACAACACCGGTTTACATCGTGCGCGAGGGCCTGCGCTTTTGGAAATTCGACCGCGTCGAGGAGTTGCTCGCAAAACGGCTGGCCAGCCTGGCCGAGATCGAACAAATGGTCGCCGAGGCCCGCCGTTTGGATGCCGAAGGGCAGTTGGAAAGCGACCGCGCCCGCAAACAACTCGCCTGGCAGGGCGACGCCCTCCTGGAACGTGTGGCGCTGGTGCGCCAACTCTACCAGGACCTTCAGCGCACCGCCGAAGCCGAGCGCCCACTGCGAGCTGGAATGCGGGACGAGGGACGAGGGACGAGGGGCGAGGATGGAGTGACGAGTGACGAGTGACGAGTGACGAGTGAGGAGGGGCGAGGGGCGAGGGGTGGCCGCTCTTCGTTCGCCCGACCCTCGGCCCTCGGCCCTCGGCCCTCGGCCCTCGA
>Ga0326728_10014809_pt1 | contig 16411 bp, 8 predicted proteins | sample MB3enrmetagenome_FD_207602 | JGI IMG/M metagenome (GOLD analysis project Ga0326728, IMG submission 207602) | Lab enriched peat soil microbial communities from McLean, Ithaca, NY, United States - MB31MN | ecosystem: Environmental > Terrestrial > Soil > Wetlands > Peat | place: USA: New York...
AATTCGGAATGTCTTGACCATAGCCATCCCCTCTTGAACTTTGAGTATTTATCGTTTGGGAAAAAGCGCTAGGTCCAATCAAGAATCAATTCAGCACTATGGTCGAAAGGTGATTGGGGCCGGAATGTACGAGTTGAAATAAAGAGCTACGGATAGCCCAAGGACCTCGGTCCCCCAATAGTCCGCGGACTAAGCCTGATTAGTGCTCGAGTGGTCGAATTGGCACATGAAGCTCGGATTTAGGCGGTTTCAATCCCAGCACGTTTCAATCTGGCACATCGTTTCATGTACTTTTTGGACATCTATAAACTTAATGGACATCTGCTTCGATTGCCATTACACTCTCGTTGCCAGATAGTTGAAGTGCCTCTGCGCCCCCCTCCCCCCGCGCTTGATGTTTCTCCCTCTCGAAAGGATGAATTGAACTGAGGGTGTATATGGGACAGCCAGATAATTTCAAGTTGTCCACGCAAGTTAACGTCTACCTCTTGGCCGAAAACCGATTGCTGCGCGATACTCTTACGCGGCTTTTGAGAAAGCGCTCGGAGATTAACGTAGTTGGCGTGAGCCGCCGTTCGGAAAGCGTTAAGGACGAGATAATCTCCTCGCATTGTGATGTTGTCTTGACGGATTGCTTTGACAATACGACCCGCTTGACTTTTCTGCGGGAACTCCTCGATGAACCCTCGGGAATGAAGGTGCTTCTTTTCGGCATGAATGAAGATCCCGATGTTTTTTTGGAGGCGGTCTACCTGGGAATCTGCGGTTACCTCCTCAAGGAGGCTTCCGCCGCGGAGATCGTCGCGGCGGTGCGTGCCGCTGTCCGCGACGAAGCCACTTGTCCCCCGAGGCTTTGCATGTCTCTGATTCGGCATCTGTGCAAAAAGAGAGCGGAGAAATGCGCGCCAGCGCTTCCGCAGAATGGCGATCGGAAGGCCCTCACTCCCCGGCAACTCCAACTCATCCGGCTTGTGGCCAACGGCCTGACGAATAAAGAAATCGCGGCAAATCTGAATTTGTCTCAGTTTACAGTGAAGAATCATCTGCGCCGAGTCATGCGCCAGGTGGAAGCAGCAAGCCGTCACGACGCCGTTAGCCTGATTCGTGCAACTGGACAACTCACCCCGCCATAGGCCACAGCCCTACGACGAATCATTCCCCTAATGTTGAGGTAATTGAGCACCACGTTGAAAAGCGGCGCGAGAAGTTCGAGCAATCTCGAATGGCTGGGCGCAAGAAGACTCCGCAAGCCGGAACCAAACCCTCAGCACACTTCTGCCGCACGAAGACTCGCTTACCACCTCATCTCAAGTCTCATATTGGGTCCCTACTCCCGTCGCATCCACTTGTGAAAATGCCGGACGTGGTGAGCAGCGCGCGCATCGCATTGTATTTCCCTTGCGTCGTGCCAATCCGTCCGCCAATTTTGGTTTCCGGAACCGACGTCATTTCCGCGGGAACAATCTGGGAAAAATAAGAGTTCCCTGCCCTTCTAACCCCATACTTTCTGTGCCCTGCTGTTCCACTAAGTTCGTGAAGTGCTATATCCAGTTGCGCTGTCACAGCCGATGGCTGGGGTTCGAATCTCCACGAGCCTGCTATTTTCATTTCGATGGACTTATCCACGTTTTCGCCACCCGGTTCTTGAGCCATGCCGTACCGATCGAGTTCGCGCATCCGGTGGTGGGCTGCTCTAGCATTGCGCTGAGCACTTGCTCCTGAGAGGCCGTGTCCGTCGGACGGATCAACGTTCAGGCGCAACGGTGTCGGGCACGGTCTTCATTTCGGATCGCTTTGTGTGCAGCTCGAGCAACTTGTCAAGCTCCTGAGGACGGATAGGTTTGCTGAGATAACCATCCATGCCCGCGGCGAGGCAGCGTTCGCGGTCGCCTTTCATAGCATGAGCCGTCAGCGCGATAACCGGCAAATGCGTTCCGTGGCCGGCTTCCCTTGCGCGCAGCGCAGCCGTCGCTTCAAAGCCATCCAATTCGGGCATCTGCAGGTCCATTAGCACGATGTCAAAGCTTTGTTTCTCCATAGCTTCCAGCGCTTCTCGTCCATTGGCGGCGACAACAACTTGATGTCCCCTCTTCTCAAGCAAACGGCATACAAGGCGTTGGTTAACCGCATTGTCTTCGGCGATCAGCACCCGTAAGGGCGCAGACCGGTCGCGTTCATCTCCCAGTGAGTCGCGAGTAATCAACGGAATCGCGCCCGTTTGCTCTCGTGCCCCCAATACTCTTGCGACGGCCTCGCGCAATTCCGATTGCCGGATAGGTTTTAGCAAATAGGCGGAGACACCCAACTCTCGGCAACGTTCGGCGTCTCCCCGGTAGCACGCTGAAGTAAGCATTATGATCGTGGCCGTCAACACTTCGGGCCTTTGCCGGATTCGCTCAATCAGCTCAAAACCATCCATTTTCGGCATACGCATGTCCGTCAGGATCAAGCCGTAGCGCGCTCCCACCTGTGCAGCCTCAGCTATTTGAACGAGTGCCTCTTCTCCACCTTCGACCAGTGTCGGCCTCATTTCCCAGCGCGCGAGCATTCCCCCCAAAATTCGCCGGTTCGTCGAATTGTCATCGACGACCAAAACCTTGACACCTCGCATAACATCCGGAGGAGCGATGGCCCCCACCACCGTTAGCTTGGTGTCGGTAACTCCCAAAGGCAGGGCAAAGTGGAACTGCGTTCCTTGACCAACGTGGCTCTCCACCCACATTTTTCCGCCCATCATGGATACCAGCCGCGACGAAATCGTCAGCCCCAGGCCGGTGCCGCCGTATTTGCGTGTCGTCGAAGAGTCCGCCTGCAAGAAGGGAGCGAAGATCAATTCCAGTTTTTCGGCGGGTATGCCAATTCCCGTGTCCGACACTTCGCAATGCAGGACTCGGTATGGTCCGTCCTGAGCGTCAACACGAACCTGCAGTGCCACTTCGCCGCGTTCCGTGAACTTTATCGCATTGCCCACGAGATTGAGGATGATTTGACGCAAGCGGCCGGAATCTCCGCGCATGGTCTCCGGCACGTCGGGGGCTATGTCGCAGAGAAGTTCGAGTTTCTTTTCGTCGGCGCGCAACGCCAGAGTCTTCAAGGCAGATTCCAGCGTTTCGCGCACACTAAAGTCGATATTTTCCAGATCGATTTTTCTCGCCTCAATTTTGGAAAAATCAAGGACATCATTAATCACCGTGAGCAAGGAATCGGCGGATAGCTTTACCGTTTCCAGGTACTCGCGCTGCTCGGGGGTCAACGTGGTATCCAGGGCCAGGTCCGTCATGCCCAGAATGCCGTTCAGCGGGGTGCGAATCTCATGGCTCATGTTTGCCAGGAATTCGCTCTTTGTCCGGCTGGCCCCCTCCGCCGCCTCCTTGGCTTCGCGCATTTCGATTTCCGCCGCTTTGCGCATGGTAATGTCGCGCCCGGTTCCCACGATTCCGGTGATGCGGCCGTCTTTGTCGCGCAACGGAACTTTGGAAGTCAGCAGCCAGAATCTTTTCCCTTGAATGTCCGCGCACTCCTCTTCCCGGTTGTACAGCGCCTCTTGTGTGCGGATTATGTTCTGCTCGTCCTCGTAATAGCCTCTGGCCAGTTGCTCCGGGAAAAAATCGAAATCGGTTTTTCCGAGCAATTCGTCGGCAGTGTTTTTGCCCATGATACGAACCAAGGCGAGATTGGCCACGATAAAACGGCTATGGGTGTCCTTTGCGTACATGAAATCGGGCACATTGTCGATCAGGGCGCGGAGCAACGCGCGCTCTTCGGAAAGCGCTTCTTCCGCGCGAACGCGTTCAATCACTTCCGATTGCAAGGAGTGATTGGCGTTCGCCAGTTCGGACGTACGTTCGTGGACGCAATGTTCCAGCGTTTCGGCGTGTCCACGCAATCGCCGGTTATAGAACCGCTGGCCTTCATACAGCGCCAGAATGCCCAGCAGGAAACACAAGGTATGAAACCAGGAGGTTTCGTAAAAGTGAGGTTTCCGAATGAAGCTCACGGACGCGCCAGTCTCGTTCCACACTCCGTCATCGTTGGAAGCGATCACCCGAAAGCGGTACTGGCCCGGAGAAAGGTTGGTATAGTAAGCAACGCGTCGCGTGCCAGCCTCGACCCATTCCCGGTCGTAACCTTCGAGTTTGTACTTGAATTGGACACGGGACGGAGCCAAGAAACTCAAACTCGTGTAGTGAATTTCGATTCTGCCAGTGCCGGCCGCGATGCTGGCCTCGGGTTCCCGAGGCAGCGCTTCTCCATCCGCCAGCACTTCCTCGATCACCACCGGCGGCACCAGGTCGTTATGTCTAATGTGGTCCGGGTCGATAACCACGAGGCCCCTCTTCGTGGCGAACCACAGTTTTCCATCGGGAGTCCGCCAGCCACCCGGTTGATTCGCGTAGCTGGTTGCTTCAACGGTCTTCATCCCATCGGCAATGCCATACCGGACCGTTGGAACGATGGAAATGCGACCGTCCGCGAAGTCGTCCAGATCCTTGCGCGAGGCCATGTAGATGCCGCTCGTTGTGCTCATCCAGAAATTGCCGCCACGATCGGTGAGGACATTTGTCAGCGGGTCGTCGAAGAGTCCGTCTTTTTTCAGATAGTGCGTGACGCGGCCGGTTTGAACGTCGAATCTATGAAGCCCGGGTATCCTGCCGCCAAGCCAGAGACTCCCCTGGCCATCATCAAAAATCGATGCCACTGGAAAGGGGATCTGTTTCTGCTGCGCCATTTCGTTGGGCTGTCCTTCCGCAAATCGAAAGAGGCCCTGCACGGTGCCAAACCACAGCGTCCCGGCGGGATCGCGGTAGATGGTAAAGGCATAGTTTCCCGGCTTGGAGAGGGGCGTCGTTTGCCCATGAAAGGTCAACGGCTCGGCCTTGCCATTCTTGAACCGAAAAGCCAGTGTCTCCGAAGTGGTGACGATCAGGCTTTCCCCATCTTCGTTGATTGCGGAAACCCAGAATTTGGAGATTCTGCCGTCCCGGTATTGAAGGAACTTTCCGTTTTTGAATTGCGTTAACCCGCGGCCGACCCCCATCCACAGACTGCCGTCCTTGCTCTCAAAGAATCCATTCCCCCTAAAACTTGGCATCCCGTCCTTTGGCGTGATTGGTGTAACGGTTCCATCCTTGATCCGTGCCAATCCGCCGCCTTGGCAATACGCGTACAAACTGCCGTCTCTGGTTTGCCGGATCATGTCGCAGTCGTTCGATGGAAGGTTTTCTCGAGTCGTTAGCGTTGTAAACTTTGTGTCACGGAAGCGGTCAAGTCCGCTGGCGGTGCCCACCCACAGACTTCCTTCGCGATCTTCATATAGGGACAGCACGATGCTGTCGCTGAGACCATCGACCGATTTGAAGGACGTGACCTTGCCATCGGTGATGCGAACCAGACCTGAAGCGATCGTGCCCATCCAATAATTGCCTTCGCGATCCTGGAGGAGCGCGGTCACTTCATCGCGATACGCATGGCGTGTGACGGGCTGAAGAATGGGGTTGCCGCGATCCATCCGGTACAGCCCGGCCACCGTGCCCACGTAGATGCTGTGCTCGGGGCCTCCTATCAAAGCGGACGGTACGAAGCTCTTCAAGTTAGTCGCGAAGGGCAACAATTGGCCGTCGCGATAAACATACAAATCCTTCGACCCGCCGACCCACACCTCCTTTTCGTCCTTTTCTAGGAAGCTGCGGATCCATCCGGTACCGTGGCGAATCATCCTGGGCGTGTCGTTTTGTAATGAGTACAAGAAATCGTCAGATCCGATCAGCACCTCGTGTTCTTTGGTCTCAAAAATCAGACGAATGTCGCCGTCCGGAAGAGCAGCAGGTGGGCGGTAGTCGGTAAAGCCGCCATCTTTGTAGATGAGCGTCCGTGAAATCGTGCGTACTAATAGGTCGCCGTCGGCGCCCTGGCACACAGCCTTAACCGGTTCGTTGACGACCTTGCCGGCCACACTGAGACCCATCAAAACAAACCGTACTCCATCAAATCGCACCAACCCCGCCGAGGTTCTTAGCCACAAATATCCATCAGGCGTTTGCAGAATTTGGTAAACAGCTTCCCCGGGAAGTCCGTTTTGGGAAGTCCAGGTTTCGTGACCGTACTGATCAACACTCTTGTTTCGATCCAGAGCCGAAGCACCGCTCGCCGAAATGGTCAAAGCGAACGCGAAAAACACGCAGGTCAGGCGATTGTGCAAGGAACCGGTTTCGTCGTGGATCTTGAGCTTGGCGGCCACTTGGCGCGGCTGGCGCGAGCGTGAACCGCGCGAATCACTCGCTCGGGAAGCGGAAAATTGGCTTTCCATTCTTGGCTCTACGCTTCCCGCAGGAGTAAATACTTGCGTGCCGAGGGGAAGACCTTCGGACAATGATGAGCAAGCCAAGAACCAAAGCACTCCCTCGATAGACGTTTAACTAACTAGAAGAACGGGACTTACAGAAACTCGGTCGCGTCACACTTGTTTCGAAGGCCAAGCGTGCGCCGTGATTGACAGGTTGTTCCAGAGTGGAAAAGTGCCGGGCCTGGCGTTTGTCCAATAGGGGTGACCCGGCCGAGTTTTTTACCAGGTTCATTGAGAAGGTTATTATCAATTCACAGCCATTGATGATGCGTCTTGATGATTGGGACCCTCGGGCTTGGTCCAGAGAAGCTCCCATTCCAGTCTGCGGTCTCCCTGGGCCAGGATTTTCACGCCGGCAAGGCGAACGCGTTCGTGCTCGGCCCGAAGAGCATCGTGCGCGCGTGCGATATTGCGGTGCACCACCCAGCCCGGTTACTTTCGTTCCGCACGAATAGTTTCAGTTGCTTACAGTTCCCCGTTTTTCAGTCACTCAGGTCTTGTTCGAGGATCACGTGGGCAGTCTGGAGGGTCCAGCACAATTCGGTCTTGTCAGCGAAGCGTAGGGCTTCTTTACGCTTAGTCAACGCGGGATCTGAGCGTGCGTTCGATCGCACACACGTCATAGACCCGAGAAACTGCTCCGGACCACTCAATCGGCGTTACGTCGCCCGCACTCGCCGGAGCTGCACTTGCCGGTTCCTGGCAACGACGTTGAAATGGTACCAGGAGCGAGCGCAAGTGAACCAATGCCGCCGCGTGAATTTGTGACACACGTGATTCGCCAACCCCCAGAATCATCCCGATATCCTTCATATTGAGTTCTTCGAAATAATACAAGCCCAAGACGTCACCTTCCTTTTCGTCCAGTTCCGATAGGGCCTCCTCTAGAAGATGGCGAGTCTCCAAACGAAATGCCATCTGAAAGGGATCTTCCTCCGCTCGGAATGCCACGGGTAAGGTTTCCTCACCAGTCCCCTCGTCCGGCCAAATCTGCAAACTTTCTAGTCTGAGACCTCGTAGATCGCCAAGTAGCCGCTGAACGTCTTCAATGGGTAGGCTCAACTTGGAGGCTATTTCCGACGCCGAAGGAGTGTGGCCAAGCTCGCCAATGAGCTCGCGACTCGCTTGTTCAAGCCGGTGCGCCTGCCGCCTCAGGTTTCGCGGGGCCCAATCCATCAGGCGCAGGCTATCCAGGATTGCGCCGCGAATTCGAAATCGCGCGTACGACATGAACTGCACGTTTTTCTCCGGGTCAAATTTATCGATGGCATCGATCAACCCCAGAATCCCGGCTTGAACCAGATCCCCGAATGACACCTGTGACGGTAAACGCTCTTTGATCCGTCGCGCGATGTACCGCACATCAGTCAGGTTTTCCAGCACCAACCGCTGGCGTTCAACAGCATCCACAACGTTCCATTGCGACGTGGGCTTTGAGGACATTTTCAGCATCTCTTGAATCCCATTACGTTTGTCTCGCTACGCCTCAATTCGATTCGTGGCTCGATACCGGCTTCCTCGCAATGGCTGGCTTACCTGGATTCAACAAAATTCGCCTCATCGCTCGTGGTCGGGTACGTGCAATTCGACTGCCGAACTGTAAAATGCGCCTTTGGTGGCACGATTTAATGAAGGCTTATGACCTATGCAGCAGAGCGCCGACGAGGAGGAAAAAATCTCATGAGAGTCTTCTATGCTCGGCGGAACTGGTATTCACTTAATGTACTTAGCAGCGAACATGCCCCACAACATTTCTAATTCCGTTTTGCCCACAAAGCTTCCAGATATCTCTCCAGGAATCTTCACAGCATTCAACTGGCCTATATACAGCTTCCATCGACAGCTCCAACTGCCTGCCCGGGTTTGAAACAATCGTAATCGCTGGAGTCGTCCGGTTTCTAAAAAATGGGTAACCGTTGCGCCCCACTTCCTTGAGCTTGAGAGTGACGAAGCTTTCTAGCCGGCAGCTTCCCGAAGATCACAAAACGAGTTCCGCTCTTGGCTCAAATATGCGTTCTCCAGCGGTGAAATCGATATTCTCCACTTTCGATGGTTCGTATCTCTCCACACGGTTTGCGCCCGCAAATGCATTTGTCCCTACAGTCTGCTGGTTCGACGAGCCGCCCTCGGGGAATCACTGAAACTTGGAAGCGGAATCCTCATTGCGGCTTGTTCCAAAAAGGACCAGCGCTTCCCGCTGGCACAGGGTCGTTCTGGATTCGCGTCCCTCGCATTGCTTGCGAAGAAGGTTTCATCTGATATTTCAACATGTTGCGCCAAATCCGTAGAGCAAGAATGGAGGCGGCCTTGGTGGCCTTCGTGCAGGAACAGAGGGGAAGGATCGGGGACCCACGGAGAGCATCAGGCTCTGTCTCGCAGGCATGCTGGCTTGCGAAAAACGTGGATGCCCATGGAGAGTTAGTGCGAGTGCATCGAACAAAAAGTGTGGCCGAGCCAAACGTCACACAGACGATGGCCCTGCGCGCGAAATTCCGGCACATCGAACGGCGGGAATGGTGGCTGTGGGCGGCAGCTGTTGTTATCACCTTACTCCTGACGGTCGGGCTTGCCTCCTTCCTCCTTCCTAACTCAACCGCTAGTCAGGATTTCAATTCGCTATATGTATTGCCGCAGGCCGTGCGAGGGCTCGTGGGCCTGGTTTTCCTCTTCGATCTTTACACCATCTATCAACATCTTCTGATCTATCGAATCCGCAGGGAGTTGGTGAAACGGGAAGAGCTATTTCATCTGATCAGTGAGAACGCCGCGGACATGATCGCCCTCGTGGACATGGAAGGGAAGCGCCTTTTCAACAGTCTTTCCTATAAAAAGGTGCTGGGATATTCGCCGGAGGAATTGCAGGCCTTCTCATCATTCGAGCAGATTCATCCCGATGATCGTGAGCGTGTCAAGAACGCGGCGGAGGAGGCACGGCGCTCGGGAATAGGGAAGACGCTGGAGTACCGTTTTCGCCACAAGAACGGGACGTGGCTGGTGCTGGAATCAACTTCGAGCGTCATACGCAATGCCAAGGGCGAGCCGGAAAAGCTGGTGATTGTGAACCGCGACATCACCGAGCGCAAGAGAGCGGGTGAGGCTCTGCGGCGCTCGGAGGCGGATTTTCGCTCGGTGGTGGAAGGCGCACCCTACGGGATTTATCGCGCCAGCATGACCGGCCGGTTTCTACAAGTGAATCCGGCGCTCCAGAAAATGCTGGGCTACGAGTTGGCGGAGGAACTTTTCCGGAAAGATCTGGCAACCGACATCTTCCCGAACCGCGGCGAATATCTGCGTTTGACGGAGATCCTTGCCCGCACGGAAGAAATCAAGGACATCGAGATGGAGTGGAAGAGAAAAGACGGCACACCCATCACCGTGCGCTGTTCGGGACGCCGCATCAACGATGAAAACTGCGTCCCGGCGTACTTTGAAGTGTTTGCGGAGGATGTGACGGAGAAACGAGTGCTCGAACGGCAACTGCGAATGGCGCAAAAGATGGAAGCCATTGGACGCATCTCGGGAGGCATCGCGCACGACTTCAACAATCTTCTGGGCGTCATCATCGGGTACAGCAGAGTGCTGATGAGGGCCTTGGGCGCGAACCATGCTCTGTGCGAGCATGCCCTGGAAATCGAGAAGGCCGGACAGCGCGCCGCCTCTTTGACCAAGCAACTGCTGGCCTTCAGCCGGCAGCAGGTCTTGACGCCTGCGGTTCTCAACATCAACACGCTTGCGTCCGATATGCACAAAATGCTTGTGCGGCTGCTGGGTGAGGACATTGAAGTTTCGCTGGAGCTGGATCCTGCGCTTGGCAGCGTGATGGCGGACCAGAGCCAGGTCGAACAGGTCATCATGAACCTGGCTGTCAACGCGCGCGACGCCATGCCCACGGGTGGCAAACTAAAGATCCACACCGCCAACGTGCAGCTTGACCAATCCTACACGCGGAACCATCCGGGTTCCAAGGTCGGGGATTACGTGCTCTTGGCCGTGACCGACACAGGAACGGGAATGGACGCCGGAACGCTCACACATGTCTTTGAGCCATTCTTCACCACCAAGGAACGCGGCAAGGGCACGGGGCTTGGACTTGCCACTGTGTATGGCATCGTAAAACAGAGTAATGGATATATTGGGGTGGATAGCGCGCCGGGAAAGGGCGCCTGTTTTCAAATCTATCTCCCGCGACATACGGGTGAGCCGGCGGTGGCGGAACAAAAAATCGATGCGGGAGAAAAACTGTCTGGTACCGAAAGCATCCTTCTGGTGGAAGACGCCGCGCCGTTGAGAAAGCTTGAGCAAACCATTCTTGAAGCAGGCGGGTTCCACGTGTTGTCGGCGGGGAGCGGTGAGGAAGCTCTGCAACTCGCGGCGCGCTTCGGCAGCACTTTTGATCTCCTGCTGACGGACGTCGTGATGCCTGGCATGAACGGCCGCGCTTTGGCGGGACAATTGTCGCCGCGCCAGCCAGGCATGAAGGTGCTCTACATCTCGGGTTATGCCGACAGCTTCATTGCAGGACACGGAGTTCTGGATCCTGGAATGCACCTCCTGCACAAGCCATTCACGGAAGAGGTTCTTATCCGGAAGGTCCGCGAGGTGCTGGATGGCGGGAAAAAGCCAGCGTCGGCCATGAACCAAATGGCCGAACTTGCGGGGAGCAATGTCCGGTCCGGCCGATAGGGGGAACAAGGCCATGGGAAAGGTGTTGGTTGTTGATGACGATGAAGCATTGCGCCGCCTGATGCGCCTGGAACTGAGCGACACCTATGAAATCATTGATTCGGGGGAGCCGGAACAGGGTTTGGCGCTCGCCCTCGAAAACGAGCCCGACGCCATCCTGCTGGATCTGCGCATGCCGAACTATTCCGGCTATGAGCTGCTTGAGATGTTTACATCCTTCAGCCGCACGCAAGTGATTCCGGTCATTATTGTGAGCGGCGAATCAGGGGGGCAAACCAAGGAACATTGCAAGCAGCTCGGCGCTGCCGGCTATTTCGAGAAGCCGATTGACTTCGACGCTCTGCGCGCGTGCCTCAGCCAATTCGCCAAGTCGCGCCGGTTGGTGCCTCGAACCGAGGTGCGCGTGCGCTTGCGTGTTCCTTTGATGCTGCGCGGTTCAGACAGTCATGGGAAGAAGTTTGAACAGGTCGCCACGACGGAGAACGTGAGTCTGAGCGGATTTCTGTGTGTCTGTGCGGCCGAACTCGCGACCAATTCCATTGTGGAAGTCCACATGACGAGCTACGGAGAGGAATACGTGGGGAAGGCGAGGATTGTTCATTCGGAATCGAAGTCTGCGCCCCTTCGACACTACGGATGCCAGTTCATCGAGAAGACCGGTCCCTGGGTGCTGCAATAAGGAGTGCGTGGAATGCTCTTTATGACCAATGCTGACCACGTCCTTCCCGCGGAACCTGAAGGCAGTCTCTCCGAGCTTTCATCGGATCATCACCCTGCCGCACGCATTCTTGCCGTCGACGACGAATCTTCTGCCTGCAAGCTTCTCTCCCTCATCCTGGGCCCGCCTGTTTTCCACTGCACCACCGCATGCAATGGTGAAGAAGCCCTCGTGACTTTACAACGCGAGCGCTTCGATGCAGTCATTTCCGACCTCAACATGCCCGGCCTCAGCGGTATGGAGCTCCTCACTCAAGTTCGTCGCCGCTATCCTCATATGGCGTTTTTGGTCACCACAGGCGTTGATGACGTGGATGTGGGCGTGCAGGCGATGCGTTGCGGTGCGGACGACTATCTCGTTAAACCCCTCCGGGAAAGTGCCGTCTTGGCAAGCCTCGAGCGCGCGCTGCACAATCGGCAGCTCGAACAGCAGGTCGAGAATTACCACCAACACCTCGAAGAAATGGTCGCGCAACGCACCGGGCAACTACAAGCCGCTCTCCGGCAAATCGAGAGCAGTTACGAAGACACACTGCAAGCCCTTGGTGCGGCCATCGATCTCCGCGACAATGAGACGGCAGGCCACTCTCAGCGTGTCTGCCGTTACTCGCTTGAAATGGCTCGCGCCCTGGGTTGGTCGGACAAACAATTAGGAAGCCTTGCCAGGGGAGCTTATCTGCACGATATCGGAAAGCTCGGAATCCCCGACGGCATTCTACTCAAGCCGGGGCCTCTCACCGCGGATGATCGCAAACTGATGCAACAGCACGCCCAGATGGGGTTCGACCTCGTGAAGGACATTCCCTTTCTTGCTGACGCCGCCGAAATTGTTCTCTCGCATCACGAGCGCTACGACGGCGGCGGCTATCCGCGTGGCCTCAAGGGAGAAGAGATTCTTCTAAGCGCGCGAATCTTCTCCGTGGCGGATACTCTCGATGCCATCACATCCGACAGGCCCTACCGGCGTGCCTCTTCCTTCGAAGCGGCACGCGAGATCATCCGCCACCTTTCTGGCAGTCAGTTTGATCCAATGGTGGTAAGTGTGTTCCTGGGCATTCCCGAAGACACTTGGCCGGCGATCGCAACGAACCAGCGGCAAATTGCCGGGCTCTCACCCGAGTTACGAAGGAGCAGTGCCATTCTTCGCCTTGGTCTTGATGTAATCCCCTGACTGATCTCGCTGGCCTATTGGATTCCGATCAACCAGTGGGAGACCTTTGGTCCGTGTGCCAAGAGGTTTGCAGAGGCCTGCAAATAGTTCCCACCCGAGTTTGCCCGCGAACTTCTCGTCGCTTGCTGCAATGGATCGGTGTCGTGCGTGTGACAGAGTGTATGCAAGCCGGCTTGCTTCGAGATCTCGGCCCTCTGGGCTCCGGTTTTCCGTGCCGCCGCCATAGGGTTTCCGGCGAACCATGGGAACTCGGTTGATCTCTCTGCTTGCCTGTTCTAGTGCCGTTCCAACTTGTTCCAACAAATCCCTTCGAGAATAGTCTCTCCGTGTTCGCGTCAGATGCTTGGACCGTCATTTGGCCGAAATAGTTGGAACGGCACTAGTGGTAGATTGCTTGTGTCCGCGGCAGGAGAAGCATACGATGTGCGCGAGCCGGAAATTCAAACCGCAAGCTCCGGCTAAGGAAGATGGTGAGCGACATTCTGACTCAAAGGCTCTTGCGCGATGTTAAATATTAAGAAAATTCTTTTGCCCGTTGATTTCCCGATTACTTCACTGGATGTCATCCATCAGGCTGCGATATTGGCGCGCCATTTCCATTCTGAGATCGTGATGTTGCACGTCGCGACACCGCAGAGCCATGCCGCCGGTGTGCCGGACGACAGCAGCGAGCTGGGTGGCTGGGATTTGCTCGCGGAGATCATTAAAGAGGCCAAGAAACAGCAGGACCAGGCTCTCGGCCCGGAGCTTGACGCCCTTACCATTCGGCGCGTGGTTGTCGATGGCGACCCGGCTTGGGCAATTGTGCGCATGGCGGAGGAGGAAGAAGCCGACCTGATCATGATGCCGTCGCACGGTGCCACCGCCGAGCGGTTTCTGCTGGGCTCAGTGGCGGCAAAAGTGTTATCCAGGGCGGAGTGCCCGATTTGGACCGGTGCGCACGTGGAACAAGCGCCAGTGCGGAAGTTTGCGCTCCGCAACGTCCTGTGCGCCGTGGATTTGGGCCCGCGAAGTAACGAAGCTGTGTCGTGGGCCGCCCCACTAGCCGCCGAATTTGATGCCCGACTCACGCTCGCTCACGTCACTGCCAGCGTGGAGTTTTGGGGGCCCGGTGGCAGCTACGTCGATCAAAAGTGGAAAAAGGCGCTCGTCGACGACGCTTCCCAACGTATCGCAAAGCTCCAGCAAGACACCGGCATCAAGGCGGATGTATTCATCGGCAGTGGTGACGTGCCCAAGGTGCTGAGCCAAGCGGCGACGCAGACGAAGGCCGATTTGCTGGTTACCGGGTGCTACCCGTATGGCAGTCACCTGCGCACCCACGGCTACGCCATCATTTGCGCCGTGCCGATTCCGGTTCTGAGTGTCTAAGGGCTGAGCGTTCCCCGATAAGCGCGCAGCCTCGCTCACGTAGGTGCTTATTCTACAGTTCCTACTTGTGGACGCGACTACTGAGGTGCGCCTCGCCGGAGCGGGCACACTTTCAAGAGCGGCTGCTGATATCCGGCGGCTATACGGTCTTGTCATGGGAGAATTTGTAACGGTCCTGAATTAATCTTGCCATCGATTGGCGCACATCCTCCAGATGACCGAGCCGATAGCGCTGCTCGATTTTCCTGACGTCAGATGCCAGGCGATCATCGTGGAATACATCCGCAATCCAGCGGGAGAAATCTCCGCGGCGCGCGTGTCCGTCAAGAGATGTGGCCGGTGTGTTCGCCAACGAGAGGACAAACTGCTTCAAAGATCGAGCGGGTGGCCCAATCGCTTTCCCGTTATCGGTAAACACGAATTCCTGTCCGCCGTCCAGTTGGACATCAAGGTATTTCGTCTTGTGCCGGACATGCGGGGTCAATCGAGGCAAGAGCCTAAACCGCCTTAATTTTCCTTCAGCCTCTTCAATCCCAGGCAAAAGAGCAGCCTCATTATCGGCGAGCGTTCCGAGAACGTTCGTCCATTCCTGCTCGACACCTTTGTTTCCAACCATCGTCAGCAGCGTTTGCACCTCTTGAAGATGTGTCAATCGTTTGACAATAACCGCTTCAATGCCCCTGCGAAGATCGGGGTGCAGGTCGGACGGGCGATAGGTCACCAGGGTGTACGCGTTCAAATCAAAATCCAACAGCTGCTTGACGTTGGGTTCATGAAGGAAATAATGGGCCTCATCAACGACAATCCGGTGCGGCAGACCCGTGGTTCGCCGAAGCGAAGCCAGCATCGGCAGCAGCGCCTTCAGATAACGGACCTTCTCTTCGTACAGGACGCGTGATAAATCGACGACGACGCTTAGATCGAAGTGCCGGAGCGCGCGAGCCACGTCGGGTATTTCCGGCGGCCGATCTTCACCCCCCAGTACCACCACGCCCGGCAGCGATTCCAGCGAACCGTAATCCCCTTCGGGATCGATCACGCAGACACAATAGCCTTGCAGGATCATCTGTTCGCACGCAAGTCCGTTCGCCCAGGATTTGCCGGATTGTGGATCTCCAACGACTAGCAGGTTCCGCCCTTGGACGGTGAGCGCGAGTGGACGTCCGTCCTCCGCCGTGCCTACGGTGATTCGATGCCGGCCAATTCGATCGCGAGGTAACCTGGCCTCTTTTGCCGCTCGCTGGATATAAGCGCCCACAGCGGACGGGCCATCTCCCTGCAGAATCTCGTCGGCTTCCTTTTGAAGTGCTGCACTGCCCCAGCTAACAGCCACGGCAACCTCGCACGCTGCAAGGAGGTCATGGTCGTTCTCGGCGTCCCCGATCGCAATCGCGTTGTGCACCGAGAGGCGAAGTGCGTTGAGCGCCTCCCGCAGGCCGGTGCCTTTGCTGATCGCCTGCGGAAGGATCATCAGACGGCTGCGGTTGAACAACAGCACGAGTGGCAGTTCGAGCCCCCTGATTACTTCCAGAATCTGCGGAGCCGAAGCAGCAGCGGCTTCCACGACGCACTGGCCCGCCTTACATTCGATCCCACGGCGGCGTAGTTCATCTAGGAAGACTTGAGGTGGGGAATGACCGTTTAGGCTGGTCTGACCATTTGGGAATGTGAAAACAGCACCATTCTCCGCTACTACTGCGTCGACAAATCCGAGATCCCCTGCCGCTTGCCTCAGGTCAGAAAGGATGCGGCCAGTGACGATGACGACCACGATCCCGCGCGCACGTGCCTCCACGATGGCGGCCTTGACCTCAGGGTCCAGCACACCGTCTCGTGCGATGGTCCCGTCGTAATCCAGCGCCAACACGCCAAACTTCATGATTGTCTCCGTCCGCGCGTCCTGAGTTCACGCACCGTGCAGCAGAAAATTATATCCCCGGCGTTGAACTTGAGCTCATTCGCCACTGCGGCAATCAACAGGGCATGGTAAGCTCCTTACTCCGCGAGCCGGCGCGGGTCTTCAAAAAGACGCGCGCTCACGGCCCCAAAGACGGCGCCACCAACGTGCGCCAGGTAAGCCACTCCACCCGTCTGCACTTGGGCCACCGCGCCGGCATTGAAGAGTT
>Ga0326728_10014810_pt1 | contig 16411 bp, 9 predicted proteins | sample MB3enrmetagenome_FD_207602 | JGI IMG/M metagenome (GOLD analysis project Ga0326728, IMG submission 207602) | Lab enriched peat soil microbial communities from McLean, Ithaca, NY, United States - MB31MN | ecosystem: Environmental > Terrestrial > Soil > Wetlands > Peat | place: USA: New York...
GGAGAGGATTACCAAGTTTGGCTGGGTGTTCGGGTTGATGACAGGCATACTGATACTGATCGCTGCGCTGTTGACGGCCGCCCTCGTCAACATCACGAGAACTGGCAAGTGGTCGCTCGGCGACGCGCTTTCGGAAGAGAGCTCAATTCAGCCGCCACCTTCTGAAATCCATTCGAAGTCGGATGTAATAACCTTTGCGAGCGCCAGCCGCTTGATCGCGTTAGCGGGGATGCTGTGCGCTGTCCCGGTGGTAATTGGGGTCGCATACGCAATCGTATGGAACCTTATCGTTAACGGAAAATGTCCGGACCTCAGCGGAGTACGCACATTCTTAACTGGGATTTCACTCACATTTGCACCTTACCTCGCCAATCAGGTCAGGTCCGTCTTCGATCCAGGCTTAGGATCAAAGCCCGCATCGCCATCAACCCCGCTTCCGGCACCGCAACCGGTCACGCCTGTACCGCAAGGCCAAGGGCCGATATCTCCACTCGGCCCGCTTCCTCAACCAACGCCAGTTCCAGGTGCCGCTGCACAGATGTCGGGGCGGGAGGTCCCGGCAGAGGTGGAGGAGCAAAAGCCACGCGATATCCAGATCGAAGAGGTTGAAGTACTAAAGCCGTATTTGGAGCCCCTCAGATCACTCGGCTACCGAACTACTGATCACTTTGTCGGTGCCGCCTTGGCCGCAGCAACTCCACTGGCGGAGCACTTAGAGATCAAGCCGGCAAAGTTGCGACACCTGGTTAAAATGATTCCGCATCGCGCGGACCTTCACAAGATCGCCCAGAACCCGTTGCGAAAGCTTCCGCTGGGGGCATCCCTTGAATCCTTTCCTGGCAACTTGGAAGATGTGGCGGCGTCAGGCCTCGCCGAAACAGCGCTGCCGCCGAACATAAACTTGATCGAGCAGATGTCCCCGGTCCGGGAACAGGGGTCACGGCAGACGTGTGTGGCATTTGCGGCTGTGGCAGTGAAGGAGCAGTACGACAGATTACAGAACCAGTACGTCCCTCTGTCCGAGCAGTTTCTGTACTGGGATTGCAAACAGGTGGACAGGAATCCACAAGCGGGAACGTATCTTTATTGGGCGATGCCACTTCTGCAAAGGGATGGGTGTTGCCTGGACTCAACCTGGAACTACGTTGACTTCCCAAGCCCGGGAGATGGCGACGACGCGCAAGGTCCGCCACCCACACGAGCGACGTTCGAGGCGGCCAACCACCGCATTACAACCTTCCACGACCTCGTCAGAAAAAGGGCGGCCCCAGACCAAATCGTTCCGTTTATCAAGTCTGAGCTTGCAAGGGATCGCTGCGTGGCCTTTACAATCAAGGTCTTTCCCTCGTGGCTCAGTCCTGATGTTCAGCGTAGCGGAGAGTGTTTGAATCCTTCCCCTCAGGAGCAGCCGATCGGCAGCCACTCCATGTGTTTTGTCGGATACGAGGACGACACTGACGACGTCGCACTCGGCGGTGGGAAATTCCTCCTGAGGAACAGCCTGGAGAATTGGGGTACGCAATCCGTGTTGGGAGTGGCTGGATACGGAACGATTTCGTACAGCTACATCACGAATTTTTGCATTGAGGGTTATTCCATTGAATAGCGACGACGACTAATGGCGCCACGTTCAAGAGCTCTGAGGCCGCAGTCGCCGGAATGCTTAAGGGGGATGTGATGATAAGGCGTCTTCTCTGGATCTCACTTTGGCTTTTCGTGGCGTGCGGGTTGCTGCTAGCAAAAAGCGGCAAAGATGGAACAAGCAAGAACACCAGCCCAGGCGCCACTGGAGGGCAGCAGAGTGCCGATGCATCGACCCTTCCAGGCGAGACCTATATATTGGAAGATTGGCCGAATTCGAGACCGGAGTACCCGCATTCACGTATAATCTGGTACAAGACCGTCCATCCAACGTCTACATCGCAGTCTATTATCCTTGAGCCGATTCCTTGCGGTGAGAAAGACTTCTCACCGCCAGCTAGCACGTCCCAGAAGGAGCCCGACGAAGTCGAATATAAGCGGTGCACGCTAAAAATGAAACAAGCCCACGAGACGCCCTTTTTGCCCAGCCCGGACAATCCGCTGCACGACGGAGACTTGCTAATAATAGGAATTTGGGATCACAAGGATCTGAGAGAAAGACAGCTTTTTCGGAGCACCGTTAGCGTTCTCAACCTTAACGTGGTGTCCCAGAGTGCTAGCGCCATCAATCCAGCGCCGGTGCGGCCGAGCCTATCGGTAACTGGCGGGGGCCCCGGCGCCGGGCTAGCTCAGCCGGTGACGGCGGAATATTACTACTTGACATGGGCTAATAGGCTTGCGCCAGATACCGTACCAACGGTCTCAATTACGGCGCTGATGACGCCCGTGTCTGGGCCTGCCCCTTCTGGAGATAACACAAGTCTACCGCAGTCAACGCCTGCGCCGGTGGAGGAAGCGCCACCAGCCAAGCAAGCGCCGCCGGCCAATCGATCTCACACCCCAATCGCAGAAATCACGGCCGCAGCGGCCGCAGCGGCGGTAGCAGCCGTCCAGCAGTCACAGCAATCGCAGCAGGGCCAGCAGGGGCAGCAGCAGGAAAAACTGCTCACACTTCTTAATGTGACGTACGCGCAGGTCCACAGCCTATACACCTTCAACATTGCCACCGGAATGATCTACAGTTGGCTCCGCAATCCGTCGTGGACGCGGGAGGAGACATCTGGCGCAATCCCATGTCCCTCAGGCCAGACGGGTTGCGTGCCTGTGCCGGAGATGTACGCGACCGTTGCAAACCCGGCTCCTCGCGAAATCGACCCTGTGCTCTTTTTCACGGTTTACGCGTTCGGAAAGTTTGACGCTGAGCGAAAGTGGCATTGGACCGACCTCAAACCGGAACCCAGTATCGGACTGTCGCTGAGTTCGCCATCTACAGACTTTTTCGGTGGGGGCAGCAGCGAGGTGTGGCGGGGCGTGCAGGTCGTTTACGGAGTGCATCGCGGAAAAATAAATGCTCTTACTCCTACCCTCACCAACGATCCCACCTCCAGCGCGGCGCCGCTCACCACCACACACTTCGCAAACAAGTTTTTCTTCGGAGTTACCTTCAACATCACTTTTATTCAAACTCTGTTCGGCGGTGGGAAGGGCGGGGGCGGATAGTAACGGAAGCATTGTGCCGCGGGCTAGTGCGCCAGAGCGGAGCCAGGGTCTGCGTTTTTCTGACCATCGGCTTTTTTCAAGATTTAACCCGCGGGCAATTGTCGCCACGGCGACCGAATTGACCGTGGCAAACACTTTGATCTCAACGTTATGAGGAGTGCAATTGGTCAACTGTTTGGTGGAAGTGGCTCAGTGTGAAGGAAATAGTTGATTCAGGTCGATTCGGGAGGAGCCATGGAAAGAAGGATGGGATTAAGCGTGAAGAAGCGATCAGCGAAGCCATTCCATTTTATCCAGCGGCGGAGATTGTGCATCGCGCTGCTCGGAGTAATTCTGTTGGGCGTGAGTGAGGGCTTTTCCGGTTTAGCGGCTTATGCTCAGGGACCCGCTTTCCCGTTGAAGGCAACCCCAAAAGACCCAAAATTGTGTTCGTTATTGCGAGATCTTCGTGACGAGGTTCCTCAGGGAAGTCAACCACTCACTCAGACGCAGCAGATGGAACCGTCGCGGACCTTCTCCGTGGAGAAACTTTCCAAGCCGATCGTTGATGCTGTGAAGGCGCGACAAATGCGTATTAATCAGGATGCGGAGGTTCAGGTCTACATCAAACTGAACAACCTATCCGATGAGAATGTCCAGGCACTTCGCACTCTCGGGATAAAGGTGCAAATCATTGGCAAGCCCATTCCGGACAGAGGGAAGGCCGAAGTTCTGACCACCGTGCCTACTCTACAAGCCCTTTTGCCGGTTACGATGATTGAGCAAGTGGAGGAACTTCCGTTTGTCCGTTACCTGCGCTTGCCCGACTACGCGATGAGCAGCACCGCTTCCGTCGAGAGTCAAGGGGATGTTATTTTGAATGCGAGCGACGCGCGCACGTTGTTTAACGTTGATGGGACTGGCGTCCATATAGGAGTCATTTCCAGCGGTATCGGAGGTATCTTTCCGACCGGATGCACCTCGTGCACTCCCTCCACAACCAACCCAAACACCCCCAACCCCAACCCCATCCTCCTGGAGGACTTGCCCATTGCCACCGGCACACGTAATTCCGCCGAAACGCTGATCTCTGTGAGCGGAGGAATCACGGCAGCAATGTCGTACCGAAGCGATCTGGACTTGGAAGACAAAGCCGATGTGCCGCCATTTGGGGCGGAAGGAACGGCTCTCCTTGAGGTCATACATGACCTCGCACCGGGAGCAGCCCTCTCGTTCACAAACTCTGAAACCGCGATGGAATTTGAGCAGGCCGTTGACGCACTTGCGGCCACCAATGACGTGGTCGTCGATGATCAGGTCTTCCCTTCTGAGCCGTCGTTCGACGGTACGAGCGATGTTTCCACGAATACGGAAGCTGCCTTGAACAACAGCTCCAATCAAATCAGAGCCTATATTACGTCTGCTGGGAACTTTGCGCTCAATCATTATCAAGGAACGTATCAAGACTCGATGATGGATGGATCGACCATTACAGGACAGCCCGGAGATCTGCATCAATTTCAGGCGGCAACCGGAGTGACTACCGATAATGAATCCTTCGGGCCAATCATTTACGACCCTGTCATAACCATTCCATCTTTACAACAGGTACAAGTATATCTCGTATGGAATGACCCGGTCGGAGCCTCCACCAATGACTATGATTTATTTCTAGTGCCACTGTCTTGTGGCAGTCCTCAGAACGGCCTTCCCACAAAGCCATGCTCGATCAACACTAACGTACCTATAGTATCGGGCAACAATCCGCAAACCGGCACGCAGGATCCCGTCGAGAGTTTAACGTTTACCAACAATAGCTCATCACCCGTAACATATGGCATCGTAATTCAGAACGTAAAAAACCTGGCTTCAGCGGTCACATTTGACCTATTCATTACTGGATACGGAGCAGAAGGGAACCTCCCAAACCATAATTTCAACACTGTTGCCGGGAGCATTCCGGCACAATCAGACGCGGGTGATGGAGTTCTTTCAGTGGGTGCGATCAACGAAATTCAGTGTCCCGTCCCCGAGACGTGTACAGGGCTGCTTGAATCATTTAGCAGTCAGGGGCCCCTTCAGGTAACCCCTCAGGTGTCTACTCCCACAGTGAAGCCGAACCTGGTTGCCGTCGATGAAGTCTGTATCGACGGTGCAGGGGGATTTGGAAGTCCTCTTCCGAGCGATGTCAACTGCCCGGTAGCCCCATCGGCCTCTGATCAGCCTAACTTATATCCTGGTACTTCGGCGGCTGCGGCGCATGTGGCCGCGATTGCAGCACTGGTCCTACAATCGGCGCCATGTTTGCTTTCCGACTTTCCTTCACCTTTGTGGACACCTGCTCAATCGCGTAGCAAGATTCAGGTGGCGCTTGAGAGCAAGGCGCAATTGGTGCCTCGATACGCATCGACCCAAACCCCGTCGAATGGATACAATACGGTCCAAAACAATGAGGACGGGTATGGTCTTGTTGATGCATTAACCTCCGTAATGAGTATGCTTCCCACAGCAATGGTTCCTGTTACTTTTACTGTGCCTTCGGCCCCGCCTGGGACTGTGGCTACGACTGGGACTCAAACGGTGAGCGCAACAAGCCAGAGTGGCGCGCCCATCTTGCTCACCGGGACTGGGACTGATCCGAATAATTGCCCTATCGCGGCTATCCAGTGGAGCGGTACCTGTGGAGCCGGCACCCTCGCAAGCAAAAGTGCAACCGTTGAATGTCCAATCGGAGTCAACACGGTTCAATTAAGTATCTCCAACAATACAGTTAGCTTTACGCCATTGCCAGCGACGCCGGTCCTTACCATTACCGTGACAGATTTTACTATGTCGGCGTCCATGACGAGTGGAAATGGCATCCCGGGGACACCCAATCTCTACACAATAATTGTGGCGCCCACCGCACAAGAAGCATTCAGTAATCCTGTATCGCTCGCATGTTCATCTGGCCTTCCCCCCGGTGCAGTTTGTTACTTTTCCCCCAGTTCGGTAACACCGGGTGCCACGTCGGCCATCTCCACCCTAACAATTATTACTCCAGCCGTGGCACCCTTCAATCGCAAAGCTCCATGGATTAGGCCCAATCTCAAGGCGCCTAGTCTATGGTATGGCATTGTGATTGCCCTGATAGTCATGGCAATATGGACGAAAACTTCCAAAAGGAAGCTTGGCTTTCGATTCGCGTTGGGCGCGTTCTTGGTTTTTCTGGCAGTGTCACCGGTGGGATGTGGATCGAACAGCACGACCAGCACTAGCACTACGCCTGCCCCGACGACGTATACCGTGACGGTAACGGGGACCTCTAATCAACTTCAGCGCACGACGACCGTTTCTCTGGCCGTACAGTAGCAGCGGGTAACCACGGTCAGCATTTTTCTGACCGTGGACCTTTTCCGGGACTTATTCTATTAGAGGGGGTATTTACCCCATGCCAAACCATCCCTGCATTGTGATACCCGGAATCAAGGGAACGGGCCTGGAGAACATTTGCGAGCTGCCGCCGGCGACCATGTGTTACTCCCCTGCGCCCAGCGGGCGCGGGTATTGATCTGCTAACATCTCGCCGAAACAAATGACGCCGAGGAGGAGACCCAAGTGAAGAGCATTAAGGTTCTCTCTATTGACGGTGGCGGGATTCGAGGGATTATTCCGGCTATCATCCTTTCCGAACTGCAAAAACGGCTGGCCAAGAACTTGTATGAGGTCTTTGACCTAATCGCCGGAACATCGACAGGCGGCATCATCGCGCTTGGAATCGGCACGCGCGGCAACAACGGTCAGCCATATACACCTGACGAACTACTGAACCTCTACGTCGAAAATGGACCCGTGATCTTCAAGAAGAACATATTTACGCCTGAGAAAGAGCTTTTATTTCCGAAGTATTCACCCGACGGTCTTGAAAATGTCCTCGAGGAATTCTTCCAGGCCACCGAGTTCAAGACGGCGCTCACTCCGCTGTTGATCTCCAGCTACGATCTGCAAGGACAGCTTCCGTTCTTCTTTAAGAGCCACCGTATCGCCTCCGATCCTAATTACAATTGGAACGTGATGTCTATCGCCAGAGCCACCTCTGCGGCGCCAACGTACTTTCCCCCGCTTCACCTCACCAAGGGCGCCGAAGACTACGCGCTGGTGGACGGCGGGGTGTTCGTGAACAACCCCTCCATGGCAGCGTATGCGGAAGCGCGATCGCTTTACCCGGAATTCGCCCAGTTTGTCGTCGTTTCGGCGGGCACGGGCGACCGGCAAGATAGCATCGCGTATGCCCAAGCTAAAGAATGGGGACTACTGGGCTGGGCTAAGCAGATTGTGCCGGTTTTTATGGATAGTGTTTCCGAGTCCGTTGACTATCAACTGAGCCTCATGCCGGGATGCACGTACCATCGCCTTCAGGTTTCCCATTTGCAAGCGGCCGAAAACGAGATGGATGATGTGGCTCCGGAAAATCTCGCGAATCTGCAGGGAACTGCCAAAGAGTATGTCGCGACCCACTCGGCCGAACTGGCCACAATTTGCGCCGAACTGAACGAGGGTCGTGGAAGCGATATGCCCGGCGTCGGTCGGTAGTCAATTTGGTGCCGCGCGAAAAAGCTAGTGAATTATGTCCTGGAGCTACAGCGGTAGCCACGGACGTCCGATGAAACACCTGATGCGTTTCACAAGCCCCTGGATGTCCATCAGTTGCCTTACACACTCTAATTCCCTGTGAGAGGTGTTCTCCATGGCGAAGAAAAAAGCCCCACCGAAGCCTCGAAAGCCGTCCGAGCCTAAGCCAGAACCAATGAAGCCTCCTGAGCCCGGGCCTGGACCGAGGCCGCTCCCTCGCCCGGCTCCCAGGCCCAGCCCCCTGAGGAAGCCAGAAAAGCGCGGTACGGACTGGCCAGGACCAATGGAAGAGCCCGGAACGGACTGGCAGGGGCCGGCTAAAGAGGATTGATGATGGCGCAAAAGAGAGATGTGCTGGACCAATTGACTTCGGTTTCAGACAGGTTGAGTACCCAAGTTCGAACGGTGGCACTTGGGATCCTCGCGCTAACGTGGGGGCTACTTGTTGGAGACTCTGCGGCAGCAAAGGACATCTCCTCCCATTGGCGGGGCAACTTGGTCGCCCTCGGAGGTCTCGCTGTGCTTGTCATGTTTCTGGACTTCCTCCAATATGTGGCGGGTTATCACAACGTCCGAGCATTGCAAGAGAAAATGGAAAAGGAGAGCCTTGAGGAGGTCAGGTTCGACGATACGAGCTGGTCATGGAAACTCCGCTTGTTCTTTTTTCACGCCAAACAATGGGCCCTTGCGATTAATGTGACTTGGCTTCTGACTGTACTTTCCCTCTGGCTTTTGAATTAGCGGATCAGCGTTTTTCTAACCGTGGGCTTTTACCCTGGGTTTACGAACCCACGGTCAATTCCAAATATGAATTGACCGTGGCTACCACTCTTTGTCTTACACAGGCTTCATTTCATTCTTGCCTTACAGCAGCTTCATCGCATCCGGGTCCCAACGGGCTGCCTTGCCGCTTTCGTAGCCGACGTTGCTGAGGAGGGCGGTGCCGACGGCGCGGAAACCGAAGACGGGATCTTCCACGAGCGGTTGGCGGGTGCGAATGGCGTCGATCCAGTTCTTCACCTGGTCGTAGTGGTGGCTGTAACCCTTGGGGGCAACGTATTTTTCTTCACCCAGCAGAGCTGCCCCGGCTGTAATCCTCCGGTTACCTTTGTACTATTTCTCCAATGCCATATTTAAAGATACTTATGGTCTAAATCAACAGTACCTGCGATAGCACCAATAGTGCAGGCGTAAGGAGTACCGCAGTGCCAAGCCTCTTCCCCCTGGTCTTGAAGGCACGAATTGCCGTCGCGTCCAGGGCTAGTAGAAATCATGTCTTTCAGGACCTTTGTACTATTGGGTACTCGCATCTTCGCGCCTAGAATCCAGCTTAGTGCGGGTTGAAAATGGCCACGCTAGTGCAGTGGCACGAACTCGACATGTAAACAAGCGAATTGGATTCCATTCACGACGTGGTGAGGTGCGCAAGCGAATATGCCGGCCTCCAAATTGTTTCGACGTTTTTCAATCCTGGCATGGGCATGTCTTTTTCCTCTCACCTTATCTTGGTTCTGGAACACCCCGGCCCAAGCACTCGAGCCAACCAAAGCCCTGACGCAGTACGTTCACGAAGTTTGGCAGCAGGAGGAGGGACTGCCTGAAAACGATGTGCCAGCGGTCGTCCAGACGCGAAACGGATATATTTGGCTGGGAACCGAGGAAGGGCTGGTTCGCTTCGATGGCCTCCACTTTACCGTGTTCGACCAAGGCAACACGCCGGAGCTGACCAGCGTTTATATTCGCACCTTGCTCGAAGCCCACGATGGGGGCCTATGGATTGGCACCGACGGAGGCGGTGTCTATTGGCTGAAGGATGGAAAGTTCAAGGCCGTCCCAACCGAGGATGGCCTTTCCAACGACCACGTCCGGTCATTATATGAAAGCGATGACGGGAGTTTATGGATCGGGACTGATGGACACGGACTCGGGCGTTTGAAAGATGGCAAATTCTCACGCTATACCACAAAGGATGGTTTGGCTAACGACTTCATTTGGGCGCTGATGGGAACCGAGGACGGAAGCCTGTGGATCGGCACGAACCATGGACTTAACCGGCTCAAAGAGGGGAAGTTTACTCGCTATACTGTCACGGAGGGGCTCCCCAATAATGTGGTATGGTCCCTGGGCTTAGGCCGTGCGCAGAGCTTGTGGGTGGGAACAGGAGGCGGCCTCTGCCGTATGCAGGACGGGAAGTTGCACCCGTACGCCGGGAAAGATGGTCCAGGCAGGTACCCTGTGATATCCGTCCACGAAGACCAACAGGGCATATTATGGATCGGCACAGATGGACACGGGCTGGAGCGGATCGAAAACGGGGTCGTCTCAGCCTATACCACCAGGGAGGGTCTGCCGAGCGATTCTGTGTCTGCAATCATGGAAGATGACGAGGAAAGCCTCTGGCTCGGTACGTTCGGCGGCGGTTTGGTCCGACTGAAGGACGCTGATTTCATTACTTATGGCAACGAGCTAGGACTGACCATGGCCGTCAACGCTGTCTACCAAAGCCACGATGAGAGCATGTGGATCGGAACTTCTGGCCGTGGCCTATACCGGTTCAAGGATGGCAGGGCCACTCACTACACCGGCGAACAGGGGTTGCCGAGCGACGAAGTGTGGAGCGTGCTTGAAAGCCGCGACGGAAGCCTCTGGGTAGGGACCAAAGGCGGGGGACTGGCGCGCATCCAAAAGGGCAAAATCACCACCTACAGCACGAAGAACGGTCTCTCCAATGATGCCATAAGAACCCTGCTTGAAGACCCCCAAGGAAACCTCTGGATTGGCACGCGAAGCGGTGGACTCAATCGATTCAGAGACGGGAAATTCACCCTCTATTCAACCCGCGACGGGTTGCCTTCCGATGTCATTAGGGCACTTTACCAGGATCCTGGCGGCACGCTATGGATTGCCACTGGGAAAGGTCTCGTCGCGATGGAGGGCGACAATTTCAGAACCTATACCACCAAGGACGGTTTGGCGAACGACGAAACATGTTCCATTTATCAGGACCGTGAGGGGACGTTTTGGATTGGGTCATGCTCCGGAGGGCTGAGCCGATTCAAGCAAGGCAAGTTCACCGCCTACACGAAGCGTCAGGGGTTATTTGACAACACTGTATTCCAGATCCTCGAGGACGATGGGGGGAATCTTTGGATGGGTTGTAACCGGGGTGTCTTCCGGGTCAGCAAAAAGGAGCTGAACGAGTTTGCCGAAGGAGCTATCGATCGGATCCATTGTCTCTCTTACGGAGTGTCCGACGGAATGGAGAGCCAAGAATGCAACGGCGGCTTTCAGCCGGCAGGCTGGAGGACCAAGGACGGGAGGTTGTGGTTCCCCACTCTCAAGGGAGTTGCCGTGGTCGACCCCGCCCACCTGAAGACTGCCCAACAGCCGCCCCGGGTCATGATCGAGCAGGTTCTGATCGATGGCAAGGCCGTGCCAGGGCGGGGGAACATCCAGGTGCCGGCAGGTCATAGCAAACTGGAATTCTGCTACACCGGCCTCAGTTTCGCCGCGCCTCGCAAGGTGCAATTCAAGTTTCAGTTGGTGGGGTTCGACGCGAACTGGGTCGATGCGGGATCACAACGCATTGCGTATTACACGAACGTTCCTGCCGGAAGGTACCGCTTTCGGGTGATCGCCTGCAACGGCGAAGGGATTTGGAACCAGGCAGGGGCGTCCGTTGACATTGATCTCGAGCCGTATTTCTACCAGACGATCTGGTTTTACACTTTGTCCGGCTTATTGCTGCTGGCCGGAGCGATTGGGGGGTACCGGCTTCGCATCCGGCAAATCAGCGCGCACGAGAAGGAGCTCGAATGGCGCGTGAAGGAACGGACCGAGGAGTTGCAGAAAGAGATCGTCGAGCGCAAGCGGACGGAGTTGGAATTGGAGAAAGCCAAAGAGGACGCGGAGGCCGCCAGCCGAGCGAAAAGCATGTTCCTGGCCAACATGAGCCACGAGATTCGCACCCCCATCAACGGCGTCCTGGGCATGACGGAGTTGACGCTGGAGACGGAGTTGACGGCCGAGCAGCGTGAATACCTGGGGATGGCCAAGGCTTCAGCCGACGCCTTACTCACTGTCCTCAACGATGTCTTGGACCTCTCCAAAATCGAAGCGGGCAAGCTCGATCTGGATCCCATCCCCTTCAGGCTGCGCGGCAGTCTGCATGACACCCTGAAGCCGCTCGCCTTGCGGGCCGACGAGAAAGGCATCGAATTGACTTGCGATGTCCGCCCCGAGGTGCCGGAACTGGTCGTGGGTGACCCCACGCGCCTGCGGCAGGTCATCATTAATCTCGTCGGCAACGCCATCAAGTTCACGCCGCGAGGTGAAGTGGGCCTCGAGGTCGCGGTGGAGCCCAGCACAGAGGATCAGGCACTGTTGCATTTCATGGTGCGCGATACCGGCATAGGCATCGCCCCGGAAAAACAGCAGATCATTTTCGAAGCTTTCTCCCAGGCGGATGGCTCCACAACGCGCACGTTCGGGGGCACGGGGCTGGGACTGACCATCTCCTCGCGGCTGGTGAGTTTGATGGGCGGTCGCATGTGGGTAGAGAGCGAGCTGGGGAAGGGTAGTCGCTTCCACTTTACGGCTCAAGTCGGGACCGCTGGGGGCGAAGTTTCGATCGAACCTCCTGAGCGAGTCCAATTAGCCGGGCTTCGGGTGCTCGTCGTCGATGACAATCCAACCAACCGCCGTATTCTGGCAGAGATGCTGCGCGGATGGGGAATGGAGCCGGAGCTGGCGCCAAGTGGGGCCGAGGCCATCACGATGCTTCAGGAAGCCGATCGATCGGGCAGCGCGTTCGCCCTGTTGCTGGTGGACGCGCAGATGCCTGAGATGGACGGCTTTACCCTCGTCCAACGCATTTGCCAGCAAACTGATTTGCGCAAGATGAGCATCATGATGCTCACTTCCGCGGGACAACGGGGCGACGCGGCGCGCTGCCGGGAACTAGGCATCGCTGCCTACCTGGTCAAACCCATCGCCCAGGCGCAGCTCCTTGACGCCATTCTGAATGTTCTGGGGAGGAAGGCTCAGCACACACCGCAGGCCCAGGAAGCTCCTCTGGTCACCCGCCACTCTTTGCGCGAAGGCCAACGAACTCTGCGGATCCTGTTGGCCGAGGATAATCTGGTCAACCAAGTACTGGCGTCCCGGCTTCTGGAAAAACAAGGCCACGCCGTGGTCGTGGCCGACAACGGGCGCAAGGCCCTCGAGGCACTGGAAAAGGAGAAGTTCGACTTGGTAGTCATGGACGTGTCCATGCCTGAGATGGATGGGTTTGAGGCCACGGCGGCGATACGCGCGAAGGAAGGGGTGATGGGATCCCATATTCCCATCATCGCCATGACGGCCCACACCATGAAAGGTGATGCCCAACGATGCCTCGCCGCCGGAATGGACGCCTACATTTCTAAACCCATTCAACCCCAAGAGCTCTTCCAGGCCATCAAAACCCTGGCCCTGGCCCCTGCCTAGCCTCGGGGTGATTGGCCATCACCTTTCACGCTCGCCACTCGTCGCTGCCCTTGTCCCTGCCTTTAATCTGGAACCTGTAATCTCCGGTCTCAAATCGCCACGAGGCGTGCGCGGGCCGGGGTGGCGAAATTCTCACACGAACTTACTGAAGCTTCATTTCGTCCTTGTCTATCAAAAATTCCCCTTCATCCTTAGCCCTACAAAAGCTTCATTGCCTCCGGATCCCAACGGGCTGGCTTGCCGCTTTCGTAGCTGACGTTGCTGAGCAGGGCGGTGCCGGCGGCGCGGAAGCCGAAGACGGGATCTTCCACGAGCGGTTGGCGGGTGCGAATGGCGTCGATCCAGTTCTTCACGTGGTCGTAGTGGTCGCTGTAACCCTTGGGGGCAACGTATTTTTCTTCACCCAACAGGGCTTCCCCGGTGGGATGCGTGATTGGATATTTCTCGTGATACATTTCCAACATACGCTTCTGAATTGCTAGCGAGAACAGTTCGACACGAACGCCCGGCTCCTTCTCTCTCGGAACACGGGCGATGGTGACTCCGTCGCCCGCGATGATCATCGAGCCTTCCGAACCGGTAAAGACGAACCCTTCACTTTCGGAACCCCCATCGACGAAATTCGTGCGCACGCTGAGGTTGAAGCCCTGCGCGTAGTCATAAAGCGCCATCATCACATCCGGCACATCCCGGCCGTCTTTCCAAAAGCGCAGCCCGCCCGTCGCCAAGGCGCGCGTGGGACCGTGCGTATCCGTGATGAGGTGCACGCCACTGAATAAGTGGACGAACAAGTCGCCCGCCACTCCGCTTCCGTAGGCCTTCCACTTGCGCCACTGGAAGAAGTGTTCGCCGTTGAACGGAATCTGCGGCGCCGTGCCGAGAAAGCGCGGCCAATCGCAGGTGGTGGGCGAGGCATCGTAGGGCACCGTATATTGCCACGCGCCTTGCGCCGAATTGCGGTCGTACCAGACCGTCACCATGTTGAGCTCGCCGATGGCGCCCGCGGCAAGCAGCTCTTTCGCCTTCTTGTAAATGATCGAACTCACCCGCTGGCTGCCCACCTGCATAATCCGATTCGTCTTGCGCCAGGCCTGGATGATTTTTGGCCCATCGGAGTAGACGTGGATCATGGGCTTTTCGCAATAAACGTCTTTGCCCGCGTTCATGGCGTCCACCGACGCCTGCATGTGCCAATGATCGGGAGTGCCGATGATGACCGCGTCGATGTCCTTCCGTGCCAGGATCTCGTTGTAGTCGCGCGTGGTTAAGATATCCTTCCCCCACAATTCCTTGGCATGTTCCAGGCACCCGTCGTAACAGTCTGCCGCCGCCACCACCTTGACGCCCGGAACTTGCGCCGCCATCTTCGCGTCACCCTGGCCTTGCCCACCCGCCCCAATCACGGCGATTTGAATGTGGTCGTTCGCGGCGATGGCCTTAGACGGCTCTGCCTGCGGCGCCGCCATCAAGTGCACCTTCGTCAACCCGGCAAAATAGGTTCCGGCGATGCTTCCTGTCTTAAGAAAGTCCCTGCGATCCATGTTGGCTAATGTTTCCTCCTCTGTTAAGAAATGCGGAGCTGAACCCCTTGCCCAGGCCTAGTGCGGCCACAACCACGCGAACGTAGCGGCGGTCAAGAGGGCATAGATCAAGCCGTCCACTGTTGCCTTGATGGTTATGCTCAACGAGCGGCGATACCAAATCCACATCTGCCACAGCGCCAGGGAGTAGCCCAGGAAGGCTGTAGTTCCGGCGAAACGGAAAACCTGAAGGAATGGCGCGCCGGCCGGCAGCGCGCGCCCCGCGACGTAGGCGGAGAAAAGGCTGACCACCACTAAATACAGGAACCAAAGGGCGAGACTGCGCCCCATTGACATCATGCCATTCGGCATCACGGTAAGCACCATGACCGGCCCCTTGTTCACCTTTTCCAGATACTCCGGCGAGCGCAAGTCCTGCCGGTTCGAGGGGCGCGGGATCATATAGTCGCCCGGCGGGATGGCGAGTGGGCGGAGCGCCTCCATCGCCTTGTCTTCATTCGGCATTTTGGGGAAGTCGCTCTTGTGCCAGGGCAATACCATGTGGATGAGCGAACTCACCACAAATACGATCACCGACGACAGCAAAATCGGCAGCCACAACACATGCAGTCCTGTCATAACCACCTCCTGTAAAACCCAAACGTTCTCTATACCTCATGCGCTGAATCTGGCGCGTCTGTGTCGCGCCACTTACGCTATACCAGACGCGCTAGTAAAACAAGCGTCAATGAACCCGCATTTGGAGCGCGGGCGTCTCGCCCGCTGTGGTGGGAGCGTCCCGCTCCCGCGTAGAGAAAAGAGCTCCATCGCAACCCAAGACGAGGCGCAAAAGTGCGCGGGCAAGATGCCCGCGCTCCACCGCGCTCCTAACTCACCCCCTGCTCACCCCGGCTGGAAACTCTCGAGGTGGATGGTTGTTGACGCGTATTTTCACCGGCTTGTTGGCCCGCACTTCGAACCTCACTTCATCGCCGGAGAACTCGACATGCCGGATTTCGACCGGCGCGTCGGAGGCGAACAGCGGCCGGCCCTGGCGTTTCACTTCGAGGCCCTCCGGCGATTGGGCAACGTCATAGAGCGATCCGGCGACGTAGTATTGCTCGATGCTGGCCGGGGCGACCGGGTCGAGGTTTCCGAAGCGGAGGCCGTGCCAGGGGTTGGCATCGATCAGCTCCTCGATGGCCACAAGAGCCAGCAGCGCTCCCCAGGTGTAATGGGGGTCGCTGCTCCCCATCCCTGTAATGGCGTTGAAGTTCTCGTGGCATTCCCCTTTTTCACGCCATGCTTTGAAAAACATCTTGGCGCTCGATTCCGCCAGCAGCCGCGCCTCGTGGTCCCAGTCGTATATCTTAAGGCCTTGGTAGATCAGCCAATTGTGCGGCGGCCAGACTTTGCCCCGCCAGTAATGCTGCTTGGGATAGAGAGGATCATCGCGGCTGATCGTGGGCAGAATCCACTCTCCGGCGAATTTTGTCGGGTCGTGGAAGAGCTTTCGCAGCGCGCCGGTCTGCTCTGCCCCCGCCACCTTTCCCAGGAGCGAAAAGAATATGTCCGGCCCTATTTGGGGAAAGAAGCGTTCGCCTTGGTAGTTGTCCCAGTGGCGATTGTAATAGCACTGGCGCGCAGGATCCCAGAGCAGGCGGTTGATGGCC
>Ga0326728_10014811_pt1 | contig 16410 bp, 14 predicted proteins | sample MB3enrmetagenome_FD_207602 | JGI IMG/M metagenome (GOLD analysis project Ga0326728, IMG submission 207602) | Lab enriched peat soil microbial communities from McLean, Ithaca, NY, United States - MB31MN | ecosystem: Environmental > Terrestrial > Soil > Wetlands > Peat | place: USA: New York...
GTGCTCCGGAACGAGGTGAGTCTATCTCGGCGGAACGTCGGCAAACAATGCCGAAACGAATCGCTGGTTATTTCGTATTGCCCTTGGGAGGTCTATCTATGAGCACTGCCGTTTCCATGCCGCCCGTTGAAGAGCCGCCAGCCAAGTCTTTCCTGCAGAGGTTCATCGGCGTGTTCGTTTCTCCTAGCGACACGTTCGCTGATATTGTGCGCAAGCCGGACTGGGTTGCGCCGCTCGTGGTCCTCGTAATCGTGACCGTAGCGATGATGGAAACCATGCTGGCGAAGATCGGCGCCGCGGCCATCGTCCGCAACTCTATCGCGCAGAGCAAGCAAGGAGCGCAAATGAGCCCCGATCAGATCCAGCAGGCCGTGGAACGGAGCGCCGGGATTACGGCCACCATCATGCACGTGACCGGCGTCGTTGTGGTGCCAATTGTGCTGCTGATCATCGCCGGGATCGGGATGCTCATCGTCAGCGGTATTTTTGGCGGTTCGGTGAAATTCAAGACAGCTTTTTCTGTCACCGCCTATGCCAACCTTGTTACCATCCTCGGCGCGCTGATGGCCATTGCGCTGATGCTATTTGGTGACCCCGAACGCTTCAATCCCCAGAACCCCGTGCCGGCGAACCTGGGGTTCTTCCTCGACGCTCAGTCGACGTCCAAGCCTCTGATGGCCCTGGCGAACTCGCTCGATGTTTTCACTCTGTGGTTCATGGCCCTCCTGGGAATCGGTTTTGCCAAGGCGGGGTCCTCCGAAGCCGACCGGCGCAGCCTGAAACCGATGTCCGTCTTCCTCGCGTTCTTCGGGCTGTGGGTCATTTGGGTGCTGATCAAGATGGGTTGGGCGATGCTGAGCAGCTGACCTCAGGAGGGGCTCAGGACGGGTTGGCTTCCAAGTTTCCGCAGATTCGCTGGCTCGGTGGCCGGTGAGCGGGATCGAATCTGGGGTAAGAGTTCCGGAGTCTTAAAGATGCCGACGATTGCAAGTCCGCCCGAACAGCGAGTGGTGTTACGCCGCGTGAGTTGGGAAACCTACGAACGGCTGCTGGAGGACCACGTGGACTCCAGCGCGCCGCGATTCACGTACGACCGGGGAGAGCTGGAGATCATAAGTCCCTCGCCTGAGCACGAATGGTACAACCGGCTGATTTGTGACTTGGTGAAGTTGCTTGCCCGTGAGCTTCGGGTTGACGTTTTGGACCTCGGCTCCACCACGTTCAGGCGGGCGGACGCGGAGCGAGGGTTCGAACCCGACTCGTGCTTTTACGTTACGCATGTCCGCCAAGTACGGGGCAAGAAGCGCCTTGATCTAGCGACAGATCCGCCCCCGGACATCGTCGTGGAAATCGTGGTGACGCATCCCTCCCTGGACAAGTTTCCCATCTGTGCTGCGTTTGGCATTCCGGAGATCTGGACCTACGACGGGAGTCACTTGTCGATGTACCAGCTTCAGGGGCCCGAGTACGTGGAGGCTATTGCGAGCGGAGCCCTTCCGGAGCTGAAGGCGAGCCAGCTTACCGAGTTTCTGGAGTTGGGCAAAACCCTGGGCAGCGTGGCGTGGCCCGATGAAGTCCTAAGACGATTCCGGCAGTCGGAGGGACACTGAATTGAACCCCTACTGAGCGTTTCGCCTTCGCCTCGTCTCTTGCCTGCGGCCCACGAGTTCTTGCCGGTAGCGTTCTCGTGCGAGAGAGACTCTGGGGTCACTCACGGGGAACTGATACTTCTCTGATGAGAGATATGGTTTGGCTTGTTCGGCCCCTGAGCCTTTCTTGACAAGCCCAACCAGCCCGCTATAATAGAGAACTCTGCCTGGTCGAGGCCGTCGTGCTGATTACTCTCGAAGAGCTAGAGATTCACAGGATCGTAGTTTCTAAAACCTACGCTCCCGGTGACCTCGATTATCATGGAGCAGAGTTCAGGCAACTGAAACCGCTTCGGGTGGGAGCGGTGGCGGAACGCGTGGGCTCGGAAATCAGGGTTCGAGGCCACCTGGAAACAGTGTTGGGGGCTAGTTGCGACCGGTGCCTGGGACCGGTCGAAATCCCTGTCGAACGCGATTTCGACGTGTATTATCGTCCCCTCTCGACCATCGCCCGGGAAGAGGAGGTCGAGGTTTCTGAGGACGAACTGAACGTAGGCTTCTTTTCCGGTGACGGCGTGGAGTTGGCGGACGTGATCACCGAAGTGGTGATCTTATCCGTTCCTATGAAACTCGTCTGCGGTCCGGATTGCCAGGGCCTTTGCCCCGTCTGCGGAGCGAACCGAAACGTCGAGGAGTGCCACTGTCCGCAGCCGAAGGCTGATTCTCCCTTCGCAGCTCTGAAGTAGACGATGTCGCCCAGCGAAACCGGACATAGTTGTTGAAAACAAAGGACAAGAATGAAGTTCAATCGCTCATCTCTTCTGGAATCATAAGAATAGAAGCGAAGTAGGATATTTTGGCCGTCGAATCCTCTTTACTGCCGTTTGGGGTCTGCCGCATCCGAGCTGACATGAGGGTTTGGGGGAGGGAGACTAAGACCGACTCATCAAACGGGAATGTTATTTAGTGTCAGGTAGATAGCAAGAATGACCGTAAGGTCCCCATCTTCGGCTCTGGGTTGTCGGAACCAGCGTCGGCCTGTCAGCCATCCGGCGGCGTTCGAAGCAAGAGAATGGGCCTAGCCCGGCGGTGTGATGTACTGCTGTCAAGCTCATTTCAAGATAGTTTGATTCGGTGCGAACCGCGGCCCCGGCCCGGTGGCCTTTGGCGCACCCGGAAAGAAGAAGCAGATGCCAAATCCAAAACGACGACATTCCAAGGCGCGAAGGGACCGGCGCCGGGCGCACGATCATCTTGCGCCGCACGCGCTGGCCGAGTGTTCTCACTGCCATGAAGCCAAGTTGCCTCACCAGGCTTGTCCGCACTGCGGCTACTACCGCGGGCGCGAAGCGGTGCTGGTGAAGGAAGAAGCCTAGGTGGTCCGCCTGCTGCCGAAGACTGTTCGGAGGCGCGGGTTCATCTCTCTCGACCGCTCGGCAGCCTGACTCATTCTTATGCGACTCATAGCTGTTGACGCGATGGGAACCGACGCGGCGCCCGCCCCGGAGGTGGAGGGTGCAATCGAGGCGGTCCGTGCGGGCTACGCCCACGTGCTTCTCACAGGCCCTCTGGATGTTCTGAAGCGGGAGTTGGAGAAGCAGAATGGCACCCGGCTCGGCATCGAGCTGGTGCACGCAAGCGAGGCAGTAACCATGGAAGACGCGGCGGCCAAGGCATTCCGCCGCAAGCGTGATTCCTCCATCCGCGTCGCGGCCCGCCTGGTGCGCGACGGCAAGGCGGATGGCCTGATCAGCGCCGGCAACACCGGCGCGGTCATGACCACCGCCAAGATCGTCCTCGGTATGCTCGAGGGTGTGGACCGGCCGGCGCTCGCCGCTGTCTTCCCGACGGCCGCCGGAACCGCAGCTGTGCTCCTCGACGTGGGCGCCAACGTCGATTGCAAACCCACCCACCTCGAGCAGTTCGCTGTGATGGGCGAGGTCTATTACCGCGTCATCTTCGGCGCCACGCGGCCGCGCGTGGGTTTGCTCTCCATCGGCTCTGAGGACCACAAAGGCAATGATTTGACGCGCGAGGCTTTCGGCCTTCTCAAGCAACTGCCGCTCCGCTTTATGGGCAACGTGGAGGGCGCCGACCTTTACAACGGACGGGTCGACGTCATCGTTTGCGACGGGTTCATCGGCAACGTGGCGCTCAAGATCAGTGAAGGGCTGGTGGAAGCCGTTTCCAGTTTGCTCAAAGAGGCCTTAAATAGTACACTCACCTCCCAAGTCGGATACGTGCTCTCGAGGAGAGGTTTCAAGCATTTCAAGAAGCGCCTGGACTACTCGGAATACGGCGGTGCGCCGCTGCTCGGTGTCCGCGGCGTGTGCATCATCTGCCACGGCGGGTCGAATCCCAAAGCCATCAAGAACGCGGTCCGGGTGGCAGCGGAGTTTGCCGAGGGCCGGGTCAACGAGAAAATCGAGCGCGAACTGGCCCGCCCGGCGGCCCAATTGCAGTTGTGATTCCGAAGCTGGAAGTTAGAAACTGGAAATTCGAAATTCGAAACTCGCCCGGTGCGGATGCATTGCAGTCCGCGTGAATTCATCGACCACGGGACAGTCCGGAGCCCGTCGCTTCTTGCTTGCTGAGTGCTGACGACTAGAGTCTTTCTCTTGGAATTTCGAGTTTCGAATTTCGAGTTTCGAGAATAGAGGGAACATGGGTTCGGCGGGAATCCTGGGAACGGGCAGGGAGTTGCCCGAGAAGGTCATCACGAACTTCGATCTGGAGAAAATCGTCGACACTTCGGATGAGTGGATTCGGGAGCGGACCGGCATCAGGGAGCGCCACCAAATTGCCCCCGGAGACACCACCTCCTCGCTCTCCATCAAGGCCGCTCGGAAGGCGTTGGAGATGGCCGGTATCACGCCGCAACAACTGGACCTTATCATCTGCTCCACCATTTCCCCCGATATGCCCCTGCCATCGACTGCAGCTTTCATCCAGTGCGGCCTGGGCGCTCCCGCCTGCTGCGCCTTTGACCTGGCGGCGGCGTGCTCCGGCTTTCTGTTCGGAGCCACCATCGCGGAACGCTTCATTTCCACCGGAAAGGCCAAGTACGCTCTGGTGGTAGGCGCCGAGCTGCTCACGCCCTATCTCGACTGGACGGATCGCGCCACTTGCGTGCTCTTCGGCGATGGGGTGGCGGCGGCCGTGCTGGGGCCAGCCGAACCACCCTCGGGAATCTTAGCTTCGGAGCTCCACACGGACGGCCACTACGCCGAGGCGCTCTACATTCCTGGGGGCGGCACGGCGCACCCCGCAAGCCTCGAAACCGTCCGGAGCGGCATGCACTACGTCAAGATGAAGGGCAAGGAGCTGTTCAAAGTGGCCGTGCGCAGCATGGAGGAGGTCTCGCGCAGTGTGCTCCTCCAGGCCGGGGTGGGCGCCGACCAAATTGATCTGGTCATTCCCCACCAAGCCAACCAGCGCATAAACGACGCCGTGCGGCAGCGCCTGGGGGTGGCGCCCGAAAAGGTTTATTCGAATATCGAGCGCATCGGCAACACGTCATCGGCTTCTATTCCGATCTGCCTCGACGAGTGCGTCCGCGGCGGCCGGATCAAGAAAGGCGACCTCGTGCTGATGTGTGCGTTTGGCGCGGGCGTGACGTGGGGCGGCATGGTGATGCGGTGGTGAACAAAGTGTCCGTGGCCCGTTGCGGAGAAGCTGTCAGCCTTCAGCTCTCAGCTTTCAGCCTGCTTCTTCCTGCTGATTGCTGATGGCTGATAGCTGACGGCTCTTCGCAATGGACAACGGACGACGGACTACGAACTCGATGAAGATCGCATTCCTTTTCCCTGGCCAAGGCTCGCAGATTCCGGGCATGGGCCGGGAGTTGGCTGAGAACTTCGAGGTCGCGCGCCACGTCTTTGAGGAAGCCGACCGTGCCGCGGGATTCTCCCTTTCGAAACTCTGTTTCGAAGGCCCGGTCGAGGAGCTTCAACTGACCGCCAACACTCAGCCGGCGATTCTCGCCACTTCGGTGGCGGCAGCCGAAGTCCTGCGCGAAAAGGGCGTCCGGGCGGATTACGTGGCCGGCCACAGCCTTGGCGAGTACTCGGCGTTAGTCGTCGCGGGCTCGATCGGGCTTGCCGATGCGGTCAGGACCGTTCGCAGGCGCGGCGAGTACATGCAGGAAGCGGTGCCGCCGGGCCTCGGCGCCATGGCGGCACTCTTGGGCTTCGATCCCGGCCTGGTGGATGAGGTATGCCGAGAGGCAGCTCAAGGTGAGGTGGTTGCGCCGGCCAATTTCAATTCGCCGGGGCAGATGGTGATCGCCGGCGCGGCGGCCGCAGTCGGGCGCGCGGTCGAGCTGGCCAAGGCACGTGGCGCCAGGCGCGCCACCCTGCTCAAGGTAAGCGCTCCATTCCATTGCGCGCTGATGCAACCGGCCGAGGACCGTCTGGCTCGCGACCTCGATGCGCTTGAAATCGCGGATCCGCAGGTTCCGCTGGTCAACAATGTGGACGCCCAGCTCGTGCGGTCGGCGGCCGCAGTTCGCAGCGGGCTGAAGCGCCAGGTAACGGCTTCGGTGCGCTGGGAGCAGTCGATGCGCCTGCTGCTCCGGGAAGGCGTGGGACTTTTCATCGAGGTCGGGCCTGGCAAAGTGCTTTCGGGCCTCCTGCGCCAGATTGACCGGCAGGCTGAGTGCCTCCGTGTGGAGGACATCGCGTCGCTGAATGAGGTACTGGGAAGAAAGGAGTCAGGAGTCAGGAGTCAGGAGTCAGAATAAGAAGCTCGGTACTCCGTTGTTCTTAACGTTCTTAACGACTGGCGAAAAGGCATCCCCGCTTGGGAGGCTTTATTCTGACTCTGACTGCTGACTCCTGACTTCGGATTATGAACATTATGAACCTTACAGGTCGAGTAGCGCTCGTCACCGGAGCTGCGCAGGGCATTGGGCGAGATTGCGCCCTGGTTCTGGCGGAAGCCGGAACGGACGTTGCCCTGGGCAACCGCCAACTGCAGAAGCTCGCAAGCGTGTGCCGGGAAATTGAGAGCCTGGGGCGGAGGTCGCTCGTACTGGGCCTGGATGTCGCCGATGTCGAGTCCGTCAAGGCGGCGGTCGCCAAGACGGTTGAGGCATTTGGAAGGATCGACATTCTGGTGAACAATGCCGGCATCACCCGCGACAACCTGGCCATGCGCATGAGGCCGCACGAATGGGAAGAGGTCCTGGCAACAAACCTCGAAGGCGCCTTCCACTGCATCAAAGCGGTGCTGCCCGGCATGGTGAAGCAGCGCTACGGCCGGATCATCAACATCGTTTCGGTGGTGGCCCAGGTGGGCAATACTGGCCAGGCCAACTACATCGCCTCGAAGGCAGGCTTGATCGGCCTGACCAAGGCGATCGCCGCCGAGGTCGCGAGCCGCAACATCACCGTGAATGCCGTGTCCCCCGGCTTCATCGATACGGCCATGACGCAAGCTCTGCCCCAGAGCGTCCGCGACAGACTACTGAGCCTTGTGCCCCTCGGCCGCATGGGCACCGGCTGCGAAGTGGCCCACGCCGTGCGTTTCCTGGCATCGAATGAGGCTTCGTACATCACGGGGCATGTGCTCAACGTCAACGGCGGCATGTACATGGGGTGATGAGAGCAGCGACCAGCGGCGAGTGAGAAGTGAGGGGTCAAATAACACGGCGGGCGCAGGGGGCCGTCTGAAGATTGTCGCTGACCGCTGGCAGTTGGCAGCGACGCCGAGGAAGTTTTTGAATATACTGGTGGGTTGTCACTTGCAACTGCGGTTGGCTATTCGCTGGTCACTTGTCACTTGTCGATGTGGTCGGTTAGAATGCCGCGCATCTAATTTCAGGAGGGACTGAATGGCTTCCGTTGACGAAAAGGTCAAGCAGATCATCGTGGAGCAACTGGGCGTTGATGAAGCTGAGGTGACCCCGACCGCTCATTTTGTGGACGACCTGGGAGCAGACTCGCTCGATATCGTGGAACTCGTGATGGCGTTCGAAGAGGCGTTCGAGATCGAGATTCCCGACGAGGACGCGGAGAAGATCCTGACCGTGCAAAACGCCATCGATTACGTGCAGTCCCATACCAAGGGCTCCAAGAACTGACGGGGCCCACGGAGAGACTCTCTAACCCGTAGCGCCCGGCGTCCGGTCACGCGGGGACAGGGCGCTGCAGGAGGACGAAGGTTGACGCGCAGAGTCGTTGTAACCGGCATGGGACTGGTCAGCGCCCTCGGCATCGGCACCGAAGATACCTGGAGGAACCTCCTCGCCGGCCAGAGCGGGGTGGGGCCAATTACGCAATTCGACACCACCGGCTTTTCCGCCACCATTGCCGCTGAAGTGAAGGGCTTCGATCCCCTTCTCTACATCGAAAAAAAAGAAGTCAAGAAAATGGGCCGCTTCATTCAGTTCGCCATGGCGGCTGCGCAGATGGCGATGGAAGCGGCGAGCCTCGCCATCACGCCCGAAGTCGCAGAGCGGGTGGGCGTCTTCATCGGCACCGGCATCGGTGGGTTCGACGTCATCGAGCGGGAGCACAGCGCGTTCCTCGCGGGCGGCCCACGCAAGATCTCCCCTTTCTTCATACCGGCGAGCATCGCCAATCTGGCCGCGGGTTTTGTCTCCATTCGCTGGGGCGCGAAAGGGCCGAACTCAGCCACCTGTACGGCGTGTTCGTCAAGCGCCCACGCGGTGGGCGATTCCTGCGAGATCATCCGGCGCGGCGCGGCGGACGTCATGATCTGCGGCGGCACCGAAGCCTCTATCACACCGATGTGCGTGGGCGGCTTTGCGTCGATGCGGGCGCTTTCCACTCGCAATGACGAGCCCCAGCGCGCCAGCCGGCCGTTCGACCGTGATCGCGACGGTTTCGTGGTAGGCGAAGGGGCGGGCATTCTGATCCTGGAGGAGCTGGGCTCTGCCCTGAGACGCGGTGCGCCGATCGTGGCGGAAGTGGTCGGCTACGGGATGTCCGGCGACGCCTTTCATATAACGGCGCCTTCTGAAGACGGGGACGGCGCGATGCGCGTGATGCGCATCGCGCTGGCAGATGCCAAGGTCGCGCCTGGGCAAGTGAACTACATCAACGCCCACGGCACCTCGACGCCTTTTGGCGATCGCCTCGAAACGCTGGCCATCAAGAAGGTGTTCGGAGAACACGCGGCGAAGCTTCCCATCAGCTCGACTAAGTCGATGACCGGTCACCTGCTCGGCGGCGCCGGCGGCCTCGAAGCGGGCATCACGGCGTTAGCCCTTCGGGATCAGGTGATTCCCCCGACCATTAACTACGAGAATCCCGACCCCGATTGCGACCTGGATTACGTGCCGAACCGGGCGCGCAAGGCGGAGATGGAGTACGCGCTGTCCAACTCGTTCGGCTTCGGCGGAACGAATGCGGCATTGGTCTTCAAGCGGTTTGGTCCGTAGTCCGTGGTCCGTGGTCCGTTGCAAGAGTTGGTCGCGCCGGTTTGCCGGTCTTAGCAACGGACCACGGACGACTGACTAGAGATGTCAGTTCGCTTCCGTGGTTTAGCAATCGAGATTCATCATGAAGATCATTGTATGCTTGAAACAAGTCCCAGGACGCGATTCCGTCCTGCGGCTGAACGCCACCAGCACCTGGGTCCAGGAAACCGACATCAGCTTCGAGGTGAACGAGCCGGACATCTACGCGCTCGAGGAAGCTCTGCGCTTGAAGGAAAAGCACGGCGGCGAAGTTGTGGTCGCCACGCTCGGTCCGGCGCTCGCTCAGCAGGCTATCAAGGAAGCTCTGGCCAAGGGAGCGGACCGCGCGCTGCATCTGGACGATCCCGCCTTTCAAGGGCTCGATGCCTCAGGCGCGGCTCGAGCTTTGGCTAGGGCCCTCGAGAAGGAAAGCCCGGACCTCATCGTCACCGGCTTGCAGTCCGATGATTTAGGTTTCGCCCAGACGGGCGTGATCCTGGCGGAAATGCTCGGCCTGCCGCACTCCACCATCATCATGGAGATTCAGGTGACGGAAAAAGCGATGAAAGTGAAGCGCGAACTGGAAGCCGGCTTTTTCCAGTGGATCGAAATGCCGCTGCCGGCGCTCCTCACCATCCAGTCTGGGATCAACAAGCCGCGCTATGCCACGCTGAAAGGCATCATGGCGGCAAAGAACAAACCCATCCGGAAGTTGAGTGCCGCGGACCTCGGCTTGAGCGCGCAGGACCTGGGCCCGCGACAGAAGATCGCGGCGGTTTACATCCCGGTGAAGAAATCTCATACCGAGTATCTGGAAGGGAGCGCGAAGGACATCGCTGCGAAGCTGGTGGATAAGCTGAAGAATGAGGCTCGCGTGTTATGAGGACAGTTAACAGTCCACAGCAGTCGGCAGTCGGCAGTCGGCAGTCCGCAGTCGACAGCGGGCGGACTTCCTTTGGATCGGGATTCATTGGAGCTGGCGACGCATCTTCTGCCGACTGCCGACTGCCAACTGCCGACTGCTGTCAACTGTGAACTGTCAACTAACCGTAAACTGTCAACTGTAGGCTCCTTATATGTCTGATGAGATCTTAGTATTCGCAGAACACCAGGGCGGCAGAATCACGCGGCCCACGTGGGAGGCTCTTGCTGCGGGCCAGCACTTGGCCGCAGGCTCGGGCGGCACTGTCTCCGCCGTCATCCTCGGCGCCAATGTCGGCGGGCTTGTCTCTGAAATCGCCACGGCTGACCTGGCAGAAATCGTGAGCGTCGACTCACCATTGCTGGCGGACTACACTCCCGACGGCTACACGCTGGCGTTACGTGAAGTCGTGAAGCAACGCCAGCCGCGATTCATCGTCTTCAGCCACACTTACCAGGTGCGTGACTTTGTCCCCAAGCTGGCCGCTGCTCTCGATCGCGGCTTCATCAGCGACTGCTTCAGTTATCGCCACGAAGGTGGCCGGCTGGTCTTTGTGCGCCAATTGTTCCAGGGCAAGTTCAGTGCCGACGTAGAATTCGTGGGAGATGCCCCTTACCTGGTGAGCTTCCAGGCGGCGTCGTTCCGTGAGGACTCGCTGCGGCGCGGTGCCATGCCCGCCAAGGTCACGAGAGTTGCCGCGACGCTGGCGGCCGAGAACATTCGCCAAAAACCTGGTGAGCGCTTCCGGGAAGCCAAGCAGGCCGTTGACCTGACGCAGGCCGAGGTCATCGTAGCTGTCGGTCGTGGCATCAAGGCACCTGAGAACGTTGAGTTGGCGAAGAAGTTGGCGGAAGCCCTGGGAGGTGAACTCGGCGCGTCGAGACCCATCTGCGACAACGGCTGGCTTCCCATGGACCGCCAAATCGGCAGTTCCGGCCAGACGGTCGCGCCCAAGCTTTATGTCGGACTCGGCATTTCCGGCGCCATCCAACACCAGGTGGGCATGAAAGGCTCGCGCACTGTGGTCGCCATCAATAAGGACAACGGGGCGCCCATCTTTGAGGTGGCGACCTACGGGATCGTCGGCGACTTGTTCGAGATCGTTCCGCCGCTGATCGAAGCGGTGAGGAGAGCAAAAGAGGGATAAGGCTTGCAGTAAAGGCGCTCAGAGGCGAGCTCTTCTTGCTTGAGCGCCGGCAACTGCGTGGAAGCCTCCGAACCGCGTAGGCGTTCCGTTACGGCGCAGGCGTCCATACGAAGGCGGTCCAGCCTGCTTCGAGGATCTTGCACTGCTGGCAATCGACCTTCCGCGCGCTCTCGCCGTGTCCGGTAATGCGATCGGGCGAGATGGAATCAATCTCGGTGCGCGTCTTCAGATCACACCAATTCATGGTTTGTTCGCTCGCGCCCTCTCCCTTGGTGCAAGGCAAGTGGCTCTCCGACGTACCCACCCATTTTGATCCGGTCCGCCGGCACTCGGTGCGAACGTAAGCTCCCTGCTTGGCCCAGTCCGCTGGGACATCGACCCATTCGGCATGAAAGAGATCTTTTTCCAGTCGCGCGCGATACTTGTTCGCCGTGGTTTGCGACTTCCAGACTCTCCAGGCTGGTGCGGCGCTTTTCCCATTGTGTGCCGCCGCTTGCTGGGCGGAATGCTGCCCCGCCGAAGCCGCGTCGGCGCCCTTGAGGGTCATGGCAAGGGCTGCAAATGCAAGGCCGCTCGAAAGCCAGACGATGTTCTTCTTCCCCAGGTGTCTCATACGTGCCTCCTTCGCCAAGTTTGTTCCGAGGTGTCGCATTTGTCAATATATTCTACGGTAAAATTGCAGCGAGGTGGAAAAAGTCCCGGTCAAGAAACCACGAGGCCGGCCGGACAAGAGCGCGTTCGATTGAATGGGAATTAAGATTGAGCTCTGGCAGCCGCTGCCCGCAAAGCCCTAAGAAGCTGTCTGAAAAGTAGTCAGGCGGCACGTTGCTCCGGCCCGGCGCGCGATTGCCGCAGGTCCTTCTTCACTTTGCAAAGCCTAGAGATGGCCTTCAGCGGGCCGGTCGCAAGCGTTTGTCTCGTCTGCAGCGCTTCGTGAAACTTGCCCGCGCGTGCGCCCAAAAGGCGGCCAGCGTGATTGCCGCGTGCGTTCCGTAAGCGGAGTAGCAGTCGCACTGAGGAAGCCGCGGAAGCCGCCGAGCAGGTCCTCCAGGCAGGCGCTGACCCGGCTCGCGGCACCCCGACGCCGGCCGTCAGGCCGGCATCGCCGGCAGTGTTGTCACTTCTGCTCGGTTGCTTCAGGCCGGATTCGAAAAAATGCGCGCACCTCGACCGGCGCCCGACAGGCGACGGCAGCCTTGCGCCCCCACGCCAGCGCCTCGTCCATGTCAGCGGCTTCCAGCAACCAAAAACCGCCTACGTGCTCCTTGGTCTCGAGGTACGGCCCGTCGGTGATGAGCACCCTACCATCGGGCTGCGCCCGCAGCGACTTCGCGTTGCTGGCCGGGGTGAGGCCACCAGCGAAAACCCTGACACCGGCAGCATCCATCTCCTCGTTGAGCGCGTCGATATCGCGGTGCATCGCTTCATCCTCGAGCGACCCGTCGTATCCGTCGGGGTGGTGAATAGCAACCAAATATCGCGTCATGATTTCTCCATTCTCCTGTAACGGTCTTCGGGCGGGCCGGTTGCCCTGCCTTCATGATATAGTCGAACGGCCGGACTGGAATTCGACAAATCGTCCAAGAAATTATACTGCTTCCGCGCTTTAGAACTATGCTCTGCGCCTCGACGCTGCATTCTTGACGTTAGCGATGCGCATTGCGTTCTCAGCGATCCCACTTCTCGCAAAGGAAGCGGGAAGTGGGGCACCCGGCGGCAGTATCGTGCTAATTGAGAGCGCTGCACAAGTAATTGAATTCGACCGGAAAAGGTCGTCAGGTTAAGATAAGGTGCGGTATTTCAAGGAACTCTATGGATGGTGCAACCGTCAGGGTGCGCCCCTTGCGCTTTGCGTTTGTGGTTGAGCCGAAGGACAAGGCTGGCCTGCAAAGAATCTTTGAAACCAACTCCGCTCTCTGGGGCGGCGTTTTCAACTTCGTCATTCCGCTTTTTAAGCAGGTTCCCGCTCGGTACCGAGAGAAATATTTCAAGACAATCCCGGCACAGGCAATGCTCAAGGGCCTGGTAGAAGCGTTTCAGCCTGATTATCTTGTCGAGCTAAGGCCGGGCGCCGCGTCTTCTTACGGCATCACGTTCCCTGAGAAGCGAATACTGGCGATTGATGATCTGAGCGCGCGCGACGAGCGAAGACGCTGCAAGATTGGAATGGACCTTCGCAGCATATGCGACGACTTGTACCGCACTGCGTTCCGTTTCGTCCAGCGCCATCCCCCGGATGTGATAATTCCCGCGCCCAAGGAGAAGAGATTTAACCTGCTGTTTGCCTCCACATTCGGATTCCTGCCTGAGTCAGGACCACTTGCCGATGTCTCGAACATTTTCCTGAAAGCGTTGGATGGAAAAAGGACGGCAATCAAAGCAGTCGAATTTCCCACGCTGTTTAGTCAGAAATATTACTACCCGCTTCAGGCGACCCATCATGAACTGGATACCTTCAGAAATAGCTGGGAGATCGATTCGAAGCTGTTTTATATGGATGAGACATCGCCGTGGGATCTCATTGAGTTCTGGAATCTGAGAGCGCTCGGATGGCACATTGAGCCGTTGCCAGTGAGCCTCGCACCCGACCTGATTGACTACTGTAATGAGTTTATCAAGAAGGTCTATCGGCCTTACCCTCCCCCGTCGAACGCCTATCACCATGCAACCATGCTGTGCGCCCGCTCTCAGTCTGTCGAGAGATTACAAGAATTCATGAGGAAGCTGACCTGGGTTCCGAACACACACGCCTCCCTCGATCATCGCTTTCCACGTATTTGGGAGGAATGGGGACGGAGCGCGGACCATGCTGAGCCACAGACGGTTGAGCATTCGGAAAAATCGGTCGATGCCCATGTATTGGGAGATGGGCTGGACATAAGAACGCAGCCCCATGATTTTGCGAAGGAAGATCCATTTTGTTCGTTGACGGCGGCTTGCGCGAATGTTCTCAGGTCGTTTTCCGGGGGAACGCCGATCATTCCGTGGAAAAGCGATGTTGCTGCGGCACTCACTCGGGACTTCGGAGAAGCGAAAACGTGGATTTCGCGCGAAGGGATCGTGTTATTGGCGGGTGGGCATAGCTTCACCAGTTTTCTTCGAGTCCCAAGCCCAATAAACATTTTCTCTTCGATGGCTGAATCGCTCGGCTACAAATTGGAGCTGTCTCCAGCCGGTCGTACATGCGAGCAGATCATCCATGCCCTTGGCAGCATCAGGGCGATGGGATTGGTAGCGCGTGGACCGGAGCTTCTGAAATTTCTCGACCGCCTAGCGCATGAGGATTTGGAGGTGGAGCTTGAGGGCGAAGAGGGTGACGGCGCCAAAAAGAAGAAACTGCATAAGAGTTTCGCTCCGCTTCCACAAATTGTGGAGATCCTCGAAAGGGCAAATGCGAATAGGTTTTCAAAGGGCAGCAGACATCTGGATGCTCTGATTCGGTCGCATGTCCTCAAATTAGGGATGGCTCTGCGTTGTGGCGAATGCCAGCACACGAGTTGGTTCGGCCTTGAGAGCTTAAAACCGCGAATGTCATGCCCGCATTGCCTGAAAAAGTTCAGCTTCCCGTCAGGTTCTCCGCCCCAGAGGAGTCAATGGGCTTACAGGGTGATAGGCCCCTTTACAACAGGAGGCTTCGCTGGCGGAGCATATTGCGTAGGTGCGGCATTGAATTTCCTAACCGAGAAGGTGGCTCGGGATTCGAATTGGGTGCCGAGCTTTACTATGCGGAATCCCGCCGGCAAAGAGTTTGAAGCCGATTTTGGGATGCTGGCTAAGCCAAGCCGGTTTAGCCATACGTCCTCGCCGCATTTGATCATCGGCGAATGCAAGTCTTTCAATCGGTTTGAGGCCCGAGATTTTGCCAGAGCAGAGGAAGCGGCGAGTTTGTTCCCTGGCGCAGTCTTGTGTTTTTGCAGTTTCAATGAAGCATTGGACAAACAGGAAATCAAAGGGCTAACCAAGCTGGCGAAGCAGGGCAGAAAAAGAATGGATGTTGGAAAGCAGATGAACCCTGTGTTGATTTTGACGGCGCGGGAATTGTTCTCCGAGTTCAAAATGACCGACTTCTACTCGATGTACGGCGATAAAGCTGAATACGCGCGACACGTCTACATGCGGGATGACATGCAAGAGCTTTGCGAGTTCACGCAACAGCTTTATCTCGGAATGCCGTCATACCATGAAGTGATGGAGGAGAAGCGCAGGAAGAAGGCAGCACGTCTGGCTCCGGATCCGCCAACCAATTGAGGAAGCGCGCATTCGCGCGTGGTCATAAACGCTCGCCTCCGGTATATCGCTCCGCTGCTAACCCCAGTGCTTCAAAACTCATGTGGGAACAGACAGGACGTAGCCCGCTTTTCGCTGAGCGAATCGCCACCGGACATTGTTTATTTCAACTGCCGAATCCGCTCTTCAGGGAATTGCCACTCTGGTTCCCGTTTGGTCAGAATTAGGCTTCGGAGATTTGATCGCAATCTTGTCTGAGTGGCGAACAAAAGGCGAATATGCTACGCTCTCATATGTGGCTCTGCGAACGTGCACAGTTGCGGTGAAGGATCTTCGAGACGTTGAGCACTCTATAGAGGTCAGCGCCGAGACACTCTATGAAGCGATCGCTACCGCTCTCGCGGCGTTGCAGCACGACAGCTGGGTAGGGGAGATCGGTCAGGGATTCGCAACGGTAACTGTTGTTGTCCAGCAGCCACCCGTGAAGCACGAAGTCAAAATGAAGGACTTTGTCTCATGGCTCGGACGCCAAGGTCGTTCTCCCGCAGAGGTCGTGCTGAAGCAAAAGCTCGAAAGAATATTGGGCAAGATAAACCACGGAAGGACGTGACCGAAAAGGCTATGCAGAGAATTCAGCGGGAAGCGATCTCTGAGATTTCACTGACTCGGAGTCCGAGCCGCTTTGTGGGAGTGCCTAGATTGCCCCGCTTGCGCACCACCCGTTTTCACGAAGGATGGTTGCCTGATGATCGCACCTGGCGCGAACGGGTCCTTTCCTTGAAGCAACGAAGATGCAACGAAACTAACCAGTATCATCCCACTCAGCAATCCCCACACGAGAACGACTGGCTTCCAGGGAACGAGAATGTACATCGCAGACCTCCGGAGACGAAGAGCGGCTCACGATTATCAATATTGTACTGCGAATAACCCAGACTTTCCGGGGACCTCTTGCCAGAGCTTCTTCGCTCAAGAGATGCAAGCGCGAAGAACAGCAACTCCCGGAAAGACGAGTTGCGTCGCACTCACAGAACTGTCTTTGTAGAATGCCCCCGAGAACCTCAGCCTGATGCGGGTTTCGGATGCAAGCCATTTAAACTTT
>Ga0326728_10014813_pt1 | contig 16406 bp, 15 predicted proteins | sample MB3enrmetagenome_FD_207602 | JGI IMG/M metagenome (GOLD analysis project Ga0326728, IMG submission 207602) | Lab enriched peat soil microbial communities from McLean, Ithaca, NY, United States - MB31MN | ecosystem: Environmental > Terrestrial > Soil > Wetlands > Peat | place: USA: New York...
CTGCGTCGGTGAAGTCAACAGCCGCTTCATAATGGAGTTCTTGAAGACCGATGGCATTCCTCTGGTCGCCTCCGACCTCGGCGGAGAGGTCGGCCGGGTCATCCACTTCTTTTCGGACGATTTCGCGGTGTATTCCAGGAAGATGGGGAGAATCAGTCAGGAAAAGATCGTACAGGAGGAAAAAGGCTTTTGGAAACGCTCGACTAAAGAGGAAAAAGATGTTGCGGAGCCGGAAATCTGGCTCTAGACCCGTCTAGGGGTATGCGGCCTCATGCCCCGGAGGGCCCGATGGGAAGGATATTCAGGAGGAGGAGCCGGAAGTAGATAGTAAGGCGCATCTCAGAGCGGAACGTCATCCTCGTCCGCAGGTTCGTGCACGAATTCTTCTTCGGCGTGTTCGGCAGGGGGCCCATAGCCCCGTCTCTCATCAGGAGAGGAGCCGCCTCCGCCCAGCATTTTCATGCTTGTCGCCACTATCTCGTAGGCCTTTCTCTTGACCCCGTCCCGGCCTTCGTATTCCCGGCTCTGGATCCGGCCTTCCACGTAAACGAGCTTGCCCTTCTTCAGGTACTCGCCCGATATCTCGCCCAGCTTCCGCCACGCTACTATCCGATGCCACTCGGTCTGTTCTACCTTTGAACCGTCCTTGTTCTTCCTCGTCTCAGTCGTGGCGATTCGGAAAGTCGCAACCGGCGTTCCGTCCGCCGTATAGCGCATTTCCGGGTCCGCGCCGAGCCTTCCGATAAGGATAACCTTGTTCACGTAGGACATCTTTCCCCTCCGCCCGGCTTCCAGGACCTCGCCCGATCCCGCGCCATCGTGATGGTGCGGATTTACCGGTTAGCAAATGCTATCCCATGGGAGGGAAAAAGTCAATTTGGGAAGGGGTCACCCGAGTATTCGGGGCATTCATGAAACGATACTTTGTTCGGAGAAAGGTTATATACTATAGTGGGAGGCGGCCATAGAACTACACGGAAACACGCAGGGCCTCAATCCGCTGCAAAAGAGGAGGCTCCTCAATCTGTACCGCAAAAAGATCGAAGCGGACACCGTTATCTCCTTTGACAGGGCCAGGAACATGATGGAGATCTCAAGAGAGATATCGCGCCAGATCGGCGTCGTCATCAACAGGAGGGGCGTCGTCGAATACGTGATCGTGGGGGACAGGGAGCGAATCCACATACCGGCCCTTTCCTCGGAGCGGGTTGGCCGGGCCCGCTTTCGCGGCCTGAGGTTCATCCACACCCATTTAAGGGGTGAGCTGCTGTCAAAGGAGGATTTGACCGACCTCGCCCTTCTCCAGCTCGACCTCGTCGCGTGCATCCTGGAAAGACCCGGAGAACCGGTCGAGCTCGTTCAGCTCGGCTACCTGATACCTTCGAACAAGAAAGGCCAGGTGTGGGACTTCATCGGCCCCTTGCCGGTGAATGAGCTGAGCCTCAATTTCACCGAATTCGTGACCTCCCTGGAGGCCGAGTTCTTGAGAGAGAGGGGCACCTACTACGTCACGAAGGCCGAAGGGAGAGAAGAGTGCGTGCTTGTCGTCGTGGTGATGCCGGGCAAGGCGAAGGGCGTAGACGAGCGGATTGCCGAGCTCAAGGATCTCTCCTATTCCGCGGGCCTCTCCGTGCTAGACGTGATCGTGCAGCGGCCCAGGGAGCTGCACGCCAAGTTCCTCGTAGGAAAGGGCAAGATCGAAGAAATTGCCATGAGATCCACGCAGCTCGGCGCAGGCATGCTCATTTTTGACGAGGAGCTGACACCGAGCCAGCTCAACAGCATATCTTCCCTTACCCAGCTCAAAGTGATCGATCGGAACCAGCTGATCCTCGACATATTCGCGGAGAGGGCAAAGACGAGCGAGGCAAAGATCCAGGTGGAGCTGGCCCAGCTCCGCTACATCCTGCCCCGCCTTGGAGAAAAAGAGACCGCCCTTTCGCGCCTGACGGGCGGCATCGGCGGAAGAGGGCCCGGAGAGACCAAGCTCGAGGTGAACAGGAGGAGGATCAAGGAGAAGATTTCTTTCCTGGAGAAAAGGCTCGTCGAAGTGGGCAAGACGAGGGAGAGGAAGAGAGAGAAGCGGCGGGGGACGGGCATCCCGGTCGTCTCCATCATCGGCTACACGAACTCGGGCAAATCGACCCTTCTCAACCTGCTCACGAAGAGCACGGTCGAGGTCCAGGAGAGGTTCTTCAGCACGCTGGCACCCACGACGAGGCTCGTCAAGTACCCTGCTCGGAAGCAGATCGTCCTCACCGACACGGTCGGCTTTATCGAAGACCTCCCGGAAGTGCTTCTTCGGGCGTTCGTCGCCACTCTGGAGGAACTGGAGGATGCAACACTCCTCCTCCATCTGGTTGACCTGAGCTCGCCCGATTTCGAGGAAAGGATCGAGATTGTGAACGGCATGATCGAGAAGCTCGGGCTTTCGGAAAAAAAGCGGCTCCTCGTTTTCAACAAGGTAGATCGCGTCGACAGGAAGTTCGCGCAGTCGATCGAGCGCCGCTACGGCGCAATCTCGATTTCCTGCGTCACGGAAGAAGGCATCGGGACGCTTTCAGAGACCCTCGAGGCAATGGTGGGAGAGGCAGGCCCGGCCCGGCAGAAAAGCCCCCCGTCTTTTCAGGAGACCGGGGCTTAAGAGCGGTCAGGGTCTCCCAAACGAAAAGAAGTCCCTGATCTCCGGTGAGACGCCGGTGAAGTCGAGCTTGCCGAGCAGCCGTTCACGATCTATCCCCTTTGGCTCCCTGAAGAGGGCCGTTACTTCTACACAGCGCTCCTTGTCTGCGTCTTCGACCCAGGACGACACCCAGACGTCGCGCCCCTCGATCCGAAGAAACCTCCCTTGAGCCCTGTAGGAAGCGCCGCATACCACCGGCTTGAGGAATTCCGTCTCCGTCTTTCTCGTCATGCAGATCTTCTTCGTCGCCATGAGAATGGCGTACCACATGATGACGTCAAGAATGCCGAAGAGCATTCCGCCGTGCACCACGTTCTCGTAGCCCTCGAACGCCCTGCCCACGATTATGTCCGAATAGACGACCCCTGAGGCGTAGTGCAGCTCAAGCTGGAGACCGTCCGGGCGGTCCTGGCCCGTGAAAAATGATTTCCGGTACACGGGCAAGCGGGTCATCGCCGTCGGTCCTGGAGGTACCTCATACCCAGCTGGCCGCACCCTCCCCCGACGTCGATGGCGCGGGAATCACGCACTATGGCCGTGAAGTGCCTGTTCAGAAGATACGACTGAAACTGCTTGACGTCTTCTTCGGCCGGGCTCCTGAAGTCTGCGTAGGGCGATTCGTTATAGGGAATGAGATTGACCTTGCATTTCACCCCTTTGAGGAGTTCGGCGAGGAGTCTGGCGTCTTCAACGGAATCGTTTATCCCCTTGATCATGACGTACTCGAAGGTGACTCTCGTCCTTCCCATGTCGCCGAGGCTCTTCACGTAGGCGATCACTTCATGGAGCGGATAGACCCGGTTGATAGGCATGAGCCTCGTGCGGACCTGTCCGCTGGCTGCGTTGAGGGAGATGGCGAGCTGCACCTTTCTCTGATCGATGAGGCGAAGACCGTCCACAAGGCCGACCGTGGAGACCGTGAGTCGCCTGCGGGAGATCTTGAGACCGAGGGGTTCTTCCATGATCTCAATGGCCTTCGTCACGTTGTCGACATTATCACAAGGCTCGCCCATACCCATGAGCACAATGTTGGTGAGTCGGCTATCGCCCAGGTGAGGCCTGACCGCCATTACCTGCCCTACGATCTCCGAGGCAGTCAGGTCCCTTATGAAGCCTACTTTGCCTGTCACGCAGAAGGCGCACGACATCTTGCACCCGATCTGCGTGGAAAGACAGAGGGTGCTCTTCCCATTCTCCGGCATAAGGACGCTCTCGACGACGTGGCCATCTTCGGTGGAGAGAAGGAACTTCATTGAGCCGTCCCTCGAGGCGACCTTCTCCTGGATGATGGGCAGCCCGAAATGGAACATGTGTTTCAGCGTGACCATCAGACCCTTCGGCAGATTGGTCATGCGCTCAAAGTCCGGCACGCCCGCCTGGTAAACCCACTTGTAAATCTGGTGCGCGCGATAATGCTTGAGCCCCAGGTTCTCAAGGAGGCCCTCAAGCTCCCGTAGGGTGATGTCGAAGAAGTTGGTCATATTGACGTAGGATACGGCCTTGCCCGTTGAACATAACTTACCAGAAAGAAGGCGGATATGCAATTAATGGGGTTCAGCACCCCCTCCACCGGCGAAGCCGGATGGAGCCTCCCCGCTCACGCAGCCTGTCTTAGCGGGGTGCCCGCGTGATGCCACCTTCCGGACGCGCTCCCTGCAAGGCCACGTCGGTCGCGCGGCCGCTCGTTGCGCGCACCTTGCCAACCTGCTACAATTGAAGGCTATGATAACCATGCTCAGACGCAGACTATCCGCTTTCCGGCCCGCCCTCTCGTCGAATCCCGACAAGAAAGTATGCGCCTCGGTGTTGATACCCCTTGTCGAGGCGAGCGCCGGCGTTCACATCGTCCTTACCAGACGAACGAACACGGTGAAATACCACAAGGGTGAAGTATCGTTCCCCGGGGGGGTGTACGAAGCAGAAGACGGCGACACGCTGAAGACGGCCATGCGGGAGTGCTCCGAAGAGATCGGCGTGAAGCCTGAAGATGTGGAGATCGTGGGTCGCCTCGACGACATGAACACCTTCACCGGCTTCGTGATCACCCCCTATGTCGGCATAATCCCCTACCCCTATGCGTTCAGGCTCAATCCTGGGGAGGTCGCCTATCTCATCTATCTCCCCGTGGCCTTTCTGCTCGGATGCGAATTGCAGATCGAGACAATCGAGTTCCAAGGAACGACGGTTGAAGCCCCGGCTATTCACTACGAAGGCGAGAGGATTTGGGGCGCCACGTGTAGAATACTCATGCAGCTAAGAAAGATCATGACCGATGAGACAGTTTAGCCTCAAAGCGCTTATCCTTCTAGCCCTCGGCCACCTCACGGTCGATCTCTACCAGGGAGCCTTGCCCGCAATCCTGCCGTTTCTGAAGGAGAGCCTCGGCCTCACCTATACGCTGACGGGCGTCATCCTCATCGTCTCCAATTTTACCTCTTCCCTCCTCCAGCCTTTTTTCGGCCTCCTTTCGGACAAGAGGGAGAAGGGGATCTTGCTGCCCATCGGTGGGTTTGTGGCAGGGGCAGGCTACTCCATGCTCTCCCTGCCGTCTCACATGCTTCCTATCCTGGCCCTCGTGGTCGTGGGCGGCCTGGGGGTGTCCGCCTACCATCCGGAAGGCTTCAAGACCGCGGCGTTCTTTACGGGTGAAAGACCGGCTACGGGCATGTCCATTTTCTCAGTGGGAGGCAATCTCGGGTTTGCCCTCGGCCCCATCCTCGCCATGCTCGTCATAACCCGCCTCGGCTTCTCCTCCCTGCCCGTCTTTGTGGTCCCCTCCTTGGTCTTCACCTCAGCCATACTGATGGCGAGAAGGGTGATCGCCCTGCCCGGGGGCGGAACTCCTGCGAGACATGCCGCGGGACCGCCTGCCGTAAGGTCCTCCCATGCCTCCCTCGTTCTCATCATCTGCGTAGTCTTCATGCGGTCCTGGACCCAAATGGGCATCGTAAGCTATATTCCTTTCTACTTCATCAACTACCTGAAGGGCGACCCCGTCTTTGCGGCAAAGCTCGTCAGCACCCTCCTCCTGGGAGGAACCATGGGCACCTTGGCCGGCGCGCCCATAGCCGACAGACGGGGCTATGTACCTTTGGTGAGGGGAAGCTCTCTCCTCTCCGCCCTCATATTCCCCGTAGTCTTCCTCGTGCAATGGAATGGGGCCCTGCTCCTCGCGGTACTCTTCGCGCTCGGCATGGTCATTTCCTCGACCTTCTCGGTCACCATCGTGATGGCCCAAAAACTTCTCCCGAGAAACCTCGGCATAGCGTCCGGTCTAATGACGGGGTTCGCCATCGGCGCCGGGGGGATTGGGGTCACCCTTCTCGGGGTGGTGGCAGACCATTTCAGCGTATACACTGCGCTCAAATCGATCGCCGTCCTGCCTTTCGCGGCGTTCGCCTTGAGCATGATACTCCGGTATGCGCCCGAGAGGCAGGAAGCATGAGGCCCGTCATCAGCATAGTGGGAAGGCCCAATGTAGGCAAATCGACGCTGTTCAACCGCATCATAGGCCGCAGGAAGGCCATCACTGAAGACACTCCGGGGGTAACGAGAGACCGAAACTACGGCGAGTTCGATTTCGGGGGGAAGTCGTTCCTTCTGGTCGATACAGGGGGGTTCGAGCCGGAAGGTGTTGAGAAGATCACCTCCCTCGTAAAGGAGCACATATATGCTGCCGTGGAAGAATCCTCGATGATCATTTTCCTCCTGGACGCGAGAGATGGACTTCTTCCCGAGGACCGGGAGATATCGGCTATCCTTCGGCGGTACGGAAGACCCGTCTTCCACGTGGTCAACAAGGTGGACTCTCAAAAGAGGGAGGGGGAATTGGCCGACTTCTATGCCCTCGGCGCGGACACGATCTACGCCGTCAGTGCCGCCCACGGGCTCGGCGTGGGGGACCTGCTCGACGACATCGCGCAGCTTTCGGAAGGGGAAGCGGAAGAGGAACGCGCCGAAGGTATCAAGATCGCAATCGTAGGCAGGCCGAATACGGGCAAATCATCGATCGTGAATAGGCTCGTCGGCTCTGACCGCATGATCGTGAGCGACGTGCCGGGAACCACGAGGGACGCCATCGACTCCGTCGTTCGCTACGGGGAAAAGACCTTCACCATCATCGACACCGCGGGCCTGAGGAGAAAAAGCCGGGTTTCCCTCAAGGTCGAAGAGTATTCCGTAACGAGCGCGCTTCGGAGCATCGAAAGGGCCGACGTGGTCAACCTGGTGATCGACGGCGGGGACGGGATCGGCCATCAGGATGGCGCGATCGCCCACCTTGTGATATCCGCGGGAAAAGGCATAGGGATCATCATAAACAAGTGGGACCTCATGGATCAGAGCGTGAGCGAAGACAAATACAAGAGCATGGTGAAAGAGCGTCTGCCCCACGCGGATTTTGCCCCCGTGATCTTCACGTCGGCCCTCTCCGGAAAGAACGTGGAGCAGATCTTCGCAATCGACGCGCGCATACACGGACAGCTCTTGAAAAAGATACCGACGCCCAAGCTCAATAGAGCCTTCGAAGAGTTCGCCCAGAGGGTGTCGCCGCCTTCCCCCGAGGGTAAGCCGGTCAAGATATTCTACGTGAGCCAGCTTCATGCGGTGCCTCCCACATTCATCCTCTTCTTGAACTATCCCGACCGCGTCCCTGAGCATTACAAGAGATACCTGGAGAAGGCCTTGAGGGAGAAGTATGGCTTTCGCGGGGCGCCCATAAGACTCCTCTTCAGAAAGCGATAGACTCTTCGACCCTGTCAAGGTATCGGAGATTCACAGAAAAGGGGCACCCAGCTAACCCTTTCCGTAGAGGAGGGACTCCGTGAGCCAGCCGAGGCGGTGAAAGACGGCGGACATATGCGAAGATCGCTCCATCTCGACAGTCAGGTCACAGCCTGAAAAGCGCGCATAGGCGCGCAGGAACAGGGCCTTTTCCCTGCTGCCGACGGTCAGACGGCCCTGCCGCTCCATCTTGCTTACGAAGCGTCCGAGCCTCGAGAACATCGATTTCATGTCCTTGCGGTCCACGGTCTTTCTGCGAGCCCTGTCAAAATCGAGGAGCACGAGGTCCCCTTCCGGCGTCACGAGCACGTTCCTCAGATGAAAATCGGGGTGGTAAACGCCTGACTGCTGAAGAAGCCACACGAGCCGCGCGAGCTTCATCGCGACCCTCATCCTTTGCTTTTCTCCCGTGCATTGCTTGAGGTACTCGAGGAGGTTGACCGTGTTCTCCTGAAGGATGGTGACCAGGTAGAGCCGCTTCACCACGACGAGCCTCTCCACCACGGCGCAAAATGGCGGTGCTACGGGAAATCCTCTTTCCCGAAGGTAAGCCGTGATCTCCGCTTCGGAGAGCACCCGCCCCCTGTTGATGAAGAGGTCTCGTGTGAGCGCCCTGAAAAGGCCGCCGTGTAGATACTTGCGGACCACGAGCCTCGAGCCGCACGCTTCGACGATCTTTACCCCTCCCCTTCCCTTGCCTTCCATCACTTCCCCTGAGGAAAAGGCCCTGAGGAAAGAGGCCGGCTGGAAAAGGGGCGAGTAGGAGAAGAGGGTGAACCTGCCTGCGTGTGTTTCGGGAGCGGTCATTGTGAGGTACATTCTACCCAATCCGAGAGGGTTTTTCTATCTTCAGGGAGGGGCATCCCCGAAGAAGTCGGCGAGTGTGCTCCTGGCAGGCGGACCTGTTGGGCGTTTCGCCAAAAAAAGAGGTCTTGGCGCTACGATTCTCGGGCAGCCCGAGTTTGCGGGTCCCACGGCCTCAACCTCGGAATCCACACGGGAAAGCTATCCCGCCAGGATGCGGGAATTCTCTTGACAGATAGTCATACAGTGTGATACATTAGAGTGATGTGACGGGCCTGCGGTGCTTTGAACAACCGAAATATTCGCCCGGAAAGGGGCATACTCGGCGTTCGTCTTAGCTAGCCCGAGAATGATGTCGGGATTGACCAAGGCGGTTAAAAGTGAGCCTGTTCGCGTATTGCCTGAATTGCGCATCAGGGCCTGCAAAGGGCCGAAGACATGGATAAGGCAAGTGTTGGAAAACTGACGCCAGGAACCACGTTATCGGTAATTGTGCCGTGCTACAACGAGGAGCAGCTTCTCCAGACTCGTATAGAGAAGTTACTCGATATAAAGGACGATCAGCTGGCGTTAGAGGTAATCGTAGTAGACGACAAGTCAAGGGACAGAAGCCTGGATGTTGCGAGGAGGCTCGAAGAGACTCATCCTGAGATCACCGTGCTTGCCCACGATAAAAGCAGGGGGAAGGGCGCTGCACTCGCGACCGGGTTCAAGCATGCGACCGGGAGCATCGTTGCGGTGCACGATGCGGACCAGGAAAATAACCCGCGCGATCTCAAACGTTTAGTAGTGCCGATTATTGAAGGAAAGGCAGACGTGGTGCTTGAGTCCCGGTTTCCTGCCACGGGTGAGGACCGGATCATCTATTTCTGGTATTCACTGCTCAATAAGGGCCTTACCCTTATCTCCAACATGTTTTCTGACCCTAGCCTCACCTACATGGAAAGTTGCTATAAGGTGTTCCGCCGAGAGATCATCCAAGCCATCGGCATAGAGGAGGAGAGATTCGACTTCGAACCGGAAATAGTCGACAAAGTTTCCGAGGTGCGCGTTCTCATATTCGAGATGGGCGTATCCTACTACATAACTATTCACGTACCCAAAGCCCCGGAAACACGTGAAAAACGTGTGTATTCTCAAGGCTACCAATTGAAAGCATGGATGGCCAACAGGCTTTAAGGAGTGCTCTTTTCAAGGCTCAGTGGCAGTGTCGGCACTACCGCCCCGTACGAACAGCTGGACAATTTGTCCCGTTCAACTCAGCACGGGGGGGATGTTTCGAGCGGAGGATCGGACCGTCAAGGCACCGCCGCCTTTGTGAAGTCCAACTATCGGATATAAACTGCAACCCTTGTGTCACGCCGGAAAATGAGCCGTTCAAAGCACTTGAGTCGACTCCGCTTAGGAAAGCAGGGACCGGCCGAGGCTTCCCGCTGCATCGAGCATCTTCCTGGTGACCGTGCCCTTCTCCTCACGTCCCAGCGCCTCGACATGACCCGCGTATTCCATGCCCAACCCTTCAAAGGTCCTTTTGAAGATCTCGCGCACCGGGCCGCACGTCCCTTTGTCATTGTCGGCGCAGCAGACGAGGGAGACCGCCTTCTTGCCCGACACCCGCGAATTCATCTCCTTGTCAAGAAAGGCTATGGAGCGGTCCATGGCAAGCTTCAATTGCGCAGACGGGGCCCACCAGTAGACAGGGGTGGCGTAGACGACGACGTCCGACTCCATGATGTGCGTGCGAATCTCCCCCATGTCGTCATCGATCCGGCACAGCCCGGTTTCGGCGCAGGAGAGGCAGCCCTGGCAGGGTCTTATGTTCATGTCGTTCAGATGGAGGAGCCTCACCACATTGCCTTTCTTCTTCATTGCGCCAACGAACGCATCGACCAATTGTCGGGTATTGCCGTCTTTCCGAGGACTCCCGAAGAGGACAACGGTCTTCATACCATTCTCTCCTTTCTCGTGTAAGAGTTGAACTATTATACGGGCTCCCTTCAGGCAGGGTCAATAGGCGCCCACCCGGAGGAGACAGAGCAAGCGCATTTGGAAAGAGTCTCGGGAAGGCGGGCGGACGCGCATGGGCCGCCGGGCAAGAAGGAGATTGGCATCCAAAGAAAAGAGGGGCATACGCAAGCGCGCAGCCCCCCCTCTTGGTTGACCTATGAAGTGCGCCTAGAGTCTGTTTTTCACGATCTCGTCAACCACCGAAGGATCGGCGAGGGTCGTCGTATCGCCAAGCTGATCGATCTCTCCGGAGGCGACCTTCCTCAGGATCCTTCTCATGATCTTACCCGACCTCGTCTTGGGGAGACCGGGGACGAACTGGAGCTTCCCGGGCGAGGCGATGGGGCCGATCTCTTTTCTCACGTGCGCCACCAGCTGTTTCTTCAGGTCGTCGCTCCCGGTCTGGCCCACCTTGAGGATAACATAAGCGTAGAGGTCCTCGCCCTTCACCTCATGGGGGAAGCCGACGACAGCGGCCTCAGCCACTGCAGGGTGGGACACGAGGGCACTCTCGACCTCGGCTGTTCCGAGCCTGTGGCCCGAGACATTGACCACGTCATCGACGCGGCCGAGGAGCCAGAAGTACCCGTCTTCATCACGCCGTGCGCCGTCCCCGGAGAAATAGAAGCCCGGCTGCTGGACAAAATAGGTCGTGTAGAACCGCTCGGGATCATTATATACGCCTCTCATCATGCCCGGCCATGACCTTCTGATGCAGAGCTCGCCGCCTTCGTTCACGCCTGCCTCGACGGCACGCTCAGCGCCCGAGCTTCTCGGCTTCAAGACTACGGCGTCGACGCCGAAGAACGGGAGGGTCGCGGCGCCGGGCTTCGTGGACCAGGCACCCGGCAAGGGTGTAATGAGGATGCCGCCCGTCTCTGTCTGCCACCACGTATCGACGATCGGGCATTTCTCTCTTCCGATGTTCTTGTGGTACCACATCCATGCCTCGGGGTTGATGGGCTCACCGACAGAACCAAGGAGCCGAAGCGAGGAAAGGTCCCTCTTGGCCGGCCACTGCTCCCCTTCCCTGGCTATAGCCCTGATGGCGGTCGGCGCGGTGTAGAAGATGCTGACCTTGAACTTCTCTATTATCTGCCAGAACCGGTCAGGCTGAGGATAAGTGGGGACGGATTCGAAGACGATGGACGTGGCGCCATTCGTGAGAGGGCCGTAAACGATGTACGAATGACCCGTTACCCAGCCGATGTCGGCGGTGCAGAAGAAGACGTCTTTGTCCTTGTAGTCGAAGATGTACTTGAAGCTACTGTAAACGAAGACCATGTAGCCGCCCACCGTGTGGAGGACGCCCTTGGGTTTTCCCGTGGAGCCGGAGGTATAGAGGATGAAGAGAGGATCTTCAGCGTCCATCGGCTCGGCGGGACAGGTATCCTCTATCCCTGAGGCCGCCATGTCATCGCCCCAGAAGGTGTCTCTTCCTGCCTTCATGGCCACATCGAGACCATCCAACCTCTTGACCACGATCACGCTCTTGACCTTGTGGCCCTCTTTCTCACAGAGATCGCACGCCGAATCAGCGCTCGCCTTGGAGCTCACATGTTTGCCGGAGCGCCAGTACCCATTCGCCGTGACAAGGACATCGGCCCCTGCGGCCAGGATCCTGTCCCTCAATGCTTCCGCGGAGAAGCCCCCGAACACGATGGTATGGATAGCTCCGATCCGGGCACACGCGAGCATGGCGATGGGCAGCTCGGAGATCATGGGCAGATAGATGGCGACCCTGTCGCCTTTCTTCACGCCCTTCTTCTTGAGCACATTGGCGAACCGGGAGACCTGCTTGAGCAGCTCCTTGTAGGTGAACTTTTTTACGTCGTCCTCGGGCTCACCCTGGAACAGGATGGCCACTTTGTCGCCCTTTCCCTTTTCGATCTGGTAGTCGAGGCAATTGTAGGAGATATTCGTCTTACCGCCGACAAACCACTTGATGTCGGCCTTGGCAAAATTCTCCTGGTTCACCGTGTCCCATTTTTTGAACCAATGGAGGTCGTTGGCAACGCCCCCCCAGAACTTCTCAGGGTTCTCGATGGACTCTTTCCACATCTTCTCGTACTGTTCCCTGCTCTTAACGTACGCCTGATCCACGAATTCTTTTGAGGGTGGAAACTTCCGCGTTTCCTCCATCATGCTGCTGATGGTAGATTTGTCGTCCGCCATGTGAAGCCTCCTCTATTCGTATAATAACTAATCGTTGCCAGGACAGCGGGCCCGAGCTTCTCGGATTCCGGCGGAGCATCCCCGGCCTTTTTTTGGGAGCAGATTGTGTAACGTTGTCACAATCAGGAAGAGCCGAAGGGGCACATCTCCACTGGAGAGCCGCTAATAGTTTTATGCGAACGCTCGCAGTTTGTCAACAAAATATTGTGCATATTATCACAAACAGAGACGCGAGGGCTCTCCAGAACCCCGAGCCTTGTACTGAAACCCAGGGTCAATCCCCAAAGGGCCCCGGGTCGAAGGGGCGGAACGGAAGGGGGCAGGACTTCGAGAAGCCTGAAATCTATTGACATTGCAGGCATGACGGGTTAAACTGAGAAGTTCTGATACCTTCGTCAAAGCGAAAGACCGCCCTGACCGAGGGGCTTATCGATAACGAGGAGTCAACATGGCAAGGATCTGCGAGATATGCGGCAAAGGAAAGCAAATCGGCTATAACGTCAGCCACGCGCACAACCGGACGAAGAGGCAGTGGCTCCCCAATCTTCAAAGCATCAGGATCATGAAGGACGGTACTGCGAAACGAGTGCGTGTGTGCACGAAGTGCATCAAGAAGGGACGCATCCTGAAAGCGGTTTAGTTGCTGCTCCTCAGCCTCTCCACCGACTTGACCCCCCGCACCTTTAGCACGGATTTCATGATTTTCTGCAGTTGGGTTGCGCTCTGAAGCTCCACTTCAAAAACGGTGACGGCCGATCTGTCAGGGTAAGCGAATGCCTGGGCTTGGACGATGTTCGCTTTGCCCGACGAGATCACCGAGCTGATGTCGGAGAGTAGGCCTTTCTTGTCGTCTCCGGAGATGCGGAGCTTCACCGCATAGGTATACTCCTTGTCCAACTCCCACGAAACCTCCACCTTTCTCTGATCGTCATAGGCCAGTACGTTGGGGCAGTCCTCCAGATGGACCGTCAGCCCCCTCCCTCTGGTAATGAATCCGAGGATCTTGTCTCCAGGTATGGGGTTGCAGCACTTGGCGAACTTGACCACCAGGCCGTCGATGCCCTTGATCTTGATCGCGTCATCCTTGCTCTTCCGTATGGAGCTCAAGATCTTCTGGAGCCTTCCCACTTTGGGCACTTCCGGTATCTTCTTGCCCAGGACCTGAAGGGGGGTGTAGAGCCCATACCCAACGGCAGCAAAGAGGTCATCTTCGGCCTCGAAGGAGAAGTCCTTGGCAAGGGCCTGGATTTCACCCGACTTCAGCATCTGGGACAGGCTGAAGTCGTGCTTCGTCAATTCCTTTTCCATGAGGGACCTCCCGAGCTCTATGCTCCTGCCCCTCTGCTCCTCCTTTATCCACTGGCGGATCTTCGTCTTCGCCTTGGAGGTGACGACAAATTTCAACCAGTCCTTGCTCGGTTTGTGGGTGGGATTCGTGAGGATCTCTACCGTATCGCCGCTCTTGAGGAGGGTCCTCAGAGGCATCAGCTTCCCGTTCACCTTAGCCCCTATGCACTTGTGGCCCAGTTCCGAGTGGATAGCATAGGCGAAATCCACAGGGGTGGCCTCTCTCGGCAGTTCCTTCACGTCCCCCCGGGGGGTGAAGACGTAGATTTCATCGGGGAAGAGATCGATCTTGAAGCTCTCCAGGAACTCCTTGTTGTCTTTCAGCTCCTCCTGCCGCTCAATGATGCGCCTGAGCCAGGCGAACATCTTGTCCTCCCTGGCGTCAAAAACTTTTCCTTCTTTGTATTTCCAGTGCGCCGCTATGCCTTCTTCGGCGAGCTTGTGCATCTCGTGCGTCCTGATCTGTATCTCGATCTTCTCCCCATAAGGGCCTATCACCGCGGTATGGAGGGACTGATACATGTTCGCCTTGGGCAGCGCGATGTAGTCTTTGAACTTGCCGGGAATCGGTTTGAAGAGGTCATGTATGTAACCGAGGACCTCGTAGCATTCCCTTACCGAGCCTACGAGCACCCTGAAGGCGGTGATGTCATATATCTGGTCGATGTTGAGCTTGTCCTGGATCATTTTCCTGTAGATGCTGTAAAGCCTCTTTGCCCTGCCCGATACCTCGCACTTCACGGACAACTGCTCCAGCCGGCTCTTGATGAGATCCTTGACTTCCGCGATGTAGGCGTCCCGCTCTCTCTTCTTCCGGGCGATATTCTCGCTTATCACCTTGTATTCCACGGGCTTCAGGTACTTGAAGGTGAGGTCCTCGAGCTCGCCCCTGAGCCATTCGATGCCAAGGCGGTGGGCCAGAGGCGCGTAAATGTCGAGGGTCTCTCTCGAGATCTCGGCCTGCTTTTCCGGCGGCAGGAAATTGAGGGTCTTCATGTTGTGGTAGCGATCGGCCAGCTTGATGAGAATAACGCGGATATCTTTGCTCATTGCCAGGATCATCTTCCTCAGATTCTCCGCCTGCCTGTCTTCAGACGCAGACATCTTGATCCTGCTTATCTTCGTGACTCCGTCGACCAGCTCCGCGACTTCCGTTCCGAAGTACTCTTCCAGCTCTTCCTTGGTGAGGTAGGAGTCTTCAAGCGTGTCATGGAGGAGACCCGAGACGACGCCTTGGACATCCAGGTTCATCTTCGTGAGGATATACGCCACTTCGAGGGGGTGGATCAGATAAGGCTCACCGGAGAGCCGCACCGTGCCTTTGTGGGCCTTCGCGGAGAGCACGTAGGCGCGCTCCAGCATGTCCACATCGGCCTGTGGATTGTACTTGAGCATCTCTTCTACAATGTCGTTGAACCTGATCATTATTGCCGTTCAAAAGATAGTATACTATAAAAGACGGAGGCGAAGTAGGTTCCGAACGCAGCGTCAGGCTTAGAAGGAGGCCATTATGGCAATGATGGACGATTTCATGAAGAAGACCGGGGACGGCCTGAAGACGCTCAAAGAGACGGCGGAAGGAATCGCCATGAATGTGGAAAGGCAGGCCAGGATAGCGGCGAAAAAGATGGACATCATAAGGATCCAGAGGAGAATCCAGAAGACGTATGGCGAGATCGGGGAGCACGTCTATCAAGAGTATGCCGCGGAACGGCCGGTTGTCGTGGAATTCCCCTACCTCAAGGAGAGGCTCGATGCCGTTTCTCAGATGAAGGCCGAGATAGTGCGCATCGAACAAGAGATCGCGATAATACGGGACGTGCAGACGCCGGTCCGGGAGGAGCCCCCGGAACAAGGGGAGAGAAGGGTATGACGGCCTCCTCTTTGTCGTTCCCCCTGAAACGCTCACCGCGCCTGGCGCCACCTCGTCCCGAATTGAGGAGAATCGCTCCCGGCCCCTTTTAGAACAGAAGGAGGTTGTGAATGCTCGGCTCGTTCAAGGACAGACAACTTTACGTGGAAGTGAGACCCCAGTGCCCGAAGTGCAGGAAGGAGTTCATGCTCGATCTCAAGAAATTCCTGCCCGGCAAGGCACACAGCTGCTACGCATGCGGAACAGTCGCGCAGTTCGACGAGTCCCTGGCGGAGAGGGTGCAGAAACAGATACACGACCTGGAGGTATCGATACGCGAGGTATACGAGAGCTTCTCGTCGCGCAAAGGGGATTGACCTGTCCTTTCCCGCACCCGGTCGCCGGCGTGCCCCGATGAGGCAGACTCGCCAAAGGGGCGCCTCTCACGGAGGGTTCCACAAAGCCGCCGGGGTAACCGTCGCTTTGTTGCCCGAAAGCGCCTGTAGCGCCGGGTCAAGCCTGTAATGTCGCTCACACCTAGTTATAGCAAATAGAAATCTGAGTTGCTCAGAGACCGGAAGGAACGTACGAGAGTCCTTTTCCCTACGGGCAGGCGGTCCCGTCCTTACCTCCCCGTGCTCGCCTCGCCAAAAGAAAAGCATCGCTCCTCATTTAAGTCCCTCACTCCCCCCAACCCCCACGCAAAGCTTGCGGGGGCATTCGTTATTCGTGCCGGATTCGTCGCGAGCTTTTCTA
>Ga0326728_10014814_pt1 | contig 16405 bp, 7 predicted proteins | sample MB3enrmetagenome_FD_207602 | JGI IMG/M metagenome (GOLD analysis project Ga0326728, IMG submission 207602) | Lab enriched peat soil microbial communities from McLean, Ithaca, NY, United States - MB31MN | ecosystem: Environmental > Terrestrial > Soil > Wetlands > Peat | place: USA: New York...
CCGCTGGCCCGTCCTGGCATGTCACAAGGATATCGAGGTCGCCAACCGTATCTTTGCGGCGGCGGTAGCTGCCTGCGACGACGGCGTCGCGGACGCCTGGCGCCATTTTTAGGTAGGCACACAACGCCTCAGCGAAGTCTTCTGCCGTAGCCAGCTTGAAACGCTGCTCCGTCTGAGTGTATTTGGCGGTCTCCTCAGCGATTTTCGCCTCGAGCTGGGCGCTGAACCGCGGCAGATTGCGGATCTTGTGCTCCTTCGCGGCGCGGGCGAGTCCTTCCACCGTCGCGATCCCCAAAGCCTCATGGAGGCTGTGAACGCGCTTTGGCCCAAGGCCTGGGATCGAGGTGAGCGCTGCAAGCGTCGACGGCGTCCTGGCTTCCACCTCCTGAAGCGCTTCGAGACGGCCTGTTCGGGCAATCTCCGTGATTTTGCTAGCAAGGTCCTCGCCAATTCCTGGCAGCTCAGTAAGGTCCCCGCCTTCCGTAATCAAATCCGCTGCACTTCGGGGCAGATCGTCAATCGTCTGCGCGGCGTTACGATAGGCACGAATGCGGAAAGGGTTTGCGCCCTCGATCTCAAGTAGATCGGCAAGCCGTCTGAAAAGCTTTGATATGTCAGCATTATGAACAGGCACATTTTCATAGGAGCTCATCTTTTTGGGAAAAGCTTTGATTATCATCAACCCCCGGCGAAAAAGGGAGCGCTATCCGAACTATTAACAGCAATTCGCCGTCTTGCTTAAACTAGACTTGAGGAAACAGCAAGAATGGTAGGACGCGCCCAGCCCGCCTGTTGGCTCTTTTGGGCTGCCCCGGGCTAAGAGCGCGATTTTCTCGAACCATCAGGTATCGCCGCCTTTTCCTCGTTCCTCTTGCGCGAACATTACTCCCCATTGACAGGTTGATTTGCATCATAGCCGTTTGGTGCGGATGCATCATCGTGTGCATGTGGAGCCACACACGAAACGAGATGAATTGTCTCTTCCCGCGCGCGAGGGCGGGGCTCACGAGCGTGAGCTTATCGCCCTCGTTCGCGAACTTGTGCATGAGCTGCATCCGCAACGGGCGAAGATCGTCGACTTATCCGTATCGAGCCGTCTGGAGCGGGATCTCGGCATCGATAGTCTGGGGCGGACGGAGCTCATTCTGAGGATCGAACGGTCCTTCGGTACGCGGCTTCCGGGTGCGGCGGCCGGGGCGGCGGAGACGGTTGGCGATCTCCTCCATGCACTGGATCAAGCGCATCCCGAAAGTGAAGCCTTGGCGGGGATTGCCGCGGCGGAGCCACTCCCCCTCGTGCCGGCCGCGATCGAAGCGCGGACCCTGATAGAAGTCCTAGAGTGGCACGCAGCCCGCCATCCCGACCGGGTCCACCTGACTGTGCTCGACGATGACTCCACGCCGCTTGCAGCCATGACCTATCGCGCGCTGGCCGAAGCCGCGCGAGAAGCCGCACAGGGCCTAATCGAGAGGGATATCGTGCCGGGGGATCGCATCGCCCTGATGCTGCCAACGGGCCGCGATTTCTTCGTTGCGTTTTTTGCGATCCTTTATGCTGGCGCGGTGCCGGTCCCCATCTATCCGCCAATGCGCATGTCCCAATTGGAGGAGCATTTGCACCGCCAGGCGGCCATCCTGCGCAACGCCGGCGCCCGCATTTTGATAACGGTTCCGGAGGGGCGAAGCGCCGCGGCCCTGCTGCAGGCACAGGTAGCAAGTCTGACTTCGGTCGAGAGCGTGGCAGGACTTTCGCCCCGCGGGGCCGCGTCCGGGCTACCGCTCACCCGTGAGACATCGGCCGCGCTCATCCAATACACGTCGGGCAGCACCGGCGATCCAAAGGGTGTGGTCCTGACCCACGCAAACCTGCTCGCCAACATCCGGGCCATAGGCCAAGCCATGGAGGCAAGCTCCGCCGATATCTTTGTCAGCTGGCTGCCGCTTTATCATGACATGGGGTTGATCGGGGCATGGCTCGGGTGCCTCTATTTTGCTGCGCAGCTCTATGTCATGTCGCCTCTTACATTTCTGGTGCGCCCCGAAAGCTGGCTCTGGGCAATTCACCGGTTTCGCGCCACGCTGTCCGGTGCGCCGAACTTCGCGTTCGAGCTCTGCCTGAACAAGATCGATGACCGAAGTCTGCAAGGTCTGGACCTCTCTTCGCTGCGCATGGTCGCGAACGGCGCGGAGCCCGTCAGCGTCCCAGCACTGCGAAGGTTCATCGAACGATTCGGCCCTTATGGCTTCCGCCCCGGAGCAATGGCACCAGTCTACGGTCTTGCCGAAAACTCCGTGGGCCTCGCCTTTCCGCCCGCGGGCCGGACGCCGGTGATCGACCGGGTAGATCGGGAGTCGTTGACCCGGCGCGCGATCGCATCACCCGCACAGCCGGACGACCTGCATCCGCTCGAGATCGCCAGCTGTGGCGCGCCGCTGCCGGGTCACGAGGTCCGAATTGTGGACGATCTGGGTTTCGAACTTGGCGAACGGCGCGAGGGCCGGCTGGAGTTTCGCGGGCCGTCCGCGACCTCCGGCTATTTCCGCAATGAAACTAAGACGCGCGAGCTTTTCCACGGCGGCTGGCTCGACAGTGGCGACCGCGCATACATGGCCGGCGGCGAGATTTACATAACCGGCCGAATCAAGGACATCATCATCCGTGCCGGCCGCCACATCTATCCGCAGCAGATCGAAGAAGCCATTGGCGGGATCGCTGGGATTCGAAAGGGATGCGTAGCGGTATTTGGGGCCGCCGACCGCACCTCCGGCACCGAGCGAGTAATTATTGTGGCAGAGACACGTGAAAGCGATCCTGCTACGCGCGCGGCGCTGCAAGGGCAAGCTCGACAGGTCGCGGCCGCCATCGCGGGTACGCCGCCCGACGAGGTCGTCCTCGCCCCGCCGCGGACCGTGCCAAAGACATCGAGCGGTAAAATCCGGCGGAGCGCCGCCAAGGAGCTTTACGAAACGGGGCGCATCGGCGTGACGCAACGGGCGGCATGGCGGCAGATCCTGCGCCTGTCGCTTGCCGGTACCGGCCGGCAGCTAGCCCGGCTGATGACCATTGTTCGAGAGACGCTTTACGCAACCTGGTGGTGGATTGTGATGGCGTTGGGCTTCACGGTCGCATGGTGCGCCGTGATGGTGCTGCCCCGGCTTAAATGGCGCTGGCGCGCAGTGCGCGGTATCGCCCGCGCCACGCTTGCGGCCGTTGGGGCTCCGGTTGCTGCCAAAGGCCTTGCCCGCTTGCCCAGCGGTAACGCCGTCCTTGTGTTCAATCATTCGAGCTACATGGATGTGGTTGTTCTCGGCGCGGTTCTTCCGGATGAACCCGTTTACGTGGCCAAGCGAGAGTTCGCTGCACATTTTTTTGCCGGGCCTTTCATACGCCGCCTAGGAGCGCTGTTCGTTGAGCGCTATGACACCAGCGTGAGCCTTGCCGACACGGCCAACGCCATTGCTGCCGCCAGCCAAGGGCGCAACATCGTGTTCTTTCCCGAGGGCGCGTTCACGCGCCGGGCCGGGCTTTCCGAATTCTATCTCGGCGCGTTCAAGGTGGCTGCGGAGGCGGGCCTGCCCGTCGTGCCTGGCATTATCGGCGGCACACGGTCGATGCTGCGCGGTAGTCAATGGTTCCCGCGATGGACCCCGCTCAGCGTCACTATCGAGAATGCAATCATGGCGTCCGGAAAGGACTTCGCGTCAGTGCTGCGGTTGCGCGATGAAGCGCGCAACACTGTGCTTGCCGGGTGCGGCGAGCCCGATCTTGGCGAGCTGGTAAAACCGCCCCAACCCCTTCGAGGAATTTTTGAGGGTAACTGGCAAGACACCGGCAGCAGATCGCAGTAACGATCCAGTAGAGGTGCCTGGCATCTGGCGCTTTACTCACCTGCGAGCCCCAGCAAGCTTTGGAACAAATCCGCATCGAGAATGATGCGAGGCACCTTGTTTTGGCCTCCAAGCTTGCCGCGCGATTTCATCCAATGGGCAAAAGTTCTGGGCGGCAAGATTTTGACGCGCGGAGCAAGCATCGCGAAATCGCCAGCCCGATGTTCGGCATAGTCGGAATTTACCGCGCACAGTTTTTTATCAACGATTCGAGCAAATTTCGCGCAGTCCTCAGACGAAACGGACGAAGAAAACTCAACCGCATAAAGATGATAGCCGGTCTCACCCTGCCGCGCCGGGTAAATGGGACTGACGCTAAAATCCGTTACGGATGCGCCGATCGCTGCCGCACCCGCAGCGACAGCACCTTCGATCTCCTCTCCGGTCAAATGCTCGCCAAACGCGGAAAGACTGTAGGAAGTCCTGCCGGTGACCAGAATCCGCGGTGGTTTCAGGTCAATGAACCGCACCGTATCCCCGATGATGGAGGACCAAAGTCCGGCACAGCTCGTGACGATCAGCGCATAGTTGATGTTAGCCTCAGCGGTTGCGACCCAGTGCCGGGTGGGGTTTGGAGTGTCGAGTTCACCGATGGGCACAAATTCGAAGAACAGTCCGTTGTCCAACAGAAGCCGGAGCCCCTCGTCCGGCCTGCGGTCGGCGAGCGCGATAAAGCCCTCGCTCGCTGGATAGACCTCCCGTGTTTCGGCATGACTGCCTAAGAGTAATTCCTCGAACCGCTGGCGGTACGGGGCGAAGTTGACGCCGCCATGCACCAAGAGCTCAAGGTTTGGATAGTATTCGACCAGCCTCCCGCTCGTCTTTGGCTGCAAGGCATGCAAACGTTCGATGAAAAGCAGAAGCCAACTGGGCGTCCCGCCTATCGTCCGGATATCTTCTTCAAGCGAACGGCTGGCGAGGCGCTGAATTTTTTCTTCCCAATCGGAGATAAGGGCCAGATCGCGCGGCGGAAAATAGCGGCTCCGCGCCCACCACGGTACTTCGTTGACGGCGATCCCGCTCAAATCGCCCATGGCAACGCCCGGCCCGCACCGCGTAAGATCGGTACTACCACCGAGCATGAAATTTTTTCCGCCGAAAATGCGGCTGCGCGGCCGGTTCGCAATGTGATGCACGAGCAAGTCGACGATAGCGCGCCGGTTTGCTTGCACCATAGCGTGCGAAACGGGAATATATTTTGTAGCCCCGGTTGCCGTGCCGGAGGTAAGTGCGAAATAGGGAATGCGGCCCGGCCAAGTGACGCCGTCTAAAGCCGGAAAATTATCCCGCCAATAAACCGTCCAAAAATCCTCGTAGCGGCGCAGTGGTACTGCGTTCTGGTAGTCCGGGACAGAGCGGATGCCAGCAAAGCCATGATCGAGCCCAAACCGCGTATGTTTTGCTTGCGCAACAAGCTGCAGTAACTGCTGTCGCTGCACCGCAACCGGGTCAAGCGCGGCAAGCCGGGACAGGCGATAATGCGCGTAAAGACGCAGGAGCGGGGTCGCGTCCAGCATAGAAGCCTCCTACGGGCTGCCATCTTTCTTATGAGCAGGCGACTGGCTGCCTTCCATCATGTTGGGCTTCCCAGCAGGGATCAGCTCGGTGACGAACGGGAAAGTCCTGCGGACCGTCTCCGGCTGAAGCGGAACCTGAATATACTCCCCTTGCCGCCAGAGCGAAATCTGGTCGGCGAAAGTCGTGCTGCCAAACCATCCGTCCTGACCACCCAATAGAATAAAGTAATTCCTATCGGCATCCGACAGGTTCGAAATATGCCGCGCGTTGGATCCAAAGCGAACGGCGTGACGGCCGCACGCGAGGCCGTTCGCCGTCTTCATCACCGTTTCGCTGCCGCCGGATGCTGGCAGGTCGAAATAGCGGTACCGCCGGCCGGCGAACGGCAGCACGCCCAGCGGATGATCGATGCGAAGGCGGTGAAGCTGTCCCCAATTGCGCGATCTCAGGCCTCTTGCTGCGCGTTGGAGCGCCCGCCGGACAACGGGCCGGATGCGTATCTCATCGGAAGCTTCGATATCGGAACGAATGAGATCGCGCAAAGCCCATACCGCCGAGTAGGCCGCCAGCACCTCGCGCGGATAGAAGATGCGGGCAAAATGAAAGAGCAGCAATTCGAAAACCGCTGGCGCTTGCGAGCTGGCATCATAGGCTCCGTCCCAGTTTTCGAGCAATGACAGAACCCGGGCACTCTCTGGGGCAAGTGCTATTGAAGAGTCCGATTTAACGATTTGAGCCAGGCGAAGCCCAAGTTTTCGAGCCGAGGCAGCCTCAACATCCCGCTGGAGTCTTGCCAACAGGGAAAAATCGATTTGGGGCGCGTGGCGAAGAATATCCGTTATCCTCCCGGCACGATCGCGAGAAGAAAACAATCGCCCGACGGTGACCTCTGTATCCGGCCGGTTATTTGCGGAGACCACAAACTCAAGTGGCGACCAGGAAGGCAAGCTGGCCGTGGAAAGAAAGCTGTTCCACACTCCGCTGCCGCTGGGATTGACCAAGTCTTCCGGTGCCGCCGCTGCGTCCTTCGGCACCCAAGCTGCCAAGGCATGCCCGACATTTCCAGCGCCATCTGCAAAAATCATGTTCTGGCCGGGGACAGCGAAACTGTCGAGCGCGGCTCTAAATTCGTGCCAATTTTGCGCCCGGCTTACGTTCAGCATCGCGGTGATTTCGTCGCTAGCGCAGTGCCCCACCCAGCGGAGCGCGAGCCGGGCTCCTGGGATGCGGTAGAATACGGAGTCGGACAGGACCGGTCCCGCTGCGCACCTTCGCACCCTGACCTTTCGTTCGCCGGACCAGCGGATTGCGATCGTTTCCTCGCGTGTCTCTATGTTAGTCTCCGGTGTATCTGAAACGTCGCAAAGCTCGCTGGCGATGGCATGCAGGTTGGTCCCGCCCCAAGCGATCCAAGGGTTCCGCCCCAGTGCGAGGAACGGCATGCCGGGGATCATCAAGCCGGCGGCATGATAGCTGGGCGAACGGTAACCGGCGATCAGCCAATTGCTTGGCAACGAGAGACCGAGATGCGGATCGCTGGCGATCCATGCGGACCCGCTGCCGCTTCGCGATGCCGATACGCCGAGCGAGTTGCTGCCGCTCCGGCTGCTCGCCAGCATTGCGTGCCACGCGGCGCTTCCAAGCGGGCTTTCCTCGCCGGGAACCGGCCCAGCATCCATTTCGATGAGCCTCGTCCAGAGTTGGCTCCATCCGGCGAAGCGGCGGGCCCGAAGGAGCCTCAGCCAAATAAGCCACATCAAATCAGACGCAAATAGCCTGCCCAGGGTCAAAATATCGGCAATGCTCCACGGCTCCCGCTTCAAGCCGAAAAGCGCAAACTCATGCGGAAGCACCGTGTCCGTTTGCAGCAAACAATGATTGATCCCAGTAACGAAGCCAGACAGCCAGTCCCGCGTTTCCGCAGGAAGCTGCCGCTCGATCCCGGGAACGGCGCGGCTTAGATCAAAAATCCGCAAAGTGTGATCGAGATCGAAACCTGCAGGGCCGACCATCTCGCTGACGCGTCCGGATGCGACGCGCCGTAAGACTTCCATCTGACCCAGCCTGAGATGGGCGTGGACGAGGCCAAGCGCGATAGCCAGGTCACGGTCTGTTCCGGCTTCGATAAAGGGGACCTGGTTTTGGTTCCAGCGGATCTCTACCGGCCCTTCAACGGGACTTCCCTTCTTGGGAAAACTTGCGAGCCTTTCCGGCAAGCTAACGGTATTTTTGCCGGGCGGCCGTGCCGCAAGAGACTGCAAATAAGCGCTGAAGCGCAATGCACCTATTGCCATCCGTAAACGCATCGTTCGCTTCACCCTCAAGGCCGCGCCTGACCGTAAGTCTATCGGTCTGGCCGGTGCCAGGCTATTCGCGCCAAAACACACCGGATCCAGGCGGACACCGGCAAGATATATATCCACATCTAGGTTTAGGCAGTCGCGAAATAGGCTCCTGCGAGGTTCTACGTCACTTCTGCAAACGGCCCGCTTTCCCAAACCGCCGCATTTCCGGTTATTCCGCCACTCGGCGATAATCCGGCCCATTGAAAATTCGCTTTGATTCGGTTTGCTCTCCTCCCTCCAGGCTTTCACCAACCATCGCCTTGAACTATGTCATCGTCACGGGGGCGCGGTCGCCCCTCGCCAGCGCCAGAAAGGCCGCCGCCGCATGCCCGTTGACCCCATCCGCTATGTTGCTCCGGTTTATCGCCCGCCGAGCGAGTCCGAATCGCTGATCCTGCCGGTGACCGACGGCTGTTCTTGGAATCGCTGCACCTTCTGCGAAATGTATACCGCCCCGCAGAAGCGTTTCCGCCCCCGCCGCGAAGAGGAAGTGCTCGATAGCATCCGGCACTGCGGCGAAGAGTTTGGCAACGAGGTCAAGCGTGTTTTCCTAGCCGACGGCGACGCGCTGACGCTCTCCACACGCCGCCTTTTGACAGTGCTCGAGGCCATCCGCCGCGAACTTCCATCCGTGCGGCGGATATCCAGCTATTGCCTGCCGCGCAACCTGCGTAACAAATCGCCGGCTGAGGTCAAAGAGCTGGCCGCGCTTGGCCTCAGCCTCGTCTATGTGGGCGCCGAGTCAGGCGATGACGAAGTGCTCGCCCGGGTGAACAAAGGGGAGACATTCGCGACAACGCTTGAGGCGCTTGAAAAGCTCGGCGAGGCTGGGATCAAGCGCTCGGTGATGATCCTCAATGGCCTTGGCGGCCAAGCGCTGTTGCAGCAGCATGCGATAAACTCGGCGGCGCTGATGAACGCCGCTCAGCCTGAGTATCTCGCCACATTGGTGGTGAGCTTTCCTCAGGGCGAGGAGCGGCTGCGCGCCAAGTTTCCGGGGTGGGAGCCGCTCAGCGTGCTGGGCCTGATGCAGGCAATGGAGGTGTTTATGTCCGCGCTTGAGCTGAAGCGGACCGTATTTAGGAGCGACCACGCCTCGAACTGGCTGATCCTGAAAGGCACGCTGGGCGCAGATAAGCCGCGGCTCCTGCAGGAATTGCGCAGCGCTATTGCCTCGCCTCAGGCGGCCCAGCTGCGACCCGCCTGGGCGCGCGGCCTGTAAGCTCGCAGAAGGTCATGGCATCGCCTGCCGTGACGTGAGCGCGGATGTGCCCGGCAAAATGCAGTAGGACCGCGTTCAAGCAAAGGGCCCGAGCCGCTCGATCCGCTTCGAGACGCTCACTAATGCCAATCTCCGGCTTCAGTCCAAATTCCATAGCGGGTGTAATCCAATACCCCGAATTCGACCGGATTGAGCTGAAGAAGATAGGCATGCAGCCGATCTGAAACCGCCCAAAATTCCGGATCCGTTTTCAAGATAGCCCAGTTCTTTATGAAGGCTTGGGCTGAAGCTAAACTATTCACTGCATTCAATTGCTGCAGGAAGTCAGGCAGCCGTTCCTCGGGAACCTCAAAGAAGAGATTGGGATAGCTTGTCGCAAGGCCATCCACGATCGCCAACCTATCTTGCTCGGGCACTCGCGCTGTGGATTCCAGAACGAACCTGCCCAACGCGCTATGAGCCCGGTCCCGTATAACCGTGACGGCTTTTTTCAGCCGGCCGTCCGCCTCGATCAAGACGAATGACGAGTCCGGGAACAATTTCACGAAGGGGACCGAACCTGCCGGCTTTTCTGCCATAGGTTCGAGGGGCGGATACTCCGAATGAGGGGTGCCGTCATATTCACCCCTAGCTGACGCGCTCAAATACTCACCGCCTATTTTTGCGACAAGCTCTTTGTCATCCTGAGACGGGTTCCGATAAATAATCCGCGTTGGAAATTGACTGTCATCGGGTTCAAAGAATGGTTTGCTTTCCAACTGGGCAATTTCTCCCTGATACCATCGTCTATGTAAGCGAGCCCGTTCCGGCGGAGGGAGAAACAACAAGAAATTATCTTCAGCCTCTCTTCTAAGCGTTTCCATGTAGAGCCGGGTATGAATTTGATGGCTCAGATTTCCGAAAACATCGTATCCCACGACCAAATTGTAAACCAGACGCTCGAATAAGCCATAGTCCAGTACGAAGTAGCTGCTAGCCTCACCGCCGCGTAAACCCTTTAAAACGTACGAATGATCGTAGTGCCGGAACACAGTCAAAACGGCATTGGGATTGAAGCCGTCACCATTCCAGAGATCGGAAAGCTGATAACCCTTTCTGAACGCCGCCAACCGATGGCTGTTTTTTTGTTTTACATACTCATTTCGAGCGTCGACATACTTATCCGTAAACGCCGTTCGCTGTCTGATGGATTCCCACATCTCATCCAAAGAAAGATCTTTGAAGTAGGGAGCGTCACTCCCCTCCTTGTAGGGTAAAGCCAAGAGATTTTCGCTTGCCTTGGCAAAGCTTGGATCGAGGGCCATAAGCTCGGAGTCTGGGGCCATAAAAAAAACGAAGAAGTGCTCGTCGATCGAGTTCACCGCACCTTGGCCATAGCAGACGGGCCCCTTAATAAAAGTGCCTACGTGATACCGAGAATCTTCCAATAAAAAGCGATAGCGGGCCTTTACCGGGATGTCTTGATAGATAACAAATGGATTTGTCGATTCTGGAGACTGGTAGTCCGGCCAATGCGAAACTTTCCAGGGCCGGTTCGGATCGAAAAAGAAACCGTCGATTCGATTCAATTTGGCCTGATCCAGCGCGTAAGGAAGAAGGGTTTTTTCGACGATGGTTTCCTCAGAAGGCTGGAAACAGTATTGGAAGGGTTCCTTGGGGTCATCCGATGGACGGCGGGTCGCGATTTCATCCAAAGGTCGATCGCACGATGCGCGGCTTCGAATAATCCGGTAGAATTGCTTCGAGTCCCCGCTAAAATGCACGCTCGCCAGGAACAAATGCTCATAAAGGTATCGGGCCACCAATCTGTGCTCAAGATCCTGCCGGTTTAAGAACTCTTGCCATTTAGTTTTTGCCAAAGCCAATGGAGGCGGCAGATCATCGCTTGGCTTTGCCGCCGGCGGTTTGCGGCCTTGCTGGACCCAGCTAACCAAAACAGCCCGCTCGTCCTGCGTCAAAGGCGGCAATCCATAAGGCATTAGCTTTTCTGGATGGGACGAATTGAGAGCATCGAACTCCCTCACATTCGCCGGGCAGCTACGCGATGTATCGACGGTATCGGCCGGCGTGCCGGGCGAGCTCTGCTTAACCATTTTAGGAATTAAATCGATTTGATCGTCAACGACAGGGAAGAATCCCTTGTTTTTGTGCCATTCCTCTGCCGAGCGGGCATCGATACCGAGCCTGGTCGGCGGAATGCTTTGCAAACGCGTAGGACGTATCGCTTCGATTTTACTGGCTCCGCGCTGAAGGCCTGTGTACGAGGTTAATTTCAGTTGGCAAGGCGCATTGTTGCAGCTGTGGCATCCGACACAGCGAGCATTGAAGAGTTCTTGCACCGCTTCATAGGAGCTATGTTCAAGGGGGCTAAGTTTTGGTGGCTCTGACGGCAAGGACGCCGGCTTTGCATCGGCATTTTCCGCCCGGCGAGATAGCTGGAGCGCACCGTAAGCCGCGAAGAGCAGCACAAAAAGACCGCCGGTCCAGATCGCAAAGTTTTTGTAGCTTTTCATGCCCAACGGCCTGCTCCCAGAATTGCCCCCGTTCAAAGCGGAGCCCGTTCTTGTTATGGCGCGTCATGGGGCGGGTTGCAAACGCCGCGGGTTATCCCGCAGGCGGGGGAACGCTAAACCGCCGCGTTTTGTCGTCGTAGACGAACAATTCGGCGTACCGCCCCCAGCCGATAATAGCCCGCAGCGTCGTCTCGGCGTCGCTTTGGCTCAGGTGATCCTCGAGCTCCAACTCGAAGCGCTCCCGCGGCGCGATACGGCCCTCGCGCTCCTCAAGTACTTGGCGGATGTGGGCGGCGAGCGGCACGAATCGCAGGAGATGCTCCCTGAAGAGTCGTTTGCGCTCCTCCGGCTCGCTCTGGGCAAAAACGCGCCCCGCCGTTGTAAGCTTGATCGTCCCATCCTTGAATTCGGCGAACTCCAGGATGTGAAGGGCCTCGGCGATCTGGAAAAGATCATTGATTTCAAGGGCAAGCGGCCCTGCAATGCCGGCCAGCTCGGCCTGCCCGGAATAGGGCGGTGCGTTCAAGGCCTCAGCGAACCCGCTGAGACGGTTGACAGAAACCCGCGGCAGAAGCTGAACCAGACCTCCATGCATCTGCTTTTGCGCACCGATCGATTCCGCCATTCTTGAGGTCAGTATCGAATAAATCTCGTCCACGATACTGTGGAACGCGGCATCGAGCCTGTCACGCGGCTGCGGCAATGGGACTTTAATCTCAGCTGCAATGTGTCCTGGATTGGCGGCGAGCACGAGAATCCGGTCGCACATCAGCACAGCTTCCTCGATATTGTGCGTTACCGTCAGGACCGCTTTGGTGGGCAGCTGCCGCGCCGTCCAAAGATCGAGGAAGTCCGTCCTAAGCGTCTCGGCCGTCAGCACATCGAGCGCTGAAAAAGGCTCATCCATAAGCAGCAAAGCCGGATCGCTCACGATCGCCCTGGCGAAACCGACCCGCTGGCGCATTCCCCCTGAAAGCTCACGAGGGTAAGCGGATTGAAAACCGTCGAGCCCAATGAGATCGATGGCGGACATCGCCCGGCGTCGAACCTCGTCAGCTGGCCGGCTGAGCGCGTCGAGCCCAAGCTCGACATTCTCGAGGACTGTGAGCCACGGGTACAAGGCGAAGTTTTGAAATACGATGGCGATGCCCTCGGCCGGGCCCGCAAGCCGCGCGCCGAGATAAAGCACCTCCCCTGAGGTAGCCTTGAGAAGCCCCCCGGCAATGCGGAGCAGCGTCGACTTGCCCGAGCCCGAGCGGCCGAGGAGACCGACGATTTCACCTTCCTTGATGGAGACATCGATGTTTGCGAGAACGGGCAGCGGTTCTCCCGATGGCTTGGAAAAAGCCATGCAGACCTTCCGGATATCGATGACCAGCGGGATCGTTTCGGTTTCCATTCTACCTCTTCAATCGAGCCGTGTCCGGCGTTCGGCATAGACGTAAAGCGGGCGCCAAAACAGCCGGTTCGTCGCGATGACGAGCACGGACATTACCGCGATTCCAAGGGCGATCCGGGGATAATCGCCGGCCTCGGTCATCTGGGCGATATACGCGCCAAGCCCGGAGCCGTTGAGTTTCGTCGGTCCCCAACTGACCACCTCGGATACGATACTTGCATTCCAGGCACCGCCAGAGGCCGTAATGGCTCCCGTTACGTAATACGGGAAAATTCCAGGAAGCATGACATCGCGCCACCACCGCCAGGGCCGGATGCGAAAGCTCGCCGCAGCCTCTCTGAAATCGCTCGGAAATGCGCTGGTGCCGGCGATGACGTTAAAGAGGATGTACCATTGCGTACCGAGGATCATTAGCGGACTGAGCCAAATCTTAGGCGTCAGCCCGAACCGGACGATAAGAAAGACGGCGACCGGAAACAAAAGGTTCGCCGGAAAGGCGGCGAGAAACTGGGCAACGGGCTGCACCTTCGCTGTCAGCTTCGGCCGCAGCCCAACGGCGACTCCGATCGGAACCCAGATCGCCGATGCGAGTGCGACGAGGAGAATGACTCGCAGGAAAGTGAGAGCGCCATTGCTGGCGGCGATCGAGAGGTCGCCTAAGGTCAGCGAGGCTCCGGCAAACCGTACAAGCTCCCGTCCGATATAGAGGACGCCGGCAGCGAGAAAGCCATACCAGACAATATCGACGACGCGCTGTGGCGGTGACCAGAGGGGTACCCGGGGCAAGCTCGCAGGCAGGACGAGCCGCGCGCGTGCGACACTCTTCAATCCTGCTTCGACCGGTTCCCAGAGGCTGCTGAACAGTGCTGACCGGCGAAACAGATCAAGCACCCAGCTTCTTGGCACAATCTGCGCCGCCGTTTGCTCGTAGCGGAATTTATCCGCCCAGGCCACCATGGGCCGGAATAAGAGCTGATCGTAGAGGACGATGGCGATGGTCATGGCGAGGATCGCCCAGCCAACCGCGCCGAGATCGCGCTCCTGAATGGCGCGTGCCACGTAAGAGCCAACGCCTGGAAGCGCGATTTGGATGTCGCCGACAGAAATCGCCTCCGAGGCGACCACGAAGAACCATCCTCCGGACATCGACATCATCATGTTCCAGATAAGTCCGGGCATGGCGAACGGCACTTCCAGGCGCCAGAAGCGCTGCCACGCCGAGGAGCGAAAGCTGCGGCTCGCCTCGTCGAGCTCGTTTGGAACCGTGCGGAGCCCCTGGTAGAAACTGAACGCCATGTTCCAAGCTTGGCTCGTGAAGATTGCGAAGATCGCGGCAAGTTCTGGACCCAGAACGCTGCCGGGAAACAGCGAGACGAAAAATGCGACCGTGAAGGAGAGATATCCAAGCACCGGCACCGATTGAAGCACGTCCAGGACCGGGATTAGCACCATTTCAGCCCGGCGGCTCTTGGCTGCCAGCGTCGCGTAGGTGAATGTGAAGATCAGAGAGGCCACGAGTGCGGCGAGCATCCGCATGACGGTGCGCAGAGTGTACATCGGCAGCGCCGCGGGTGAGAGCGAGATCGCGGGCTGGTGCGCCGGAACGAACGGGCTCACCATTTGACGCGCACCGGTGCCGATCAAGATCACGGCCCCTAGCACCAGCAAAACCGCGGCGAGATCCCACCAGCTAAGCGTCCGCTGGCGCCATATCCCTCCCCTCAGCACCTCGGCATGGTATTCCACCGCGTATTCCTAACTGGTTGATGACGTGCGACGATCTAGCAAAAGGCGGGCTTTTGCCTTGACCTCGATCAAATTACATAGGTTTCATTCTGACCGGATGGGGCAAGCGGCTCTTCTCATGTTGGTTTCCATCAAGGGTTCACCTGCGGAAGCGCCCGGCCGATGCGCTCGATCGCTAATGAGCAAAATAGCGGCGCCTGCCGGGAAGGCATCCTTCACTTGTAATTGCGTTGACAGGCCCTAAACGCAGCACGAAAGTTGCCGTACAAATAAGCTCTGTGCCGGGCGCTGTCATAGCATGCGGCGTGAAGACTCGCGAGAAGATCGTGCCGAAACGCCGCCATTCGCCCGACGCTAGCCGCCGCAATTTCATCAAAGGAGCCACGCTTGTCAGCGCTGCCACTCTGACAGCGCCGGCCGCTGCCAGCATTCAAATATCTGGGGCATCGCGGGAGAGCGCTAAAGCGAAAGTTCCCGGGCCGAAGCTTGCAGAGGCTGAGACGATGCCGCCGCCGAATGACCCTGTCACTCAGACGAGCGGCGGCGCCGATTTCATGGTGGATGTGCTTAAGACACTGGACATCGAGTACTTGGCGATGAATTGCGCCTCCAGTTTCCGCGGCCTTCACGAAGCTGTGCTCAACCATGGCGGCAATACCCAACCCGAGATTCTGACGTGCCCGCATGAGGAAATTGCGGTCCACATGGCGCAAGGTTACGCCAAGATCGAAGGCAAACCAATGGCCATGGCCTGCCACGGCGTAGTTGGGCTGCAGCACGCCGCTATGGCAATGTACAATGCCTGGTGCGACCGCGTTCCTGTCTTCGTCATTGGGGGGAATATTATCGAGGCCAACAAGCGCGGACTGCGCGCCGATTGGGTGCACTCCGCCATCGATCCGGCCGCGATCGTGCGCGATTTCGTCAAGTGGGACGATCAACCCGTCTCGCTTCAGCACTTCGCCGAGTCGGCCGTGCGTGCCTATAAGATTGCGACCACCCCTCCGATGGCGCCCGTCATGCTCTCGCTAGACGCCGAGTTGCAGGAAAATCCGATCGGTAACGCGGAGGGGCTCCGGGTGCCGAAACTCTCCAAAGTGGTTCCACCGCAAGGAGATTCGGCGGCACTTGCAGAACTCGCTAAAATGCTGGTAGCGGCGGACGACCCCGTGATCATTTGCGATCGCGTGGCGCGCACTCCGGCCGGCATGGCAGGGCTTGTAGAGCTCGCCGAGACGCTGCAATGCGCGGTCATCGACGATGCCGGACGCATGAATTTCCCCTCCCGGCACCCGCTGAACCAGTCCTTCCGGCGCGCTATTATCGGTAAAGCGGACGTCGTTCTGGCATTGGAAGTGAACGAATTGTGGGGATCGTTGAACGCTTTCAGCGATCGGATCGTGCGCACGTCCCGGCCCAATTACAAGACGGGTACGAAGATCGTCACGCTCGGCAGCCGCGACCTCTATATGAAGGCTAATTATCAAGATTTCGGCCGTTACCAAGAGGTCGATCTCTCCATCGCCGGCGACGCTGAAGCGAGCCTTCCAACATTGATTGAGCAGCTAAAGCGTTTGATTGACGGCGGCAAGAGAGCGGCATTCGAGGCGCGCGGAAAGAAGCTCGCGGCAGCCAAACTCGCTGGCGTCGAGCAGGCGAAGTCCGACGCCACCATCGGCTGGGATGCCAGTCCGATCACGACAGCGCGGCTGTGCGCCGAGGTCTACGGCCAGATTAAGGATGAGGACTGGTCGCTCGTTGGCACTTCGATCCGG
>Ga0326728_10014816_pt1 | contig 16403 bp, 11 predicted proteins | sample MB3enrmetagenome_FD_207602 | JGI IMG/M metagenome (GOLD analysis project Ga0326728, IMG submission 207602) | Lab enriched peat soil microbial communities from McLean, Ithaca, NY, United States - MB31MN | ecosystem: Environmental > Terrestrial > Soil > Wetlands > Peat | place: USA: New York...
TCCCGAGGATGATGGCGAGCCCATGCCGCCGCCGAGCGGCGACGAGCCGCTGAACCAGGCGCTGGCGCTGCTGAAAGCGAAGAACGGATAAGCGGCGGGTCCGGCGAACGGCAACCGTCTCCTCAATTGGCACGGGATTCCCGCTCTTGCACCAGGTGGTGCGCGCCGCCAGCGGCGCAATGCCTCCGCATCGATCCAATGCTAGCCTTAGAGTGAGGCACTCCTCCACCTCGCGTGGCGGAGGTTTGCCCGCGAGGCCTGATCTGCCTTGGCTGCCCCGTCCCATCCGAGCGTTGAACCGCGCGTTTCGCGCCGGGCGCGCAGTTCTGCACGTCCGCCGCTTCCCCAGCATCGCCGGCGCAAGGTGGTGGGCCGTGCCGCAATCGCAATGTTGCTGCTGCTTGCGGCGGTTACCGGCTCGCTGGCCGGATTGACACTCGTATACTCCGTCGATCTGCCCCAGATCCAGGACCTGGAGCAATACCGCCCGTCCACCATGACCGACCTGTATGACCGCAAGGGACGGATCATCGGATCCTTCGCGCTGGAGCGGCGTGTGGTGGTGGGCTACGACGACTTCGCGCCCGTGCTGCGCCAGGCCGTGATCTCGATTGAAGACAAAAACTTTGAGTCGCACTGGGGCATCAACGTGTTTCGCGTCGTTGGCGCAGTCTGGCACGACATCCGCAGCCACGGCCGCGCCCAGGGCGCATCCACGCTGACCATGCAGTTGGCGCGCAACCTGTTTCTCACCTCCGACCGCACCGCCCGGCGTAAATTGCAGGAGGCGTTCCTCGCCATCCAGATCGAGCGGGCCTTCACCAAGCAGCAGATCTTTTCGCTCTACGGCAACCAGATTTACCTGGGCAGCGGGAATTACGGCTTCGAAGCCGCCTCGGAGTATTTCTTCTCAAAGCACGCCAGGGATTTGACGCTGACTGAGGCGGCGCTGCTCGCCGGGCTGCCCAAGGGGCCGGTGGCGTTTTCGCCGATTTTGAATCCGGAGCGCGCGCTGCACCGCCGCAACCTGGTGCTGAACGAGATGGAGTCGGATGGTGTGATTACGCACGCGCAGGCCGAAGAGGCGCGCAATGCTCCGTTGGGGCTGCACCTTGCGCCGCCCGCAGGCTCGGTGGCGCCGTGGTTCCAGGAGGAGGTGCGCCGCGAGCTGGAAAGGCACTTCGGCACGGAGGAAGTGCACGAAGCCGGGCTGCGCGTCGATACGACGCTCGATCTGGACCTGCAAAACGTGGCCAATCGCGCCGTGCCGGACGGCGTGGCCGCCTACGAGCGCAAGCAGGGTTGGCGCGGCAAGCTGGAGAATGTGCTGGCCGGCGGCGCAACGCTCGACGCTTACAGGCATCCCGATTGGGCGGTGACGGCAGGCCCCGGCGATTACGTGCATGCGCTGGTCACCCGCGCGCTTCCGCTGGAGATTCACGCGCGCATCGGGCCGCCGGATCAGGAGGGCTCGGAGATTGTGCTGCTGCCCGCCGACTGGCAGTGGACGGGTGTGCGCTACGGCGACGCGCTGGCCAAACCCGGCGACATCATTTATGTGCGGCTGAACGCAGCCACGGAGAGCGGTGCGCGGCGCGCTTCGCTGGAGCAGGACTCGGGAGCGCAGGGCGCGTTGCTGGCCGTGGATAACACCAGCGGCGACGTGCTGGCCATGGTGGGCGGCCGCGATTACGCGCTCTCGGTCTTCAACCGCGCCACGCAGGCCGAGCGGCAGACGGGATCGAGCTTCAAACCCTATGTGTACACGGCTGCCGTGGAGGACGGCGTGAAGCCCACCGACATCATCGTCGACGGACCGGTGCGCTTTGGCGACTACGTGCCGCACAACTACGAGAACGACTACCGGGGCGCCATGACCATCGCCAACGCCTTCGCCGAGTCGCGCAACATTCCCGCGCTCAAGCTGGCCGCGCGCGTGGGCATTCACAAGGTGATCGACGTAGCGCATCGCTTCGGCGTCACCACGAACATTCCCGCGTATCTTCCGGTGGCGCTGGGCGCGGTGGAGATCACGCTCGAGGAGCAGGTGGCCTCCTACGCCGTCTTCCCCAATGACGGCATCCGCGTGGCGCCGCGGCTGATCCGCAAGGTCTCGAACGCCGACGGCATCACGCTTTGGCAGGACGCGCCCGCCGTTGACGAAGTCATCGACCAGCGAACCGCGCGCACCATGATGACCCTGCTGCGCGGCGTGACCGAGCACGGCACCGGCGCCGCAGCCGCGCAGTTGAATCATCCGCTGGGCGGGAAGACCGGGACCACCAGCGAGTTTACCGACGCGTGGTTCCTGGGCTTTTCACCCTCCGTCACCTGCGGCGTGTGGGTGGGCTACGACAGCCGCGAGTCTCTGGGCAAGAAGCAGACGGGCGCAGCCGTCGCGCTGCCCATCTGGATCACCTTCATGCGCGCAGCCATCGCCGGGAAGGACGATGAGCAATTCCCGGGAGACGCGGAAGACGGCCAACTCCTGAAAGCAGAAGCAAGGCTGCCCGCATTTGCAAAGCCTCCACAGCCCACCCTCAAACCGTCGGTCAAGCTGGCAACAGGCGGCAGGCAGGTCAAGCCGGCCCTGCCCACGCAACCAATTCCCGCCAAACCTCGCGGCGTCGTCAAGCCCGCGTTGGATTCTCACCGGCCCTGACAATCTGAAGAACCGGCGATGAGGAAGTGGGCCGTTTCCGATTAGCCGACGATGGCCGTACGCGGGTTGTGGGCGTGGGGCCTGCGGCATGGCGAGGCGAAGGGAGCGCCGCGCCCGAATGTGAACCAAAGGCTCAGGCCAACCGGAAATACCGCCTCGCGCAGGCCAATTCCTTGACGTTTTCGTATGGTAGGCTCTGGAGTATGTTGGCGGGAGCCGATGCCTCTCTCTCGCAGGAATGTCCCCGATGACAACCGCCCTGAGCCCTTGGAAGAGAAAACTGACGTGGGCGGAACGCGCGTTGAAATTCGCGGTGCGATATCTCCTGCTCTCCTTTCAGCCGGCTCACTGGAGGCCGACCGCCGCACCCGAGATCGCTATCGAGAACACGAGTGTCTGCAACGCGCGCTGCGTTTTCTGCGCCAACGGCATCATGGAACGGCCCCGCATCGCCATGCAGGAGGACGTATTCAGGAAGGCGGTGGATGAGTCCATCCTCCTGGGATCTCAAGTCATCGACTTTTCTGTCATGATTGGCGACCCTTTGCTCGATCGGCGGCTTTTGGAGCGCGCGCGCTACGTGAAAGCATTTCCTCAGGTTCGCGAGATGGGCATGACGACCACGCTGCAGTGGCTGCACCTGTTCGACCTGGACGAGTTCTTCCGTTGTGGATTTACCTGGGTCGCAGTATCCACAACACTCTCAGGGCGCGAACGGTATCGCGACTTCTTTGCAGTGGACAAATACGATCAGATGCTCGCGAATCTCGTGGGATTGCTGCAAGAAAACAACAGGCGCAACAAGCCGATAGAGATACTCATCAGCATCAAGCCCACGCCCGAACCGCGCCGGGATATCCTGAATCATCCCGACTTCAAGCTGGTGCAGTCTTTGACCAGGCAGAATCTCCGCAGGATGGTGAAGCGCGAAGCATTCTTTGTCTTTGACTGGGGCGGTGCGCTGCGTTTGCCGCCCTATCTGAGGCTGCATCCGCTGTGGCCGAGGAAGCGCAGGCCGTGCGGCCGTCTCCTGCGGCATCTGCAGGTTTATTCAAACGGGAAAGTCGGAGCCTGTAATTGCGTTGATTTCGAAGCTTCCAGCGAACTGATCCTGGGCAACGTGGCAGAGACCTCGCTGGTCGAGATGTGGCAGGGTGAGCGTCTCCAGCAGATCCGCTCCGACTGGAGAGCCGGCAAGAGAATCCCAGGCGTCTGCGAGCAATGCCGGATGTACCGGCCAGGACCGGCCAATTGAGCCGGTCCAATTGAAGCGTTTCAATTGAACCGGCATTGATGCGCGAAGTGGAAGACGCAGCCGCTCCTCACCTTGGGACACATGAAGGTGAATGGGCTTTGCGCGGAGAGATGCAAGCCGCTAAACCCGGCCAGCTCCTTCCAGCCGGAAGTATCGTTTCGCCCGCGCCACATCCTTGAGGATTTGCGCCTTGAGCGCCTCCGGCGACGGCCACGCTTGCTCGCCGCGCAGATGCGACAAAAATTCGAGTTCAAGCGGAGAATCCTCCGCAAGATCAATCGGCTCGAAGTCGAGAATGTGCGACTCGATGGCGAAGGATGCTTCGCCGAACGTCGGTCGGTTGCCGACGTTAGTTACAGCCTGAAACGCGCGCCCGTTGACTTTGAGTCGCGTGACGTAGACGCCGAAGGCCGGGAGCAACCCGTCGTAGGGTGCGAGATTGATGGTGGGGACCAGGAGCCGCGAGCCGATGCCGCGCCCCTGAGCCGGCGTGGAGAGCACGGCAAAGGGACGGCCCAGCATCCAGCGCGCGCGGCGCACGTCGCCTTGGGCAATGAGCGCGCGAATGGCTGAGCTTGAAATCTCAAGCCCATGCACGTGAACCGCTTCGTGAAGGTGAACGGCGAAGCCCATCTCAGCGCCCATCGCGGCCAGCTCGCGCACGCCGGCAGTGGCCCCGTGTCCGAAGTGGAAGTTTCGCCCTTCGTGGACGCTACAGACGCCGAGCGCCGCAATCAGAATCCGCTCAACAAATTCGCGGGGCGAGAGATGGGCGAGGGCGGCGTCGAAGGTCAGCAGGAGTACGGCGTCGATTCCGGTTTGGGCCAGCAGCCGCAGCCGCTCAGGCAAAGGCGTGAGCAGCCGCGGCGCCTGCGCGGGGCGTAGAAACTGCTCGGGGTGCGGATCGAAGGTGATGGCCACAGCGCGCGAGCCGGTCCTTCTGGCCTCGGCTGCCGCGGCGGCGAGAATCTCGCGGTGGCCCAGATGCACGCCGTCGAAGTTGCCCACGGCGGCCACCGTGGGACCGAGGCCGGCGGGGATTTCGGCGAGCGAGCGAAAGATGGCGATTGCACCGGACTCCGGCCCTGACGGCGAAAACGTCTGGTCAGCGGCCCCCTGCGCGCGCGGCGTGGCGGCGCGGTCGGGCGTGATGGAATCGCGGCTCATAGTATTACGGGCACACTCAGCCCGTCGTAGGCCAGCTTTGCGTCTTGAGGCAGGTTGCGGTTGGTCTCTTCGTGGCCCAGGTCGTGGGAGATGTGCGTGAACCAGGTTTGCCGTGCTCCAATTCGTCGCGCCCATGCGAGCGACTGCTCCACGGTGGAGTGGCTGGGGTGGGGCACGTGCCGCAGCGCGGAAATCCCCAGCACTTCAACGCCCTCGAGCAGCGCAAAGCTCGCCTCCGGGATGGCGCTCACATCGGTCAGGTAGGCTGCGTTGCCAAATCGGAATCCGGAGATGGGCAGCTCGCCGTGCAGAAGCGGAATGCGAACAAATTCGACGCCGTGGATCAGGTTGCGCCCGGCGAGCGGCGTGAGTTCGACACGCGCACGGGTGGGATACGTGGCATGGGGCGAAAACGTGTAGGAAAAGGTTTGTTCAAGGACGACGGTCGCCTCCGCGTCGGCGAAAAGCGGGATGGGCCCGCCCCGCCGCGAGGCAATAAAGCTCAACGGGCGCAGATCGTCCATGCCGAGGATGTGGTCGGCGTGCGCGTGCGTGTACAACACGGCATCGACGTGCGTGAGCCGCTCGCGAAGGGCCTGCTCGCGGAAGTCCGGGCCGGTATCGATGATGACGACGCGCTCGATTTCGCGGCCGGGGCTGTCGCCCGCGCCTGCATCGCGATCGGCGTCCCCACGGACCGCTCCTTGTCCGTGGGGTGGGGGATCCGTCCAGCGCAGCAGCACCGACGGCCGCAGCCTGCGGTCGTGCGGATCAGCCGAGGTGCACACCGCGCAGGCGCAGCCTAGCGTGGGAACCCCCATCGAAGTTCCCGTACCCAAAAATGTGAGCGTACCTTGCATCGCTGATCTTCTAGCTCCTAGCTGCTAGCTTCTAGCCACAGGCCGGTCTTTGCTGATGCTGGCGTAGTGCCATCTTTCCACATCGGATGAGAATCGCGAAACCCATAACCCGCCTTTGGGCCTCCAGCGAAAGGCAAAGCGCGAAGTCAGGGATGGGTTCGCACGGGACAGCAAAAAGCTGAAAGCTAGAAGCTAGGAGCTAGAAGCTGGAAGCTGTTTCTCTCACTTCTTCGCGGGCGGCGGAGGCGGCGGCACGTTGGTTACGGTCATCATTTGGGTCAGCTCGAGAAAGGCCATGCGCGCCTCGAACAGCACCGACTGCAACACGCGATCCTCGGCATCGGTCAGATTGCCGCGGGTTTTTTCCGCCAGAATTCCCAGCAGGTCGATGGTCGTGCGCGCCCCCACAATGTCGACTCGCGGCCGCTGGCCCTCCTGCGTGCCGGCTCCCATCTGCAGCATGGCGGTGACATAGAGCTGTTGCACCAGGTGCTCGAATTCCATCGGCGGCTGCGGCCCCACGGCGGGGTTCTGCGCGCGGATCATATCTTCCAGCCTTTGCGTCGAGGCGTCGTAGGCAACTTTCTGCTCGTGGCTCTCCTGGGCAGTCGGCGCCGGCGGCAATTGGTCCGCCAATCCCGGTTCCTGCTCGGCTTGCGCGGGCTGCTGCGCGGCGGCCTCGCGCCGCGCTTCATTCACCACCAGGCGCGGGCCGGGCTGCGGCTCTTGCGGCGCAGGCGGGGCGGGTTGGGCCGGCTCCTGTGCCGCCGTTTGCGCGCTTTCCTTTTCCTCTTCCGCCTTGATCTTGCGGCGGTCAATCACTTCGAACTTTGGCGTTTCGCTCATAGATTCCAGTCTCTCATCGCTGCTGCCCGCGGCTCCATCGTGGCGCCGAAGATCCACTTGCCCGTTAGTCCATCCCAGTGGCCGGATGGACTACCCCCGCTTCCCGCCCAGGTTCGGCGGCGCCTCAAGGATTTGCGCCGTTCCCTCCTGAGTCCCCGCCTTGTAGCGGAAGACCGGGCCACGCGCCTCGGATTCGGTGCGCATCATGCCCAGGGCGAACACGCGGCGGCCGGAGGCGAGCGGCAGCTCGGCCGCGCTGGTGATCTGTCCGGCAACGGTTCCGTCCCCGGCGGCAGCTCCGTCTTTAATCGTCAACTCCGCGCCGCTCGAGGGCACGGGACCGGACAGCTCCAACGGCCGCAAATGGCGGTGAACGTTGCCGCGCGAGCGGATGCGCTCCACAATCTCCTGGCCCAGGTAGCAACCTTTGGCGAAGTGCAGCGCGCGCATTTGGGATGTTTCCTGCGGCAGGTCGCGTTCCACCATGTCGATCCCGTAAGCCGGAATGCCTTCGGCAATGCGAAACGCCTCAAGCGATGCGCAGCCCACCGGCGTCGCTCCGCCCGTGCGCAGGCACGACCACAGCTTGGTGAGCCCTGCCGACGGCAGCCAGAATTCGTAGTGTGTGGCCAGCACGCCGTGGGTGCGCAGAATTCTCAGGTCCCAGCCGTTCCACTCCACGCTGGTTCCCGCCATAGGGCTTCCCAGCACCGGCAGACCGACGCGTTCCAGCACTTCGGCGGCAAGCGGACCGGTGAGGCCCATCGCTGTCTCCGAGCCGGCCTCGCCTAGCTGCTCGTCGCCCAGCGGAACAAGCTCCACATCGTCCATGATGATGAAGCGGTTGAGGTGGGCCAGCAGCCTGTCGATCTGGTCGGCTGCAATTTCCAGCTCCAACCCGGACTCTCCGGCGAAGGGCGTTCCCAGCAGGCGGTCGCTGCCCTGGGAGCCTGCGCCGGAAGGGCTGCGCCGCTGCGGCGAAGGTTCCTCGCCTCCGCGCCAAACCGTCAGGTCTCCCTGAATGTGGCCCTGGGCGTTCAGCACCAGGTTCCAGGCGCCGGTGTTGGGAAAAAGGTCGTTGACGGTGTTGGTGACCATCCCGCTCAGCCAACGGAAGCGATCGGCGCCGTGGACGGCCACGCGCCGCATCCAGCCCAGATCGTGGATGGCGGCTCCGGATGCCAGCGCCGCTGTTTCCACTTCTGGCGCGTCTAACTCTTGTGGGGTCAACGCGCCGCGGTAAACAGTAAGTTGATGGGGCGTGCGCGCGGATTCAAGCATGGCGGCCACCGCGGTGGCCTGCAGATTTGCGGCGAGATCGGACTCAGGCATGGGGACCGTTCCGCGGTCCGCGCCGGAATTTCCGGAAACTTGGCGCGAAACCGCATCCTGATTATAGCCTTGAAGAGAGAAGCTGGAACTGCGGGCCGGCAACCCGGCAATGGAGCCAGCCGCCACTGGGAGAATGGATGAGGAATCGGCACACAAACGCGACACCGATCGGGCGCTGGGGAACTCTTGCTCTGCTGCTGATTCTGGCGTCGGCACAGGCTGCCGGGGCGCAGCAGCCCGCTCCGTCCGCGCCTCCCACGGGGGCCGCTCCGCCTGCAGCCTCCGCAAATCCCGCCCCACCTCACGGCAATCAAGGCAACCGATCCATCACCCACATCACGCCCGAGCAGGCCCAACAGCTCTTTGCGCTGGTCGACAAGCTTATCAAGTTCTCCTCAGAGGAGACCGGCCTTCCTATCAAAAGCACCGTCAAGCGCCAACTGACCACGCGCGCGGCCGTGGAAAGCTACCTCGAAGAGAAATTCAACGAGGATGAGGGCGCGAAGCGGCTGGAACGCGACGAGATCGTGCTCAAGAAGTTCGGGCTGATCGACCGCGACTTTGAGCTCAAGCCCTTCCTGCTGGCGCTCCTGAAGGAGCAGATCGAGGCCTACTACGACTCCAAGACCAAGACCGTGAACCTGCTCGACTGGGTCGATCCCGATGAACAGGAATCGGTAATGGCGCACGAGCTGACCCACGCCCTGCAAGACCAGCACTCGGACCTGGAGAAGTGGGACAACCAGACTCCCGACGACGTTTCGCACGACGCAGCCGGCGACCAGGATCACCTGGCCAAAGACGAGATGGACACCGCGCGCGACGCCGTGGCGGAGGGTCAGGCAACGGCGGTCATGATTGACTACAGTCTGAAGCCGCTGGGCAAGAGCCTCATCAAGGATCCCGAGGTGCTGGATATCGTCAAATCGAAGATGACCTCCACGGATGATTCGCCGGTGATGGCGCGCGCGCCCCTGCTGCTCTCGGAGTCGATGCTGTTTCCTTATCGCGAAGGCCTCAGCTTCGAGCAGGACGTGTGGATGGACCAGGGACAGACCGCGGCCTTTGCCGGCGCGCTCGATCGCCCGCCGACCTCGAGCTGGGAGATCATCAACCCGCGTGAATACGAGAAGAAGCACATCCCGGCGATCCCGCTGCTGCCCGACATCCATCCCGTCGTCGACCCGCTCTATCAGGCCTACGACATCGGGCAGATCGGCGAGCTCGACGTGCACATCATCACCGAGCTCTTCGGCGGCGACAACGCGGCCCGCGACCTGACTCCGGCCTGGGATGGCGGCCTTTACTGGGCCGGACAGTTGCGCAGTGCTACCACGCCCGAGGAGCAGTCCAGCACCAAATCCATCGGCCTCTTTTATCTCTCAGTCTGGAAGAACGCCGATTCCGCCCAGGTCTTTGCCAAGCTCTACGCCAGGAACCTGGGACGCAAGTATTCGAGTGTCCAGCTCGAGACGTCAGCAGATCGCTCTGCTCCGGCCGATGACGGGTCGGTCGAGCAGGTCTACTCGACCAACGAGGGCCCGGTCGTGATTACGACGCGCGGCAAACTGGTCTTTGTCGCGGAAAGCTTCCCGCTGCCGCTGGCGCGCAAGCTCACTTCGCTCATCCTCGATGCCCAGGGCGGCGGCGCCATGCGCATGACCGCCGTGCCGCCGCAGCCTGTCGCCCCAAACGTCCCGCGTCTTTCCGCAGTAAGAGCGGGTAATGAATCAGCCGAGCCCTCATCCCTCAGCGGCGATTTCGTCCGCTTCTTCGGCGACTGCGGCGTCATGAAGGCCGCCGTGGATGCCGCATTGAAGGCCCTCGAAAAATAGTCCCGACGCAGGCAGCTTTCTGCAGTTGCTCGTCCCTCTTTTTCCAGATGCGGTGGAAAATCCCTCCCCAACCTCGCCCATTCGCCCCGGTTTCTCATTGCTCTGCCGCGCTATGATGAGAAGCCGAAAGCGGAACGCTTCCTGAAGCGCAGCCCCGCTTTTCTCGAGGCAAGGAGACGCGCACGTGCAAGGCAAGCTTGAATTGATGATGGGACCGATGCGCAGCAACAAGACCGCGGAGCTCCAGCGCCGCGCCGACATGCGCCGCCACTACGCCAAACAATATGTGATGGTGCTCAAACCCAGCGACGACACCAAGGGCGGTCCGGGCGTGGTCGAAAGCCGCAATCCCAACGGCGGCGGCAAGATGAGCGCCGTCGAATTCAAATCCGGCAACCCATGGGAAGTGCTGCGCGTGATCCGCGACAAGGAGCAGGAGATTGGCAAGCGCGTGGAGTGCATCGCCATCGACGAAGGCCAGTTTGTCGATCAGCTTTTTCTCTTCGCCAAGCACCTGCTCGACGCCGGCCACGACGTGCTTGTCGCCGGCCTCGATCTCGACTTTCGCGCCATGCCCTTCGGCGAGATGCTCAACCTGACCTGGCTGGTGAATGCCTACGGCGGCAGCATCACGGAGTGCATGGCCTACTGCAACTGCGGAGCGCGCGCCCTCTACTCGCAGCGCCTCATCGACGGCAAACCCGCACCCTTCGACAGTCCCATCAAAGTCCCCGGCGACGCCTACGAGCCGCGCTGCGCGGAGCACTTCGTCCTGCCCGGCCGCCCGCATTAGACGCGGCGATCGATCTCTCGCGAGCGACATATGGAGTCGGAGCTCAAAATGACGGTGACCAGCAGCGTCCGCAACGCGATGGAAGGATGGATTTTTGGTGGATCGCGTGGTGCCGGGAGGGGGGGTCGAACCCCCATGATCGCAAGGATCGGCGGATTTTGAGTCCGCTGCGTCTGCCAATTCCGCCATCCCGGCCTCGGGTGGGGATCTGCTCCCAAAGTATCGCATAGCCTTTGGCTTATCGGCCACACGACGCGACCCGCACGCACGCGTAACGCTCCAGCGCTCCGGCCCGCCACCCACCTTTCCCACACGGGGCCCCGTTCCCGCTCGAACCCCTGTGCGAGAATGGAGGCAACAACGATGACCAGCGTTTCCTCCGCCGTCGTTCCTGAGCCAACCACCATCACTCCGGAGATGCTCGCGCAGCACGGCATCACCGCGGAGGAGTACGACCGCATCCTCGCGGCCCTCGGCCGCACGCCCTCGCTCACCGAGCTTGGCATCTACAGCGTGATGTGGAGCGAGCACTGCTCCTACAAGTCGAGCCGCGTGCATCTGAAGCGCCTGCCCACCAGGAGCGACCGCGTGGTGCAGGGGCCGGGCGAAAACGCCGGCATCATCGACGTAGGCGACGGCTGGGCCTGCGCCTTCAAGATTGAATCGCACAACCACCCCAGCTACATCGAGCCGTATCAGGGCGCGGCCACCGGTGTGGGCGGCATTCTGCGCGACATCTTCACCATGGGCGCGCGGCCGCTGGCGGTGATGGACTCGCTGCGCTTCGGGCCGATCTCGAGAGATGGGTGCCCCACCCTCGGCGCGTCCGCCGCGGGGGACGCGGCTAGGGTGGGAAGCGATGCCGAAGTGCGCCAGATCATTCATAAGAATCACTCCATCGTCGAAGGCGTCGTGAGCGGCATTGCCGGCTACGGCAACTGCTTCGGCGTGCCCAACCTCGGCGGCGAAACCAAATTCGAGCCCTGCTACAGCGGCAACCCGCTGGTGAACGCATTTGCGCTGGGTCTGGTCCGCAAAGACGAAATTTTCTACGCGAAGGCCAGCGGCGCAGGCAATCCCGTCATTTATGTCGGCGCCAAGACCGGCCGCGACGGCATCCATGGCGCGACGATGGCGAGCGAGGAATTCAAGGAAGGCTCCGAACAAAAGAGGCCCAACGTGCAGGTCGGCGACCCCTTCATGGAGAAGCTGTTGCTCGAGGCTTGTTTGGAGGCCATGCAGACCGGCGCGATTGTCGGCATTCAGGACATGGGCGCGGCCGGGTTGACGTGCTCCACCTGCGAGATGGGCGCGCGCGGCGGCGTGGGCCTCGATGTCGAGCTCGATCGCGTGCCGCAGCGCGAAACCGGCATGAGCGCCTACGAGATCATGCTCTCCGAAAGCCAGGAACGCATGTTGCTGGTGGCCGAGAAGGGCCGCGAGAACGAAGTCCTGCGCGTGTTCGCGAAGTGGGGCCTCGACGCGGTGATCGTGGGCACCGTGCAGCCCGAGCCGCGCCTGCGCATCTACCATCACGGCGAGCTGGTCGCCGACATTCCCAACCAATCGCTCACTGACGATGCGCCGCTCTACCACCGCCCCATCGGCAGATGGAAAGCGCCAGCCCCGCTCGACCCGCCGGCCGAAGTTCTCCTTGAGTTAGCCAAAGACCGCAATTTCACTGCCGACCTGAAAGAGCTCCTCGCCAGCGCCAACATCTGCTCCAAGCGCTGGGTGCACGAGCAATACGACAGCATGGTGCAGACCAACACCGTCATCGGTCCCGGCGGCGAAGCAGGCGTGATGCGCATCAAAGGAACAGGCAAGCCCGGCAGCACCGGCGGCGAGAAGAGAGAGCGCGGCTTGGCCATGGCGCTCGACGGCAACGGCCGCTGGTGTTCCCTCGATCCCAAGCTTGGCGCAATGCACGCCGTGGCAGAGTGCGCCCGCAAGGTGGCCTGCACCGGCGCGACACCCGTGGCCGCGACCAACTGCCTCAACTTCGGCAATCCCGAGAAACCCGAGATCATGGCCCAGCTTTCGGCCGCCATCGACGGCATCGCCGAAGCTTGCACCGCTCTCTCGACGCCCATCACCGGCGGCAACGTTTCTCTCTATAACGAGACGCGCGGCGAGGCCATCGATCCCACCCCGGTCCTCGGCATCGTGGGCATTCTGGAGGACGTGACCAAAGCCGTCCCTGCGCACTTCCAGCGCGAGAAGGACGCTATCGTGCTGCTGTGGCCGATTCCCCGCGGCGAGGAGCCGAACCCAAAGCTCAAGGTTCCTCTCAATCCTCCTCCCATCAGCCAATATCCGCTGCCCGCGCTGGAGCGCGAACCCAGAGACCGTGAGCAGCCCGATGCAACCGACGCCGAAGTCGCGGCGAATCTGACCGCCTTCGGCTCCTCCGAGTTTGCCAAAGCCGTTCTCGGCAGCCTCTGGGGCCGGCCGCCCGCGCTTGACCTCGATGCCGAAGCCGGCCTGCACGATCTGCTGGCGGTGCTCGCCTGGCGCAAGCTCATCCGCTCGGCGCGCGACATCTCCGACGGCGGTATTGCTGTTGCTCTTGCGCAGGCTGCATTCCCCAAAGGCATCGGAGCTACCGTCGAGCAGGATCCGTCGCTCCTCGCCCACCCGCTCTTCGGCCTCTTTGCCGAACCTGCTTCCACCATCCTCGTCACCGCCAATCCCGGCAATCTCTCTGAGATCGACGCCATGGCGAGCGAGCATAACTTTCTCTCCGCACGCATTGGAACTACCGGCGGCAATCGGCTGGAGATCTCGGTGGACGGTGAGCAGTTCATCTCCGCGCCTCTGGCCGAGCTGCGCACACTCTGGGCCTCCGCCCTGGAAGCCAATCTCCATGACGAGGTCACCGCATGAGCCGGTTGCTTTTCCAGGGAGTCCGCGGCGAGCTCGACCTTTCCGAATCTCTGCACGCAACCTCGAAAGGTTGTCATCCTGACTTAAACAATTGTCATCCTGAGCGGAGCGCGGCGGCGCAGCCGCTGCGCGGAGTCGAAGGACCTGCATTTGCTTTTCCCCTACTCCCTACTCCCTACTCCCTACTCCCTGTCGGCGTCGCCCGCGGCGACGCCGACGAACTCCACGAAGAATGCGGCGTCGTGGCCATTTACGGCCATCTGCACGCCGCGCGTGAAGCCTACCTTGCCCTCTACGCGCTGCAGCACCGCGGCCAGGAGTCGGCCGGCATCGCGACTGCCGACGGAGCACACCTGGCCAACATCAAAGGCATGGGCCTGGTGTCGGAGATCTTTACCGACGACGTGCTTGCCAAGCTCCCCGGCCACCTGGCCATCGGCCACACGCGCTATTCGACGACGGGCGACTCGGCGCTGCTCAACGCGCAGCCCATTCGCGTCGACTCCACCAAGGGCCTCATCGCCATCGCCCACAACGGGAACCTGGTCAACCTCGGCAACCTGCGCGAGCGCCTGGAGCGCGACGGCGCCTACTTTCAAACCACCTCCGACTCCGAGATCATCGTCCAGCTCATCGCGCACTCCTGCGCCGGCACGCTCGTTGACGCCATCGCCGACTCGCTCTCGCAGGTTGAAGGCGCGTTCTCCATCGTCATGATGACGCGCGACCGTATCTTCGCCGCCCGCGATCCGCGCGGCTTCCGTCCCCTCTCCATGGGCCGCATGAAACATCCAAGCGGCCCCGACAGCATCGTATTTGCTTCCGAATCCTGCGCCTTCGACCTGCTCCGCGCCGAGTTTGTGCGCGACATTCTTCCCGGCGAGCTGGTGATGGTGTCGGAGGACGGCGTGACCAGCCGCCAGTTCGCATCCGGCGCGGCGCAAGCAAGCTGCATCTTCGAGCACGTCTACTTTGCGCGGCCTGACTCGCGCATCTTCGGCCGCTGGGTGCAGGAGTCGCGCGACCAGATGGGCCGCCAGTTAGCACGCGAGTCCGGTGTCCCCGCCGATGTTGTCGTTCCCGTGCCCGATTCCGGCGTCACCGCGGCGCTCGGCTACGCGGAAGAAGCGGGACTGCCCTTCCGCATGGGCCTCATCCGCAATCACTATGTTGGCCGTACGTTTATCGAGCCCGAGCAGCGCGTGCGCGACTTTGGCGTGCGCCTCAAGCTCAACCCCGTGCACAATCTGCTGGCCGGCAAGCGCGTCATCCTCATCGACGACTCCATCATCCGCGGGACGACCAGCCGGAAGATTGTGCGCATGGTGCGCGGAGCGGGCGCAACCGAGGTTCATCTCCGCATCAGTTGCCCACCCACCATCTCGCCCTGCTTCTACGGCGTGGATACGCCGTCTAAACGCGAGCTCATCGCCGCCAACCACTCTGTCGAAGAGATTCGCCAGTTTATCGAGGCTGACTCGCTCGCGTATCTGTCGCTGGATGGCCTGCTGGCCTCCGTGCGCGACGAACGCAAGACCGGCTACTGTACTGCCTGCTACACCGGCAATTACCCGACGCAGTGGGTCGATGTCGAAGAGATTCTTCCGGTTGGCACAACAGCTTAGCGCTCGGCGCTCTTCACCTCGACACGAATCACGCGCGGCTCCCGAATGCCCACATTCTCCAGCGTGTGCGGGCAGCGGTCCCGGCCACAGCGCGTTTCCATCCGGCAGCTTTCCGCCTATGCGGCTGTCTACCACGACTGCTCCTTCGCTGTCGCGGAGCACAAAGTCGCTTCAGCTCGCGATGTATAGGGCGCTCGGCCACCGATGCGTGAACAACGCGACCGTCGGTCCCGTCCCCACCCTCATGTCGAATACGCGAACAGCCTCATTCTCGAACAGACGGAAGTGATTCTCCAGCGCGGCGATCGGCGCATGAAGCCGTTCAGGCCAGATCTGTTCCTTTAACTCAGGCTGCATTCTGCGATCCGCTACGATGGGACGTAGCTGCCTATATGATGATCTCGGCCGTCATCCTGATTCTGCTCGTCCATTTGATCTGGATCGCGCTGCTCGTCTTCGGCGCGCTTTGGACGCGCGGCCGCCCGCTTTGGAGCACCCTGCACATTCTTGCCTTGCTCTGGGGGATTGCTACAGAAATCGGCCCGTGGCCCTGCCCGCTCACCCTCGCCGAACAGTACTTCGAAACTCGCGCCGGGTTGGCCGCCTATCAGGGCAGCTTCCTGGCCCACACGCTCGACGCCATCGTCTACCCCAACCTTCCTGACTGGCTCGTCACTGTGTTGGGAGTCGGCATCTGCGCATTCAATCTCGGCATCTATCTTTGGCGCTTCCGCACCCACCTGCTCCGCAACCGCGCACGCATCGGCCACTGATGGTTCATGATCTCTGATCTCTGATCTCTGATCTCTGATCTCTGTTCCCTGCTCTCTGTTCCCTGCTCTCCGATCTCAGGTCTCTGCCTTCTCGTTCCCTCGTTCCCTCGTTCCCTTGTTCCCTCGGTCACTGCTTTTACGTTCCCTTCGTCGCCGTCAACTGCGCGCTCCAGCTCCCATCGTCGGTCCCGAACGTAAACTCAATCTGCCCGGCCGCAATCTTCCCCTTGAACACCAGCTTGTAGGTCTGCCCCTGGTAGTCGGTGTTCACCCAAAACGTCAGCGTCTCGCCGTCCACCTTGCCGTCTTGAATCTCGGCCGGCGTGGTGGCCAATCCCTCCACCGTACCTGTCACCGCGCCGCCAGCCG
>Ga0326728_10014821_pt1 | contig 16400 bp, 12 predicted proteins | sample MB3enrmetagenome_FD_207602 | JGI IMG/M metagenome (GOLD analysis project Ga0326728, IMG submission 207602) | Lab enriched peat soil microbial communities from McLean, Ithaca, NY, United States - MB31MN | ecosystem: Environmental > Terrestrial > Soil > Wetlands > Peat | place: USA: New York...
GCCAAAACACTGGTCGCGCAAACTGAGGAGTCGTTGATGGAGGAGCGGCTGCTGGCGACAGTCTCCGGTTTCTTCGGAGCCCTTGCTCTGCTGCTGGCGTGCGTCGGTCTCTACGGCCTGATGGCTTACGCGGTGGCGCGCCGCACGGCCGAGATCGGCATCCGGGTGGCGCTGGGCGCCCGGCGCGATCACATCATGTGGCTGGTGCTGCGCGAGACGCTGTGGCTCACATTGGCAGGCATCGCAACCGGCGTCCCGTTGGCTCTTCTGGCCGCGCGATATGCGAAATCGGTGCTATTCGGAATCGGCACAGCGGACCCATTGACGATTGCCGCCACCGTCGCAACTTTGATCGGCGTTGCCGCGCTGGCCGGATATATCCCGGCCCGCCGCGCCCTCCGGGTGGACCCCATGGTGGCTCTAAGGTGCGAGTAAACCATGGTCCTTCGGCCTCAGCGTTCCATAAGGCTTGCGTACACCTCGTAAGCCGCCTTGCCAAACAACACAAAAACGACTTGCTGAAGTTTCGTGTCCGCTTTATCCAGGTGCGCTTTCACTTCGCCCAGCGCGATCCCGGCGGCTTCCTCCAAAGGGTACCCATAGACGCCCGTGCTGATAGCCGGAAAACTGACGGTACGGACGTCTCGTTCTTCCGCCATTTCGAGGCACTTGCGATAGCACGACGCCAGCAGCTCCGGCTCGCCGTGCCGGCCGTCGCGATACACCGGGCCTACCGCATGGAAAACGTACTTGGCCGGCAGCCTGCCTGCGGCGGTGGCCACGGCGCTGCCGGTCGCACAGCGGCCGATCTGCCGCCGGATTACGTCCAGCTCACGCATGATCTCCCCTCCGCCGGCGCGATGGATGGCGCCATCCACTCCGCCGCCTCCCGCCAGCGCCGAGTTGGCCGCGTTCACAATGGCATCCGCCGCTACCCGCGTGATGTCGCCTTCTTGGAGGACGATCTTCCGCCCCGTACCGCTGATCCACTCCATACCTATTTATCCCGCATTTCCGTCTCGAGCCGGCGGCTGGGTGTATCATAATCGCCAATATGCGATTCTTTTCGATGCTTCTGGCGGTATTCGGCGCCTTGGCTTGCGCCAACGCGCAGGTCAATTACCAGCCTGCGGTTCCGCAGGCGCTCCTGCCCGACGGGACGCCGTTTCTGAGCTGGAGCGACCTGACGCATTACACCCGGACGTACCACGTCAGCCAGAACAACCCGCGGGCGTCGGACGAAAACGACGGGACCGAAGAACACCCCTTCCGGACCATCAACCATGCGGCGCAGGTGGTGAAGCCGGGCGAGCGTGTCCGGATCCATGCCGGTGTCTACCGGGAATTAGTGCGGCCGCGCCTGTCTGGAGAGGGTCAGGACCGCATGATCGCATACGAGGCTGCGCCCGGCGAACAGGTGATCATTCGCGGCTCGCGGGTGATCGCCTCAAAGTGGGAATTGTCGGTCGATCCCCATGGTCCGCCAAGGGCTCCAGGCGACACGGACCAAAACGTAATGCTGGGCTTCCCGGCGTACATCTTTTCCAAGCAGCTTTGGATGACGACGCTCGCGGACAGCCTGTTCGAAGACGGCTACTTTCCATTCCGAACGCCCAATGTCACCAACGCGGAGTTCGACATTATGAACTGGGCATTGAAGTGGAAGGGGCGCTTTCCTTATACGCTGCCGCGCGGTTTGCTGTTCCAGGATGGGCGGCGCATGGCGCAGTTGTCCGCCTACGAAGACCTGGTGCGACTGCCCGGCTCTTACTGGGTCGCGTCCGACGGCAAGACCGTCCACATTCATCCCTTCGGAAACGCCAATCCGAATGGCCGGCTCTTCGAAGCCGCCGTGCAGCCGCACATCATCCAGCCCCAGACTCTGGGCCTGGCCTTCATCCGCATTAGCGGCTTGACGCTGGAGCACTGCGCCAATGGCTTCATGCGCTCGGGAGTCGCCGCCCTCTTCACCATGGGCGGACATCACTGGATCATCGAGGGGAATACGGTGCGGCATGTCAATTCGGTGGGAATCGACGGTGGCGGCCGGGCCTATGAAGGACCGGACGCCCCCCGGCAAACAACTCCCAACCTGGGTCACAACATCGTGCGGCGGAATCGCATCTACGATTGCGGCACCGCTGGAATGCGTGGTCAAGGTCTCGAAGAGCTGGTCGAGGACAACGATGTCTCCGATTGCGGGTGGCAGGACGCCGAGTTTCACTGGGAAGTGGCCGGCATCAAGCTGCTGGGTTGCCGTGGGACCCTGGTGCGGAACAATCACGTTGCGCGCATCCAGGGCGGCGATGCCATCTGGCTGGATTTCGGCAACCAAAACTCGCGTGTCACAGGCAACGTGATGCACGATATCACTACCGTGCAGGGCGCCGTTTTCATCGAGGCATCGCAAACGACCAACCTGGTGGATCATAATTTCCTTTGGAATATCAATGGGGAGGGCGTGCGTCTGGCCGATACCGACAACGCCATCGTCGCGCACAACTTCTTCGGACGCGTTTCAGAAGAACTGGTGGTGGCCAAGGTGGCCACCGATCGTTCATTGGGCGGGCGCAAACTTACTTCCACCGGGAATCGAATTCTCAACAACGTCGTCGTGGACCAGGGTAAACCTATCCTTTTCGCGGATCCCGGCAACGTGGCGGACTACAACGTCTATGTGTCCACTCAGGCCGCTCAGGCAGCGATGAAAGATGCCGGCGCGCACTCGGTCGAGATGCAAGGGGACGTCGCGTTCGACGAAGACCGCTTGCTGCTCTCGTGGAAATCCGCCTCCCCGCTGCCCACGGCGCCGTTATTGAAGGACTGCGAATTGGATTTCTTCGGACTCGAGCGGACGGCGGATCGGAATGTTCCCGGGCCGTTTCTGGGGTTGGCGAACCCAGTGATACTGCGATTGCGTAGGTACTGATTGATTACAATCGATCTATGACCAGGCGTGAACTGCTGGCCGCGGGAGCGGCGTGCGCGTCCACCCTGTGGGCGCGAAGCCGCATGGACAAATCCCGCATCAGCGCCATCACCGACGAGATCGGAATGTCCACGGACGAGTCCATCGCGTTCGCGCATCAATACGGCCTCCAGTTTGTGGAGATCCGCAACCCGCCGGGAAGCCGGAAGGAATATTTCTCGCTGAGCGAGCCGGAAATCAAGGTGGATGCCGTGCGGTTCAGGAACGAGGGACTGAAGGTCTCGTTCGTCAACACCAGCCTGCTGAAGTTCGGCTGGCCCGCGAGCGAGCCGGCGCGCCGAAAGCCGGAGGAACCGGCCGCGCGCGAAAAGCGCCTGGCGTCCGAAAAGGCCCGCTGGGACCATCGCATGGAGGACCTGCACAAGGCGCTCCGCTGCGCCCAGATCATGGGCGCGGACAAGGTGCGGGTTTTCACCGGCTCGCGCCTCGATGACCCAACCACCATGTTCCCGCGCATCGCTGAGGTGCTCGGCGAGATGGCGCTCGTGGCCGAGAAAGAGAAGATCTGTCTTCTCATCGAAAACGAAGGCTCGCAAAACGTGGCTACTTCCGCGGAGCTTGCCGAGATCATGAAACTGATCGGTTCCAAGTGGGTGGGGATGAACTGGGACCCGCACAACGCCTACGGCCGCGAAACGTCCTACCCCGACGGCTATCGGCTGCTGCCCAAGCAGCGCCTCCTCAACGTCCAGGTGAAAGCCAAGGGTGTGATGCCCGACAGCCCCGAAAAGGAAGACTGGAAGGCTATCATGCTGGCGCTGGACAAGGACGGCTACAAGGGCAAGATCGCACTGGAGACGCACATTTTCGACGGCACGCTGATCGCCGCCGCGCACAAGTCCATGGACGAGATCATGCACATCGTGAGTGAGATCTGAATATGAGCAAAAACTTTTTGATCGCGTTTGGCATCGGAATCGTTTGCATCGCGATTGCAGCCTGGTGGGTGGTCCACATCAATCGCGGCGCCTACATCGACCTGCCGGGGAAGGTCCTCAAAGTCCGCACTGCGCCGCTCGACGAAGCCAGCGCCGTGGCGGTGCTCGATTTCCGCGTGTCCAATCCGGCGGACTATCCGTTCGTGATTCGGAAGGTCACGGTGGTGATGGAAGATAACGTTGGCGCCGAGTCCGAGGGCCAGACCGTTTCCGAAGTGGACGCCAGGCAGCTTTTTCAGGTGATTCCGCTGCTGGGGCAGAAGTTCAACGACACTTTGCTCATGCGGGACTCGATCCCGCCGCACGATTCCTGGGACCGCATGGTGGCGGCGCGGTTCGAAGTGCCGGAATCGAAGCTCGAGGCGCGGAAACGCCTGGCGGTGCGGATTGAAGAAGTCGATGGCAAGGTTTTCGATCTATCGGAAACGAAGTAGGGGCTTGGCGGGCCCGGTCCCTACCGGCGCAGCACGGCGTAGTGCGGGTCGAGCGCGACCTTTAGCGGCGGCTGGGTGAGCGCCACTGTGAAGGTGACCGGGTCGGCGGCGGACCTGACCCACTGCGTGATGTTGCGTCCGCGCGCCACCTGAATTTCCACCGGTACGGAGGCGCTGAAATCCTCACCCACGTCGGATTGCGTCAACGTTCCGACCAGGCGGAGAGAGGGCGCCTTGCCCTTGATCGACCAGGCCAGTTTCAAGCTGGGAATGCCGGTGTCGTAAACCCACTGCTCAAAGAAAGCTTCCAATTTGGGGTCGTCCGATTTGGGCGGCAGAAACCCGGCCGCCAGTTCCCGGAAATCCTCGGTCGAGATCTCCTTGCCTCCATAGCGCGCCATCAGCTCGCGCAGCATGGAAAGGAAGCGCTCGTCGCCCATGCGCCGCCGCAACATCTGAAGGATCCAGGAGCCCTTTCCGTAAACGATATCGCGCCAGGCGCGCGGCTCCTGCGAGTTTTCCAGGCGCGCGCCCAGCACGATGGGGCCGGTGGAATCGACGATCTGGCCGCTGTCGCCCTTCGCCAGCAGGTCGGCGCGGTAGGAATCCAGCATCAGCTCGACGGAATGCGTGCCCTTGCGCTTCTCCAGGTAAAGCAGCGCCGAATAGTTTGCCAGCGCCTCCAGAAGCCAAACATCGCGGTACGTGACTGCCGTGACACGGTTCCCCCACCACTGGTGCGCCACCTCGTGCGCTTGCAGGACGTCCTCGAAAAACAGTTCCACCTGGGGAGTGGCGGGGGTGTGGGTGGCCGGCAGGCTCTTGAGGTACGACAGCGTGGAAAGATAAATCAGGCCCGGGAAACCTTGGCCAAACGTCCCGGGAATGGGCGAAACCGTGAGCTGGGGCAGCGCCGGCGGGCCGAACCTGGAGGCCATATACTCGAGCGCCGAAGCCACTTCCGACGCCAAAGCCTGGAGCCTCTGCTGAGGGCTGGGTTCCGGGGACACGGTCGTTTCGACGACGCCCGGCCGGGGGCGCCTCTGCATCGCCGCGAGCGGTGCCGCGACGATGGTCTGCGACCGCGGCTGGAGCGCTCGCTCGAGGGTGCGGTTGGCGCACACGTCCACTACGTACCCGGCTCGCTCCAGCCGGGCGTGCTCATAGTTGCCGAGGTTGAATGCCGCTACGCGAATGGCCGAGGGCGTGCGGCGGCGGGTAGTGCGCCAGTCGCCTTCGGTGCGGTCTTCAACCACCTCTCCGGGGGTGACCAGATCCAGGTCGTGCGGATAGCGGAAGAGCAGGTCGTAACTGGCGAACTGCTGGCCGAACATGGGGTACCAGGCGCCGCGCGCGCTCACGAACAAGACGCGGTCGCCGGCGTCGTGAATGACCTTGCCGGAATGGTGAAACTCAAACTCGTACTCGACTCCCTCGCGCAGCGGCTCGGGAGGGACCACCAAAAAAAGACTGTTGCCGCCGCGCATCAGATTGACCCGCAGCGTATCGCTTTGCAGCACTTCGGCGGCGCGGCCGTCGACGGAGGCCTCCGTGACCGCCATCTCGGGAGCGATATCGAACGGCGCCACGGGCGTGCCCCCGGCTGCCGGCGTCACCTTCACGCGCGTCACGACGCTCAGCGACAGATCCTCGCTGACGACAGCCTGGATGCGATAGTCGCGCAGCAACAGCTCGGGCTTGCGCGGAGCCGGGTGCAGGCGGGAGGACCTGGCCGCGAAACTGGTCCAGGTGTCGAAGTAGAGGCTGTTGTCACGGGTGCCGATCTGCCCGGCCAGAACTTGCTCCGGTCTGTTGGGATCGAAAACTACATCGAAATTGCCGAGCTTGATTCCCTGAAAGAAGGCCACCAGAAGACCGGGCCGGCTGGCCGGCCAGCCCAGCAGATCGAGCGTGAGGCGCGTCTGGTAGCCGGCGCCCAGATTGCGCAGCGCCGAGTTCCAGTGCTCATCCAGCAAGGCGCCCAGTTCGGGGACCTTCTTGTTGGCGGGGTTGTCCGGCAACTGCTTTTTCAGCGCGTCGTAGACATCGCCGGTGAAAAGGAACATGGCGGCGCGGAAGTGCTCATCCAGATTGGGAGAGTCGATGTAGGCGGCGAGCGAGCGCCGCTCGGCGCGGTCCGGCGGCAGCAGCATCACTTCGCCGTCGCCGCCGTCGGTATCCGCCAGGAAAAGCGCGGCGATCGGGCGGCCCGCCACCGGCTTGCTGAAGATGAGGTATCCGTCGGTGAGGTAGACCCGTATGTCTTCTTTGAGCAGGGTCAGATCGCGAACGCGATAGCACTCGTCGCGGTCGAAGCTGTTTTCGCGGATGGCGCGCGCCACGTCGGCCGCCGTGCCGGCCCCGAGCGGCAGGCGGGCGAGCAGCGCGAGAGCGAAAAGCCATCGCATGATCCCAGTCTACACTCACGCTACGCGGCGGCTTTGGCCATGGGAAGCTGCCGCACTTTGGCGAGCTTGCAGACTTCCAGCAGGCGAATGACGGGCCACGCCGGGTCGATTTCGCGGCTGCGCAGCGAGAACCGAGCCGAGGTGGGGTACTGGTGATGGTTGTTGTGCAGCCCTTCGCCGGCGGTGAGAAACGCGATGGACTGGAGGTTGGTGGCCTTGTTGTCGAAATTGCGGTAGCCCACCATGTGGCAGATGCTGTTGACCGAGGAGTTGAGAAAGATGTACAGGACCACATGCACGGTCCAGGCCGCGAGGCCCCACCATACGCCGAACATCAGCATGAAAATTGCCATCCCCCCCAGCGCCGCGTAGTTCATGAGGGGGAGCTTGTCGAGCGCGTCGTCCTTCCAGTCGGGCGTGTACTTGCGGACCATGGCCCGGTTGGCGGCCTCTTTGCGATAAAAGAAGTAGTTTCCGAACAGCACGGTCCACAGGCCGTAGATGTAGGGGCTGTGCGGGTCGCCTGGCTGGTCGGAGAAGTGGTGGTGTTTGCGGTGCACGGCGGCCCACTGGCGCGGGATCACGCCCGTGAAAAGGCTCAGCTCGAGGTGCATGAGCGCTCCCACCACGGGATGCAACTCCAGCCCCCGGTGCGTTTTCGAGCGGTGCAGGAACACCGTGGTGCAAAAAATCGATACTTGCAGGATTCCCAGCGTGATGACCAACATCCATAACAGACTCATGCGCTCTCCAAGTGACGGTTGCTCCCATGATAGCAGACGCGTGGAAGCCGGTTTCGAGTGATACAATACCTGTGCTTCCCAGAGGAGATCTCACATGCGGTTCGTCACACTCGAGAGAGAAGGCTACGCCGAGCCCGGAGTGCTTTTGGGCGGCGAGCTGATGGGAATTGGCGGCGCCGGGTTCGACAGCCTGCTTTCGGTGATCGCCGGCGGCGCGGACGCCCTGGACCGCGTGCGCCGATGGTTGAAGAATCCGCCTCCCGGCCAACCCTTCGACCCCGCCAGGACCAGGCTGCCGGCGCCGGTTCCCAGGCCGCCCAAGATCATCTGCATAGGACTGAACTACAGCGACCACGCCGCGGAATCGAACCTGCCGATTCCGGAGACGCCCACGGTCTTCGCGAAATTCCAGACCGCGGTGACCGGGCACCGGCATCCCATCGTGCTTCCGAAAAGCTCCACCAAGCCGGATTACGAAGCGGAATTCGCGGTGGTGATCGGCCAAGGCGGCCGGCACATTCCGGAGGAGCGCTGGCGCGAGCACGTGTTCGGCTACACCATCGCCAACGACGTGAGCGCGCGCGATTTCCAGATGGCCACCACGCAGTGGATGATCGGCAAGACGTTCGACACGTTCGCGCCCATCGGCCCGGCCATCGTGACCGCGGACGAAATCGAGGACCCGCACAACCTGGACATCTCGCTGACGATCTCGGGCGAGGTATTGCAGAGCTCGAACACGCGCCACCTGATCTTCGGGGTGCCCAAGCTGATTGCGTTTTTGTCGAGCGTCTTCACGCTGGAGCCGGGGGATATTATTTCGACCGGCACGCCGGCTGGCGTGGGGTTTGCGCGGAAGCCGCCCCGCTGGCTGAAGCCCGGCGACGAAGTGGTGGTGCGAGTGCAAGGGCTTGGGGAGTTAGTGAACCCCGTGGTAGGAGAAGCGTAGGGACTGCTAGAATCGAGGTGGTTGCGCGCCCGTAGCTCAGGTGGATAGAGCGGCTGGCTTCGAACCAGTAGGTCGGGAGTTCGAGTCTCTCCGGGCGCGCCAGAAAACATGCGGGTACGAGTGGACCTGAAGAAGCGGTCCTGCCCGCCGCGATTGTCGCCGCGGCCCCCGCGCCGCGGCAACCCGTCGGGAAGCGTGAAAGCCCGCTCCGTGAAAGTCGCCGCCCCATCCGTGCTGAGGAAGAGCTTCCCCTCGAATAGAGACATCCCATAGAACTTATGTGGGTTTACCCACCACCTCGGGTTTATTCTCGGCGCAAGCCACGCCCGACGTGTTGTTGAAACGAGAATCGAAACCAAAGATGACTTCTCAAGCCAGTCCATTCATTCTCAATCTGGATAGCCCCCAGGCGACACTCGAACGGGTAGGCGGCAAGGGTGCATCACTGGCGCGCATGGTGGCGGCTGGCCTGCCCGTTCCGCCCGGCTTTCACATCACCACCGACGCCTATCGCCGCTTTGTGGACGAGAACCATCTCGGCGGCAGGATTCTGTCCGCCGCGGCACAGGCACAAGGCAACGACCCCGCCACGCTCGATCGCGCGTCGGCGCAGATTCAATCGCTCTTCGCACAAGGCACGATACCTGGCGACATCGCCGGGATGATCAGACGGTGGTACGGCGAACTGGGCGCCGATATTCCCGTGGCGGTGCGTTCGTCGGCGACGGCGGAAGATTTGCCGGGCATGTCGTTCGCGGGCCAACTGGATACCTACCTCAACGTGCGCGGCGGCGATGACGTGATCGATGCGGTCAGACGGTGCTGGGCGTCGCTGTGGACGGGGCGCGCGATCGGCTACCGCCAGCGGCAGGGGACCCGGCCGGAAGACGTTAGCATGGCCGTCGTCGTGCAGCAGTTGGTTGCGGCCGAAGCCGCAGGCGTGGTCTTCACTGCGAATCCGGTGACGGGCGCGCGCGACGAACTGATGATCAACGCGGCATGGGGCTTGGGCGAGGCGATCGTCAGTGGCCGCGTTACTCCGGACACGATCGTCTTCGACCAACAGACGGGCGCGATTCGATCGCAGGAAATCTCGAGCAAAGACGTCATGACGGTGCGGCTGGAGTCGGGTACGCGCGAAGAGCCTGTCCCGGCCGGCAAACGCCGCCGAGCCGCGCTGGAGCCGGCACAAGCCGCGGAACTGGCGCGCCTGGGCGTGAAGATCGGGCAGCTCTACGGCCAGCCGATGGACATCGAATGGGCCATGTGCGATGGGCGGATCTTCGTTGTGCAGGCGCGGCCGGTGACCGCGCTGCCCGAACCACGCGCAGCGCTCGAATGGAAGGTCCCGCGAGAGGGACGGCGATACTTCCGAACCAGCGTGGCCGAATTGCTGCCCGATCCGCTTTCACCATTGTTCGCCACTCTCGCCTTGCCGCTGTGGACCGAGGCGACGCAGAAAATCATGGCGCAGGCGATGGGGCTCCAGCACGGCTCGGTTGCGCTCCTGACGATCCATGGGTATGCCTATTACGAATTCGCGTTGACCGCGGGGCAATCGGTGAGATTGCTTTTCACAATGACGGTGCGGAGACGTGGGATGGTCAGGATGCTGCGCACGGCGCGGACGCAGTGGGCCGATGAAGCGCACCCGCGCTATGCGAACGTGGCCAGCGAGTGGACCGGGCGCGACCTGGCCGCGACGCCCGCACTGGCATTGCTCGCCGGCGCGCACCAGATCGTGGAGGCGGCGGCAAGCTACTATGTGAGCGTCCAACTCGTCTTGGCGGTGGCAAATCTGAGCGAGAGCATTTTTACAAACTTGTACAACCGCCTCATCAGGCACAAGAGCGACCCGCCCGCACTGACTTTCCTGCTGGGTTTCGATAGCACGCCGATTCGTGCGGAGAAGTCGCTCTACGATCTCGCGATGTGGGCGCGCAGTGAACACGAGCTCGCCGGATATCTGGCGCGGACGAGCGGCAAGGACATTGCGGCGGCATTCGAATCGCAATCGGCGCCTATACCCGGCGTAGAGAACTGGCGCGAATTCACCGGACGCTTAACGGAACATCTGAATCGTTTTGGTCACGCCGTCTATGACCTGGATTTCGCCAGGAGCGTCCCCGCCGAGGCCCCGGCGTCGTTGCTCGAAACGCTCAAATACTTTGTTGCGGGGCAAGGCCGTAACCCGTACCAGCGGCAAGCGGCGGCTACGGCGGCGCGGGAGCAGGCCGCCGAATCGTTGCTCGCGCGCCTGAGCGGGCTGCGCCTGCGATTGTTCAAGCGCGTGCTCCGTTGGGCCCAAAGTTCGGCGCCACTGCGCGAGGATGCGCTCGCCGGCGTCGGCCTGGGATGGCCGGTGCTGCGCCGCATCTTGCGCGAAGCAGGACGCCGGATGGTTGCGTCGGGCGCAATTGCGGAACGCGACGAGGTGTTTTGGCTGAAGTGGGAAGAGGCACAGGCGGCAGCGCGCTTACTCGATGCCGGTCAGCCTGCTGAGGATTATCGTCGCGCGATAGCGGAGCGGCGCGGGACCTGGCAGCGGGAGCAGGGTGTCACGCCGCCTGTCGTGTTGCCTGTTAAGGGCGGCGCCCGGATCTTCGGCCTGGACCTCAGCCGCTGGATGCCCGCGCGCAGTAACCAGGCCGCAAGCAGCACCATCAGAGGAATTGGCGCCAGCCCGGGGAGGGTGACTGGCCCAGCCTGTGTGATTCACGGTCCGGAAGAGTTCGACCGGATGAAGCCAGGCGATATTCTCGTCGCCAACATCACCACGCCGGCATGGACCCCCCTGTTCGCGATGGCGTCAGGCATCGTTACGGATGTGGGCGGCCCGCTGAGTCACAGCTCGATTGTGGCGCGTGAATACGGCGTGCCCGCCGTGCTGGGAACCGGCGTGGCCACCCACCGCATCCGCGGCGGGCAGCGCATCACGGTGGACGGCGACGGCGGTGTAGTGACGTTGGGTGGATGATATCTGTTGCCGCTATAAGCCAAGCCAACGGGCTCATCGCGCCGATCTTACTCCTTGGCCCGCATGGAGACCAGCATGGACTCCAGAATCTGATCGCTCAGGTCCTTCACCGCTCCCGGAGAATGCGACAGGAACAGCGTGTTGCTCTTGCCGCTCTCGCCAATCGCCTTGAGCGTGTCGAAATACTGGGTGACCATCACCAACTGCATCACTTCCTTGGCGGAGGCTCCCTCGACAACCTTTTGGAATTGCTCGATGGAAGACTGCAAGCCCTCAATGATGGCCCTCCTCTGGTTGGCGATTCCCTGCCCTTGCAGAGCCTTGCTCTCCGCTTCGGCTTCCGCCTTTTTGACCACCAGAATCTTCTCCGCCTCGCCGCGCGCGTTGGCGGCCACCTGCTCGCGCTGTGCCGCGTTGATATCGTTCATGGCCGACTTGACCTTCTCATCGGGCACGATGTCGGTAACCAGGACATTGACGATTTCGTACCCGAACGCGGACATGTCCGCGTCCAGTTCCTTCTTCACGGCCCCCGCAATGCTCGACTGGCTGGCGAATACCTCGTCCAGCGTCATGCCCGGCACGTGCCCGAGAATCACCTGTTCGACATAGGATTTGATCTGGGCGGTCGGGTCCGCCAGCTTATAGAAGGCATCGAAAACCTTGTCCGGACGAACCTGGTTCTGAACGGAAATCGGGATCGTGACGAAGACGTTGTCCTTGGTCTTCGTTTCCATGGTCAGGGTGATCTGGTTCACGCGCAGGCTCATGGTCCCGGCCACGGAATCAAACAGCGGGACTTTCCAGTTCAGCCCCGGCTCGGCAACGCGAAGAAACTTGCCGAATCGGGTGATCACCGCCACTTGCGCGGTTCTCACCGTAAAGAAACTCGCCAGAATCACGTACAGCACAATAACGGCCGCTATCGCCAGCGGAATCGAAAACATGACGTCCATGCGTTTCTCTCCAGGGAATTTCTTCCCGGCCTCCGTTTGATCCTAGCTCATCCGTGGCCCAGCACACGGTGCGGCTGGTAAGGCTCGGCCAGCGCTTTCAGTTCCGTATCGTCGAGCTTGAGTTCGACCGCGGATACCAACTCCTCCAAATGCCGCATCTTGCTGGCCCCGATGATAGGCGCGGTGACGCCGGGCTGCTGCAGTATCCACGCCAGCGCCACCTGCGCGTTGGAGACGCCCCGTTTGCGGGCCACCTCGCTGATGCGGTCCACCACGTCGAAATCGCACGGTTGGTAATAAAGCCCGTGCAAAAACGTGTCGGTCTTCGCCCGGACCGTATCCCCGTAATCCTCACGCCGGTGGTTGCCCATCACGAATCCCCGCGCCAGCGGGCTCCACGGGATCACCGCGATGCCTTCTTCACGGCACAGCGGCAGCATCTCGCGCTCCTCTTCGCGGTAGATGATGTTGTAGTGGTTCTGCATGCTCACGAACCGCGTCAGCCCCATTTCATCGGCCTTGTAAAGCATCTTGGCGAACTGCCACGCGTACATGGATGAGGCCCCCAGGTACAACGCCTTTCCCATTTTCACCACGTCGTCCAGCGCCGCGAGCGTCTCCTCGATGGGGGTCTCGCGGTCGAAGCGGTGGATCTGGTACACGTCCACATAATCCGTCCCCAGCCGCCGCAGGCTGGCGTCGATGGAGTGCATGATGTGCTTGCGCGACAAGCCGCGCTGGTTGGGATCGTCGCCCATCGCGCTGAATACCTTGGTCGAGATCGCCACGCGGTCGCGCGGAGGCCCGAAATCCTTCAGCGCACGGCCCAGAATCTCTTCGCTCACACCCAGCGAATAGACATCCGCCGTGTCGAAGAAATTGATGCCCAACTCGAGGGCGCGCCGGACGAACGGCCGGCCCTCCTCTTCTTCGAGCACCCACTCGCGCCACTGCTTCGAGCCGTACGTCATCATCCCGAGGCAGATTCTTGAAACCTTCAGCCCAGCCGATCCAAGCCTGATGTATTCCATGTTCTACTCCTATAACACGTCTGCCCGCCCCGTTACCACGCTTGACAACGGCCCAGCGACGGTGGGATAAAAAGATATAAGAGTCCTAATCCCCAAGTCCCACTAAGAGGGGTGGAGCGTTCATATGTCAACTACCACAGGCCCGCCGGCCGCGCTGTCTTCCGAGGAAAAGGGTTTCGCGGACCGCGCCATCGCCGCGCATTCCGGCGCGCCCGGAGCGCTGCTTGGAGTCCTGGAGCAGATTCAGGAGCATCATCCGCACAAATATCTTTCTTCCGAAATCTTGGAGTATGTCGCCGAGAAGACGGATGTTCCGCTGGCGCAGGTCTATAGCGTGGTCACGTTCTTCGCGCTCTTCAACCTGGAGCCGCAGGGCGACCACACCATCTGCATCTGCCGCGGCACGGCGTGTCACACGCGCGGTTCGCGCAACCTGCTGCAACGGCTGCGGCTCGAGCTGGGGCTTCCGGAGGAGGGTGAGAGCGGCGCCGACAAAATCTGCGCCACCACGCCCGATCGCCGCTTTTCGCTGCGCACGGTGGCTTGCTTCGGGCAGTGCGCGCTGGCTCCCGTGGTGGAGGTGGACCACTCCATCTTCGGCCACATGAACGAGCAGGCCCTGCACCGCGAGCTGGCGCAGTTGAACGGGAGGAAGGCGTGATCCGCATCCAGGATATCGGCACGTTCAGCGCGGTGCGTGAAGCCGGAATGGCCAAGCTGCTGCCTTCGCGGCCGAGAGTCGGGGTGGGGATGGGCACCTGCGGCAAAGGCAACGGAGCGGAGGGCGTGTACCATGCCTTCGCCGAAGCCATCGACCGGCAAGGCCGCGACGTGAAACTGGCCGCCGTGGGGTGCTTCGGATTCTGCGCGCAGGAGCCCCTGGTCAACGTGCGCCTGCCGGGCAAGCCGCTGGTGATCCTGCGGCGCGTCGAAGAGGAGTCCGTCCGGCGCATTCTCGACGACATCGCTCTCGGAACCATCCCCGAAAACCTGGCGCTGTGCAAGATCGAGGAGTGGGACCACCTCACGGCGCACATCCAGTACGGGACCGGATTTCCAAAAATCCCCTCCTGGCGGGAAGTGCCTTTCTTCAAGCCGCAAAAGAAAATCGTATTGCGCAATTGCGGCCTGATCAGCCCGGACGATATCGAAGAATACATCGCCGTCGGCGGCTATCAATCGCTGTACAAGGTGCTGATCGACGCCGAGCCGGAAGTGGTGATCGAACAGATCAAGGCCTCCAAGCTGCGCGGCCGGGGCGGCGCCGGTTTCCTGACCGGGCTCAAATGGGAATTTCTGCGCAAGGCCGTGGGCGACCGCAAGTACATCATCTGCAACGCGGATGAGGGCGACCCCGGGGCGTACATGAACCGCAACGAGATTGAAAGCGATCCGCACGCCCTGCTGGAAGGCATGATCATCGGCGGATACGTGATGGGCTCGACCGAGGGCATCGTCTACGTGCGCGCCGAGTACCCGCTGGCGGTGCACCGTCTCAGCCGCGCCATCGACCAGGCGCGCCAGTCCGGCCTGCTGGGCGACAACATCATGGGACGCGGATTCCGTTTCGACATCCGGCTGGTGGAAGGCGCGGGAGCCTTCGTGTGCGGCGAGGAGACCGCGCTCATCGCCTCCCTCGAAGGGCAGGCCGGGCGGCCGCGGCCGCGCCCGCCGTTCCCCGCGGAGAAAGGGCTGTGGGGCTCGCCCACCAACATCAACAACGTCGAAACCTGGTACAACGTGGCGCCCATCGTCTACAAAGGTCCGGCCTGGTTCGGCGAGACCGGCAGCGCCAAAAGCGCCGGCACCAAAGTGTTTTCGCTGGTGGGCAAGGTGACCAACACCGGCCTGGTGGAGATGCCGCTGGGCACGCCGCTGAAGACCTTCATCTATGACGTGGGCGAGGGCGGCGCCGACGGCCGGCACGTCAAGGCGGTGCAGACCGGCGGCCCCTCGGGCGGCTGCATTCCGCAGGAAATGTTCGATACGCCGGTGGATTACGAGACGCTGGCGCAGTTGGGTTCCATCATGGGCTCGGGCGGAATGGTGGTCATGGATGAAGATAACTGCATGGTGGACGTGGCGCGCTACTTTATCGAGTTCACCCATTCGGAATCGTGCGGCAAGTGCATTCCCTGCCGCGTGGGCCTGGATCAGTCGCTGCGCATCCTCAACGCCTTCACGCGCGGCCAGGCCACCGAAGCCGACCTCGACCATCTGGACGAAATGGGCCGCATGATCCGCGACACCTCGTTGTGCGGGCTGGGGCAGACCGCGCCCAACCCGCTGCTCACCACCATGCGCCACTTCCGCCACGAGTTCGAGGACCACATCCGCGCCAAGCGGTGCCGCGCCGGCGTGTGCGAGGAACTGGCGCTTTCGCCTTGCGAGAACAGTTGCCCGCTGCACATGAACATCCCGCGGTTCCTTCAGCTCTATAAAGAGGGCCGGCTGGAAGAGGCTTTCGAGGCAGTGGTGCTGGACAATCCGCTGCCCGCCTCCACCGGCCGCGTCTGCCAGCACCCCTGCGAGGACCGCTGCCGGCGCCGCACCATCGACGAACCGGTGAACATGCGCGAGGTGCACCGGTTCATCGCCGACGCCATCTATCAATCCGATCGTTTCGACGCGCTGGCGGAACGCATTCGCTCCCGGATACTGTCTCCCACCGACCGCAAAGTGGCGGTGGTGGGCGCCGGCCCCTCGGGGCTCACCGCGGCTTTCTACCTGGCGCTGCTGGGGCACGAGGTCACCATATACGATGCCAACGCCGAGCCCGGCGGCATGTTGCGCTACGCGCTTCCCGAATACCGCCTGCCGAGGGAGGTGGTTCGCCGCGAGGTGGAGCTGATCCGGCGCGTGGGCGTGAACTTCTCCGGCAACGCGGGGGTGGGCACGGACGTCACGCTGGACCAACTGGACAGCGAGTACAACGCCGTTTTTCTCGCCATCGGCGCCTGGAGAGAGCCGCTCTC
>Ga0326728_10014823_pt1 | contig 16398 bp, 17 predicted proteins | sample MB3enrmetagenome_FD_207602 | JGI IMG/M metagenome (GOLD analysis project Ga0326728, IMG submission 207602) | Lab enriched peat soil microbial communities from McLean, Ithaca, NY, United States - MB31MN | ecosystem: Environmental > Terrestrial > Soil > Wetlands > Peat | place: USA: New York...
AGAAACCGCTTGGGAAACCTGGCACCCAGCTTCGACAGTTACGCTGACAGCGATCGAAGAGGTGCCCGTGGCGCCAAATCCTGCGCTGCACATCAGCCCCGATTGGAGATGTGCGATTACGAGGAATCGAAGAACAGACCTGAAATGCATCGACCCTCCTCCTGTTCCCCATTTCGAATAGGGAACGGAACTCCCGTGCCGTATCCGGGCCACGCCGGCGAATCGGCCCCCGCCCGAAAGCGCGCAGGCCTTTGGATGGCGTCCCGTAGCCTTGGAAAGGCCTCATAAATCAAAAACAAGGTGCGAAACGCACTGAGGAAGATATCGGCAGGAGTCCGAGAAGGTTTAGAGAATCCTTAAGTGCAGAACAGCTTTCTCTTCCGTCGAAGATCTCCAGCCTCCCTTTGGAATGAATAGGGGCCTGACGATTAATATCCCATCCAACAAGAAGTAAAGCTGCTCAATTCCGTACAGGCCGTGGCAATTGCGATTGGCATGTCCAGATCGATTTATCAGAATGCGGGGAAAATGTCTTCACCGCGTTCGCACCCTCATGAACATTGACGATGGCGACGATCCGAGGATTCAGTATTACGACTCAAAATGGAAATGTGGGTTAAGAACCGATGCTGCGGCTGTGGGGAATGAAGGAGAATCTTTGAAAACACTGATCTTAATTCCGTCGCCCAGAATAGTGTCTGGCGATCCCCCGATCGTCGCCGGGTAACTCAATCATAGCGCGAACCGCCTCCAATCACTTCTCCTTCCGCTCCCTTACGTTCTGCCGCGCCTTTTCCGTCACCAGCTTCAGCAGATAGAGGAAGACCAGCAGGTTGAAAGTGAAAATGCCCACGCGGATCCAGGTGACGCGGCGGAAGATCTCGAAGATCTCCCAGGGCAGAAACGATGCCGTGACGGCCAGAGTGAGGAACTCGCCCCAGGCCTTTTCGAGATAGAGGCCCACGCCCTCGGCGATGCACAGCGCCGAATAGCCAAACGCAGCGAAGCCAATGCGCAGCAGCAGCGGATCGTTGACCAGCGAAGCGCGGTCCAGTATAAAGTTCACCAGCTTCGACTCTGGATTGAAACGCAGATGGTGGGCGAGCACCTCAATCTGGTCGGCGATGTCTTTGTGCAGCAGCCGATGCGCGCCGAACCCGATGAGGATGAACACAAGCGCGTATGCAAACTTAAAGAACGCAATCAGCAGCAACCCCCGGTCGTGGCGCCAGGTTGCGGCGAATTCAGCGGTTGATGCGCGGGGAGGGGTTCGTGCCATATTTGCGGGAATCGGCTGCTTACTCAAGAGTAAATGATTGATCGGAGAAAGCGGAGTCTGCGGCGCTGTAACGCCTTCAGAGATGACGCAACCCCGCCCCTGTTCCCTGATCCCTGATCCCTGTTCCCTGATCCCTGTTCCTTGTTCCCTGCTCTCCGAGCCTACTTTTTGAGCTTCAGGAGCGCGTCCCGGTCAATCACATTGCCATCCTCAATAAGCGTCGATATGCGCCGCGCGTTCCAGATGCTGACCGTCGGGTCTCCGTCCACAACCAGAATGTCTGCGCGGCGTCCGGCCGCTATCTGACCCAGTTCGGTCCAGCCGAACCGCTCGGCGTAGTTGTTGGTGGCCGCGGCCAGCGCCTCGCGCGGCGACAGGCCCAGCCGCACCAGCAGCTCAAGCTCGGTGTGCAGAGAGATGCCCGGCATGGTGCCGAGGGCATCGGCGCCGGAGCCTGCAAGGTAATGGGGAAACGCGGAGAAGATAGTCTCGTTAATGCGCCACAGCCGCATGGCCTTCTGGTCGGCCTTCTTCTGCAGGTCTTCTTCGAACCAGCGCTGGCCCGCCGCAGGCAGTCGCCGCGACCAGCCGGTGAGCGGATACATCATCTCTCCCGTCGCCGGGTTGGTGGGACGAAACATTCGATTCGGACTGAGCAACGCGGCGGCCGGCTCGCGCCACAGGTTGCGGTGCGCAGGCAGCTCAACGTAGTTGAGGCTGAAGGTGGGCAGAAGCACGGCGTGGTGCGCGCCTACAAAGTGCGCGTAGTTGCGCAGACGCGCATCGGTGGAGGGAATGCGCTCGGAGTAATCGAATGCCGTCGCAGCCGAGGGCCCAAATGGATCCTCGACAAGCGGTTTCTGCAGCTCATCGGGAATGGCGCCCAGTACATAGTGATCCATGTGGACAAGCGCGTCGACGCCGGCCTCGATTCCCACGCGGTAAGGCGTCGACACAAACTCGCCATAGGTAACCAGGTGAAGGTCGTGGGCGCGGGCAACGATAAGTTGCGCATTGGCCGCCGTCACATCCGCGCTCAGCAGCACCACGCGCGTGCCCAGGCGCGCCGTGTCCACGAGCTGACGTGCCGTGTCGTCTGGGCTCAGCTCCACCGGGTGCGTGCCTTCGCGCAGTTTTGCAATCCACTCGGGATTGTGCGCCAGCAGGCTCCAGTTGTCGGTCGTGCCGACTGAGTCGACGAGGTAAAGGTGCGGGCTGGGGCTGGCCGCGGTGTCGAGGTATCCCCGTTCTTGGTCGGCGCGGGCCACCACCGTGGTCACGCCCATGTACAGGTTGACGTTCGCTTCGGCCTGCGAACTCATGCCGGCAAAGCCGTCAACCAGGCCTGGGATAATGTACCGCCCAGTGCAGTCGATTACGCGCGCGCCCTTGGGAATCTGGATGGCGCTTGCCGGGCCGACGTCGGCGATGCGGCCCTCGCGAATGATCACAACGGCATTGGTCAGGTCGCGGGCCGAGTCTCCCCAGCCGGAAACATCGACAACCGTGCCGCCGGCGAGCACCAGCGGCGCCGGTGCCGTCGGTGCAGGCGCTTGCGGCTGGGCTGCCATCGAGCGAATGGCCAGGCAGAAAACATTGATCAGAACCAGATGGAAGGTTTTCATCGCTACGCCGGCTACAGCGGTTCCGCAGTTACTGTGTCCCGAAGTCGTGACTGCCAAGTGGATTTTTCCGGCCGGGGTCCCCACAGACAGGTCTTCGTCTGTGGGGTGGAAGTAAAATCCACCCTCCGCCGAGACTGGAAATGGCTACAACAACTGCGGAACTGCTCTTGTGTGGATTGTCGCACACGCAAGAGGCGTGCGCGTTCCGCGCCGCACTGCCTGAGTTATTCAACGTCGACATCGAATTTGTCATCGGGCAGCTCGATGCGAAGATTCTCTTTGCTCCCATCGCGAACCTCGCCGCCCGCCAGCGGATGGAGCTTGAACAAAACCAGTAGATTGCGGTCGGAGTCATCGAATGCGGACCAGGCGGCAACCTGTTCAAGGGAATAGCGCGAATGCAGATCCTCAAGCGTTGCCGGATCGAGGTCGTTCCACGCGGCATACCACCCCGGCTGGTATTTGTCCAGCTTCTGAGCCAGCGGCATGACGCCGTAATCGTCGCAGATGGCGGGCAGATGCGTGGCCAGCATGATCTGGTCGCCGCTGATCGAGACCAGCAAGCGCCGCCCGTTGGGATGCGCATCGATATATTGCGTAAGACGCTCTGCGGCATTCACAAACGTGTACTCGGGATGCGTGACATAGGTGAGCGTCTGGGCGCCATTCGCCGCAGCAGCCACAAGCGAGACCGCAACTGCCGTCGCTCCGGCGGCGCGCAGCAGCAGGCGAAGCGTGCCGGCCGAGCGAGACGCCTGCTCCAGCAAAGCCGCGGCGCCCTGCGCGGCCATAAAGAAGCAAAAAACTGCCGTGACCGTGAAGTAGCGCGGCTGGGGATGGTTCTGGTAGGTCATGAAAGCGATCGTGCCTGCGCTCGCGATGACCGATGAACTGAAGACCGGATCGAGGAGCAGCCGCCTGGCAAAGACGGCCAGGCTCTGTGACGCGGCGCTGTGGGGCCGGCGCCAGGCAAGCAGGGCGGCTATGAACGCCGCCAGCAGAACGATGCCGGCCAGTGGAACGAGCACCTGATCCGCCCACAGTCCGCCATGGAACGACCACCAGAGGGAGACCAGCGGCCAGTAAAACTCGGGTCGCCGCGGATAGTTGTTGATGAAGAAGAAGTACCTGTAATCGCCAAGAAATCCGCGGCTGGCAATGAGCGCCAGCCACAGGCCGTATCCGGCCGCGAATGCAGCGCCGGCTGCCAGCAGACACTTGAGAGCAAGCCGCCGTCGGTCGCGCAGAGGCAAAACAATGGCCCACGCCACGGCGGGCAGCAGAAACAGGGCGTTGGTTTTGGTCAGTGTCATCACCGCGAAGAGAACTCCGACGGCAAAGGCTCCCCATAACGGTCTGCGCAGCCGGGGCAGGCGCACCGCAAGGTTGAGCGCGGCAAGGGTAAAGACTATGAGAAACGGCTCAAGATTGGCCAGGCGGCTGAAGCAATAGAGGAACGGGCTCGTGACCATAAGGGTGAGCGCCAGCAGCGCGGTCCAGCGCGAACCCGAAGTACGAAGCAGCAGATAGGCGAGCAACAGGTTAAGAAAAAAACCGGCGACGGCCAATCCGCGCGCGGCTGCAAGCGAAACTCCAGTAAAGAAAAACAGAATCCACTCGAGAAACGGCCACACGGGAAGAGCAACCGCGGGGTTGAGGTCGCCCTCGAGATACCAGTGGCCGAGCAGATGCGCCCGGATCGCTGCGCTCGAGTACCAGCCCTCGTCAGTGTATTTTGCCCAGTCGCCGTACCAGGTTGTGTGGTTGGGAAAATCGGCGCGCAAGTTCAGGCCGTGGAGAACAGCAAAGGCAACGATCGCCGCCAGCCACGCGGCATACAGCAGGTTTTTCAGCCGTGGACCCAAGGAATAATCTCCGCAAGGTGCAAACGTGCGAGCCCGGCACAATTCGGGGCGCCGGAACCGGCAACGACAGAAAACGGCAAGAAAGAATGCCCTGAGTATAGAGCCTGAACCGAAAGAGCGCACCTGATGCGGCTGCGGGGGGGCCGTTGCGGGATGTGGACATCCGCGGTTTTTTCACGCTCAAGTTTTCGACCTGAAGGCCGATGAAAACCGTGTCGGCCCGGAAAGCCCTCCCGGGCCACGAATGCGTGGCAGGTACAGGGGGACAAAGGCGAGGCTTGTTGGGATCGATGCAAAGCGCCGTTCAATTTCAGCCCCAGTCTTCCGGATCCGGACTGACGCTTGTCGAAATGGAGCCGCCCCGCGCCGGCGAAGTAGTGGGAGTGAGCGCCGCATGGCGCAAGCTTCTGATGCAGGCCGAGATGGCCGCTCCCCACCTGCAGGTTGGCACCATCGAAGGCGAGCACGGATCGGGCAAGCAGACCCTGGCCCGTTACGTCTTCAGCCGGTCGCAGCTTGCCAACTCAGCTTTCAGGCGGCGCGATGCCCGCGAATGGCTGGCGACAGACGCCAATCCCGCCGCACTCGCCGGTTTCACTTACCTCGATCGCGTTGACCTGCTGGCTCCGCCGGGGCAGGGATTGCTCCTGGGCATATTGAAGGCGCTGCAGGATCGACCGCCCGGCCAGGCAATCGTCATCACCTCATCGGAGACTTCGCTGCGGCAGATGGCCGGCCAGGGACTGATCCTTCCCGATCTGGCCTTCCGGCTCACCGCCATCCGTTTCGGCATTCCTCCTCTTCGCCAACGGCGCGAGGATATCGCGCCTCTTGCGCAGGCGCTCCTCGAGCGGCTCTGCGAGCGCTACCAGCAACGCCCTGTCCTGCTGGGCCCCGGAGCACTGGCGCGCCTGCTGCAACATAACTGGCCGGGAAATGTGCGTGAGCTGGCCAGCGTGCTTGAGACCGCTCTGCTCGAAGCGGTCAACGGCGTCATCCGCGCCACCGACCTTGCCATTCCCGATGGCCCCGTGGCGCAACCTGCGCCCCAGCCTTCCACGCAACTCGACAATCTCTCCCTCGATGCCGTCATTCGCCATCACGTGCAATACGTGCTCGACCTCAACCGTGGCAACAAGCTCCGCGCCGCCCAGCAGCTTTCCATCAGCCGGTCCACTCTCTACCGCATCCTGGCCAATGAGGCCGTATTATCCGGTTCAAAGAACGGCACGGCTCGTGACGACAGTTTCGCCGGAGGGAGCAGGGGGCCTCAGCCCCCTGAAAAAGGCGCATAAAATGCGGGCCTTCAGTATCGGCATGAGAACTCACCCCGGCGCCAACTTGCGAACTCGCCATGCACGCGAAGCGTGCGCTAACTTGCTGCTTCTGAGTCAAGACGGGACCCTATCAGGCCTCGACAGCCCCTTCTGACGCACACTCCTCAGTTTCAAACCCTTTTCCACCTCCGCTACCGCCCCCGCCGTTCCCTCTCATGTGAAGCAGATCACATAGCCCTCCGCCGGCCGTGCCCCATCCATTTCGCAGGTTTTATCGCGAAATGGGTGGGAGGCCGACACACTATTTACGGGCCGGATCAATAATGTGAAGCAGATCACATAGCCCTCCGCCGGCACCGGCGTAAACTCCCTTGGTTACACCTTCGTTTTTTATCCCAAAAAAGGCGCGTCGATGCCTGTCGAAGAAAACCTATGTCTCCAGAGCTATGCGCGGGGCCCGGCGCGGCCACTGCTTGAACTCACCATTGGCGATCTGCTGCACCGCACCGCCAGCCGTTATCCTGACCGGCTCGCAGTGGCCAGCATGCACCAGGGCCAGCGGCTCACCTGGAGCGAACTGAGCGCGGCTGCCGACCGCGTGGCCCGCGGCCTGTGGGCTCTCGGCATCAGGCGCGGCGATCGCGTCGGCATCTGGTCAACCAACTGCATTGAATGGATCATGATGCACATGGGCGCCGCGCGCGCCGGCGCCTCTCTCGTCAATGTCAATCCCGCTTACCGCTCGCACGAGCTGCAGTTCACGCTCACCCGCTCGCGCATGAAGGCGCTCTTCCTGTGGCACAAAGACAAGCGCGCCGACTACGAAGAGATCCTGGGCCGCGCCTGTCACGGCCTCAACCTCGCGCTTGAGCACACCATCTACTTCGATTCACCCTTGTGGCCGGCTTTGCTCGATGCCGAAGGCCGGTTGCCCGATCGCGTGGCCGTCGGCGACGTCGCCAACATCCAGTACACCAGCGGAACCACCGGCCTGCCCAAAGGCGTGATGCTCACTCACCACAACGTGGTCAACAACGGGCAGTTTCTGGCCCAGGGATTCCACTACACCGAGCAGGACAAGATTGTCGTCCCGGTGCCGCTCTTCCACTGCTACGGTTGCGTGATTGGCACCATGAGCGCCCTCAATTCGGGCGCGGCCATTGTTCTGCCCAACTGGACCTTCGATCCCCGCGCCACGCTGCGGGCCGTGCATGAGGAGCGCGCCACCAGCGTCTACGGCGTTCCGGCCATGTACGTTGCCGAATTCGGCCTCGACGATTTCGCGAGCTACGACCTGACCAGCCTGCGAACTGGCATGATGAGCGGCGCGCCGTGCCCCGTCGAGCTCATGAAGCGCGTGCTCGAAGAGATGCACTGCCGCGAGCTGGTCATCGCCTACGGGCAGACCGAGACTTCGCCCGTGGTAACCATGAGCGACGCCGGCGACTCCATTGAGATTCGCGTCCACACCGTCGGCCGCCCCATGCCCCAGACCGATATCAAAATCGCGTCACTCGAAACGCATGAGGCCGTGCCCTGCGGCGAACAGGGCGAGGTGTGCGTGCGCGGGTACGCAGTCATGAAGGGCTACGACGGCGACCCGGAAGGCACGGCGCTGGTGATCCAGCAGGATGGCTGGCTGCGCACCGGCGACCTGGGAGTGATGCGCGAAGACGGCTGCATCCACATCACCGGCCGCTCGCGCGACGTGATCATTCGCGGCGGCGAGAACATCTATCCGCGCGAGGTTGAGGAGTTTCTCTACACACATCCCAAGGTTGGCGAGGTGCAGGTGATCGGCATTCCCAATGCGCGGCTGGGCGAGATTGTAGTGGCATGGGTCAGGCTCAGGCCCGGCCTGAAGCCGGATATCGACGCCACCGAAGAAGAGATCAAGGAATTCTGCAAGGGTCAGATCGCGTACTACAAGATCCCCGAACACATCCGCTTCGTCGACGAGTTCCCGGCCACACTCTCCGGCAAGATCCAGAAGTACAAGATGCGCGAGTTCGAAATCGAAGCGCGCGGCTTGCAGGACGAAGCAAAGACGGCAACGGCGTAAGGCGGGACCGTTACGGAAGTCGACCGCCTCTTAAATTTTGGCCCCCTCGTATTTTCATCTAGAGATTTTATCGAGAAGGTAACTGACGGATTGGCGACGACCCGGGAATTAGGATTTGAATAGAGTGGTATCCTCCGCAGAGAGAATCCAAATGAAAAGCCCTGCTTGCATACTCATCCGCTTCTTCCTTCTTGCCGGAGCGGTGTGCACCACCGCTCTTTCAACCTCAACCCAGGGTCAAACGAAGGATACTCCAGCTCTGCTGTTGCCAGCGGCGGAGCACGTGAGGGGGCAGGTTGTGGGAACAGACGGAAAGCCGATTGCGAAGGTGCGTCTTTATCACATTAATCAGTCAGGGGACGTGGTGACGGATTCCAATGGCAGATTTGACTTCATGACATCGGCACCATCCTTCGTCGCTCAAAGACCGGGATTCCAGAGCGTACTCGTGCACACTCGCGATTCTTCCGAGCTCCACATCGTTCTCAGCAAGTCCTTGCACCCAGACTTTCCGGTTTGCTCAAATGCCGACTTATCAGACAGGGTGTCGGGTTGGCGAGGCGTGTTTCAGATTCCGAAGGGTGACTCGGTTGAAGCCACTCACGAGGTTCTCGATGTCGATTACTGGTCGAGGAAGATTACGGTGAAGACGAGTTCCTCCGTGGGTCAGGCCGTGCAGGGCCGCGGTCCGATGTGGGGTGGAGGCGACCCGGAAGACGAACTGGTTTGGCGCGCCAAACGATACAACGAGGTGACGTACGACTTGGCGGGTAGACTACTTACCGATGCACGGGGTTCCTTGCCGAACGGCAAATGTTGGCGCACGGTAGGAGTCATCAGCGAATCAGTGGGTTACTCCGACGCGAACTGTGAACTTGCCCAGCCTCTAGATGACCTGCTTGACGGAATTTGCGCAGTTCCCAATACGTCTGAGCACCTCTTCCCCTGATGTTAGGTCAGTCGCCACTCTGTGCCGGGTGCCCCAGGTCTCGCTTCTGAGACCCGGGAAAGCACCGACCTCAAGAGGCCGCTTACAATTCCCCTCCGGCCTGCTCCTCTACTTCGCGGCCGCCGCTTTGTGCGCCGCCAGCATCTCGCGCCGCAGAATCGCATTGATGCGCGACTGGTAGCCCTTGCCGTGCGACTTCAGCCACTCCAGCACATCGGCATCGACCCGGGCCGTAATCTGCCTTTTTACCGGGCGGTAGAAATGTCCGCGCTCGGCGTTCTTCCACTCCTCATCAGTCATTTCGGGAGCATCGCTCAAATCGATCTCGCTATCGGGCCGAGCCGCCAGCGCACGCAGATTCGCCCGCTGCGCTTCCGTCAGGGGCGGCAGCGTTTCAAACGTATAACTAACCATTTTCGTCTTCATAGCGTTGTCTCTCCTTTCGCGTCGCATATCGAGCCGTAATGATGCGAATTACTTCTCTCGGGCCGCTAACCGCATCTTCCTCTCTCACGGTGTGCGCCACCATCATGAGCAGGCATCCGTCAACTTCTCCGTAAGTCCGCCACCGTTCTTCGCCATCTTGGATGCGGTCTTTAACGGAAACGTAGAGCGGGTCGAGAAATACCTGTGTGGCTTCCTCGAATCTGACGCCGTGCTTGCGCTGGTTGGAGAGGTTTTTCGCCTCGTCCCATTCGAACCGGATTCCAGGCACAACAAAATTATAACTACATTTTTGCAATTATGCAAGCCGGGCTCACAGCCAGCCAGCTCCGGAAGGCCCCATTAACTACGCTGAGGTTTGCGTACAATTTCCCACATCTGCGCTACATTCAAAACACAGCAATTGAACCGGATGAGCGAAACGGTTGAGGTGCTGCACCAAAACCGCTGCAAATCGGAGCCGTAACTCTTTTGTTTGTAGGAATTTAATATTTAAGTCTTTAGTCGTGAGGATTTTGCGGCCGTTCCTTGCGTTGCGCTCATCGTTAACATCAACCAAATCATCCACTTAACAGCAAAGGGGGGAGGGGGGGATGCTCCGGCCGCTCACCGTCCACCGCTCACCGTCCATCGTTCACGTCGCGAGAGCCAACATTTCGGGTATGCGCCTACCCCGCGCTCGCCACCGCCGCACCGCACATAATGGCCCCTACCGTCATATCGTCCTGCTGCCCGAACTCGCGCGCCGCCGGCTTCAGAGCCCGTTATCAACCTCAGTACGGCAGCAAAGTTGGATAACAGGCTCTGGCAGAAAATCGCTACTACTGCGGAGCCGGCGCAGGCGCCGCGTCGCCGCGCTTCGCCGTGAACTCCTGCGGAGGACGAGGCTGGCCGTCGGGCCCCGCGGAAAAGCTGCGCGTGAACTTGATGGTGTCGCCGTCGATCGTTCCCTTGTAGCTGATGGTGAATGAATTTCCGTTGAAGTTCATCACCTGGTCAAAGCTGATGGTGTTGCCGTCGATCTTGCCGTTTGAAACGTCGATGTCACCGCGCGGCGTGGTGATGGTGCCGGTCACCGTCGCGCCATCCACTTTGAAGTTGAAGGTGAGGTTCTGGGGCCCGCGCATTCCCTGCACGGTGCCAGACCATTTTCCGTTGAAGTCAGCCGCCAGCGCAGCCACAGAGCCCAGCGCCAGAAACGCGACGGCGAGCAAGAAATTGCGCATCATTCGAATTGCCTCCTCGCGCGCCTCCACGACCATCGAACCGCCGGTTGGCGCGGCCATTGATTCGGTCCCGGCAACGACAGATGCCAATGGTTGGGACCTCACACTCTGGGACGGAGATTCCCGGCAATAAGTTTAGGGGGCAGAGGTTTTCATGATGAATATTCGGACTGTCCCGGGCAAACCTACTTGGCAAGTCTCGGCCGATGGATATGTTCGACCTGGCGGCCATAGCGGCCCAGCAGGGCGTTCCAGCGGACGATGGCAATGTCCTGGAGCATGCGCATTCCATCTTTCAGGTAGCTCATCCGGGTGCGCTCGTCGTGAGCCCAGCTCACCGGCACCTCGTCGATGCGGAAGCCCCTCTTGAGACCGATGAACAGGATCTCGGGATCGAAGCCCCACCGCTCGATCGTCTGCAGTTGAAAGACCGTTTGCGCAGCCTTGCGCGTAAAGGCCTTGAAGCCGCATTGCGTATCGGCGAACGGCAAACCCATGATCATGCGGGTGACCGCATTGAAGCAGCGCCCGAAAAACTGCCGGTAAAGCGGCTGGCGGTGGGTTTGCCGGTTGCTCTCCAGCCAGCGCGAGCCAATGGCGATGTCGGCGCCGTCGGCGATGGCGGCAAACACATCCTCGGCCTCCTCTATCGGCGCGGAGAGATCGGCGTCGGTAAACATCACCACCTCGCCCAGCGCCTGCAACATGCCGTTGCGCACGCTGTAGCCCTTGCCCCGGTTTCCGGGGTTCTGGATCAGCCGCACCTCCGGCGTCCCGGCTGCAATGGCTCTCACCACCTCCGCGGTCGTGTCGCGCGAGCCGTCGTCCACCACGATCACCTCGGCGCTCCAGTTGTGCGCGTGAATGCAATTCAGAACCGAACGCAGAGTCGCGGGGATTCGTCCGCTCTCGTTGTACGCCGGAATCACGATGCTGTAGTCCGGATAGGGCATTTCTGATGCGTCCCCGAGAATCAAATCGTACCTGCCGCGTGGCTTTTCATTTGACGGCGCCGCCTGGCGGATGCAAAACCGGTACCAGGGCCGGGTCCGGGCAGGTGGGTGCGCCGGCGCCTCGGTTCCGGCGTCGATTTTGAACTACGCAGCGGGTCGCCGAGGGCGGGCTTCCGCCATCATACAGCAACGACGGCCTCCGGTTGGGGCCGGCCGCCGCCGGATGCAGGGGAGTCCAAATGGCTGATGCAAAAAGAGCTAAATTCCACAAGGGGCTTGCATTTTCGTGCGCCGACAGGCAGAATCCGGTTATTCTGAGTGGGGAGGCGAACCTTACATGACAAAAGCAGACCTGGTGGAAAAGGTAACCGCATTGGGCGACCTGACCCGCCGCGATGGCGAAGTCATTGTTGAAACCATTTTCGGCTCTGTCATCGGGGCCCTTCAAAGCGGAGACAAGATCGAGATTCGCGGATTTGGCTCATTCCGCATTCGCCAGCGCAATCCCCGCATTGGCCGCAACCCCAAGACCGGCGAGCGTGTCGAAGTTCCCGCCAAGAAAGTCCCCTACTTTAAGCCGTCGAAGGAACTCCGCGACCTGGTGAACCCCGGCGAGGCGTCGAGCGGGGCGTAGGGATCAACCCCAATTCGCCGAATCATGCACCGCAAAAATGCAACATCCAGCCCGCTGAGAAGTCTCTTTCTCAAATCGGCCCGGCTGAGTCTCAATGCAAGCTGCAAATGGCTTCCTTGATTTAGCCGGGGCTGTGTGGCAAAGTTCCCTTATGGACAAGGGTTCGATTATCCGCGTGCTCCAGAGGAGCGAACCTGAGCTTCGGGCCGAGGGAGTTACCCATCTAATTCTCTTTGGCTCAATGGCGCGCGGCGACCAGTCCGAGCACTCTGACATCGATCTCATGGCCGAGTTCGAGCCTTCCAGGCGCCGAACGCTGATCACAATGGTGCGCCTTGAGAACCGGCTCAGCGATTTGCTCGGGAAAAAAGTCGATCTATCTTCATCGGAAACGATGAAAGATTCGGTGCGCGCCCGTGCCATGCGTGAGGCAATCCATGCCTTTTGAAGATGTCCGCTCGCGCTTCCAGGACATCCTTGACGGCATCGGATCGATCGAGCGCTTTATCGAGAGCATGGATCTTGAGGCCTATGTCGGCGATGAGCGGACGCAGGCCGCCGTTGAACGCAAGCTCCTGGTAATAAGTGAAGCAGCCATCCGTTTAAAGGGTGCTGCTGAAGAATTCTGCCCCTCCGTCCCATGGCGAGAGATTCGCGGCATCGGAAACTGGCTGAGGCACCAATACGACCGCGTCGATTTTGAAACAATCTGGAACACAATTCAGGATGATCTCCCGCCCCTCAAGCTGGCAGTTTCGTCAGCGCTGGAATCGTTCAAAGACCCTGATTGACTGGGCCCAAAGCCCTCAGCCTTTAGCCCATTCAAAGCGGCCAATGTCCGCGTTCGTTTGTGAAGATACGGATTCAAGGCCTGATCCCCACCACTGCCATCATCCGGCCCGTGCGGCCGCGCGAGCCGCGGTGCGAGTAGAAGAGTTCCGGGTGACATTGCGTGCAGGCGCCGACAACCTCAATCGACTCCGGCCTCAATCCCGCGGCCAGCAACTGTCTCCGGTTGGCCTCGATCAGATGCACGTGCAGGCTGGGGCCGATGGGCGAGTGCCCCGGCGCCCGTTGCGTGAGGAAAAGCATGGGGTACTTCTGCCGCACTACGTCAGCGTCGTACACTTCGCGGAAGAGTTCGCGCGCATAACTGAATTGCGATTCGAACTCCGAAAGCACCTCTTCGCCCACCGCATAGCAACACACGCCGTTTCCCGGCCCGATGGCCGCAATCAGGTCTTCAGGCTTTGAGCCGAACTCGAGCCGCATCCGCCCCACGCCGATCTCCGCAACGCGCTTCACAGTTCCCCGCCAGCCGGCGTGAAAGACTCCCACCGCGCGGCGCTTGCGGTCGGCCACAATCACCGGAATACAGTCGGCCGTCTGCACCGCAAGCAGAATCCCCGGCTCATCGGTGATTTGTCCGTCGGCCCGCCGCAGCCGTTCGCGCAGGGCGTCGGCAGCCGTCGCACGTACCACCAGGTTTGAGTGGAACTGTTTCAAGGCGATGAGCGGCGTGGCCGGATCGCCTGTCACCGCCTCAACCAGCAGGCGCCGGTTGGCAATCACATCTTCGCGGCTGTCTTCGGCCGTAATTCCAAGGTTCAGTTCACCCGGCGCATCCTCGGCGCAGTAGGCTCGGCTCACTCCGCCGATGCGGGTGCTGAAGCCGCTCCAAAGCCAGGAAAACCGCCAACCTGGAACCGGCAGCCACGCGGCGCCGTTGGCAGCCGTCCGCGGCTCCGGCGCGGGACGCGCAAGCTCCATCTGCGCGGCGCGATCGAACCGCGCGGCTCGCACCGCCGGCAATGTAGTCCCGCGACGGTTGCGGACCAGCCCGCCAATCGCAAACATCGCGTCGATACTGGCAACCGTCTGCTTGCTTGTGGCGGCTTGCGCCGATCCGGCGGCTCGCGAGGAATCAGCCAATTCCGATCGTTTTGAACGGGGAGTCGCATTGCCGGAGCGGGAAGGCATCCTGAATTCAATTTTAGCGGGATCGTTTTGGGGGTGGGGAAGGTGAAAAGCGCCCAAACGAGCAAATGGGCCTACCTTCCGGTAGGCCCGCTCGAGAGGCAGTTAAGGGAGGGAATCCGGGGGGCGATTTTGGGAAGAGGTCCACAAATGGACCCTCAAAAAGGAATAGAAACCTTTCGTTGGTAGGACATCTTGGGGAAGCCTCTGCTGATTACTTAATAAGATGCAAACTTGTACAGAAGGTTGCAACTTAAATTAGCACGGATCAAAAACTTTTTTGAACCCCTTAAGCGATTTAGTGTTCCCTTCCGGGCCTCCACCCTGTGGAAATCCTTTCAAATATGGTCAAATCTGGTCTCGCCAAGTTAAAAAAATGAGAAATCGGGCCCGCATAGCCCGATTACCCCCGGATACCGCCCTAAGGCAACTCCCTCACCCAGATATTCCTGAAGCTGAGTGGCTCGCTCTTGTCGCCGTGGGCCTGCAGCTTGATCGGCGCCCGGTCGTATTTCTTGTAGAACGGCTGGCCGATGTACAGCGTCTGTCCCTTCAGCTGAAAGTGGTCCTGCACCAGCACGCCGTTGAAAAACGCGGTCACATAGGCCGGCGTCTTCAGCGAGCCGTCGTCGTTGAAGGTCGGCGCCGTCCACACCACGTCGTAGCTTTGCCAATCCCCCGGCTTGCGCGCCGGGTTCACCAGCGGCGGACTCTGTTTGTAGATGCTTCCTCCCTGGCCGTTCACGTAGGTCGGGTTGTTATAAGCGTCCAGTACCTGCAACTCGTATCCGTCGTCGCCCGGGCCCGTGGAGGCAAGAAAAACTCCGCTGTTGCCCCGCCCCTGCCCGCTGCCCGTTATGTTCTCCGGGATCCGGAACTCGATATGCAACTGGTAGTTCCTGAACCTGCGCTTGGTCTCGATGTTGCCCACCCCCGGCGCCTTGCTCACGGCAAGAACGCCGTCGTGCACCACCCACCGCGCCGGCGTGTGGTCTTGCGCTGAAACCCACTCGTCCTCGTTGCTGCCATCGAAGAGAACGATCGCGTCCGACGGCGGAACAGAGTCCTTCGCACCGGGCGTGACTACCACCGGCACCGGCTGCCACACCTCAGTATCTTCGGGCCGGGGCTTGAGCTGCGGCTGCGCAGCCAGTGGAATTGCGATAGCAACAAGAGAGACAGAAGCAAATAAAGACGCGGTTCGCCGCAGATTCATGGGACGATTCCTTTCCGTTCCAATTTATAGATCCCGCCCGCCACGCTGGCAAGGGAGAGGCAGCTGCTAGCTTCTAGCTCCTAGCTCGTAGCATGTAGCTCGTAGCTCGTAACCACGGGCTATTGGCTACTGGCTATTAACTACTGGCTACTGGCTGTTTCACTTCCTCGACTTCGGAATTCGCCCAATCCGCGGATCGCGGCGCAGCAGCAGATCGCATACGTGCAGCGCCTCTGTCTCAAAGTCAGGGCCGTCGCTTGGAATCAAAAGCCAATGGCCGATCATACCGCCCAGCAGCTCGATGGAGCGAAGGGAAGGAAACTCACGGCGCAGCGCCGGGTCCGCGGGGTCCGTGCTTTCAGAGAGAACCAGCCACACGCCATTGTCCCGCGGAGACCTCAAGTGGTCGCGGAGCATGCAGACGATGCGATCGCCAATGTAGACGGAAAAGCCCGAGAACATTCGCCGCACCTCGGGATGCAAAGGCGCGAGCGCCTCTACGATGAATGGGTACGGAGGTCTCGATTTTGGTTTTGCCGGGCGCATCATGACCTGCTCAGAATGGACCATAACAGACCAGACCGAATCCACTTTCGGCAGTCCAGTATCTGCCGCGCCTCCACTGAATCTGACGCGTTCAATTGACAGTGAGAACCAGAGTTGTTCCGCTGGTGATTTTTCCAGTGGCCGCATCGGTCCCGGTCACGGTGACGGAGTAAGTTCCCTGAGTTGTTCCCAGGTTGCCGCCACCCCCGCCTCCTCCACCACCACCTCCCGACCCGCCTCCGCCACAGCCCATTGCGCCAATCGAGATAGCCAGAACGATGGCGCCCACGATGCGCAGCCATCTGCGGCGCTTCGAGGGGATACCGAAGCAGAACACCACGGCCA
>Ga0326728_10014824_pt1 | contig 16398 bp, 14 predicted proteins | sample MB3enrmetagenome_FD_207602 | JGI IMG/M metagenome (GOLD analysis project Ga0326728, IMG submission 207602) | Lab enriched peat soil microbial communities from McLean, Ithaca, NY, United States - MB31MN | ecosystem: Environmental > Terrestrial > Soil > Wetlands > Peat | place: USA: New York...
GAGGATGTAACCTCCTCCCGCTCGGGAACGGAGGAACTCATCTGCGAGGCGCCCATCGCTTCCAATGGCCGCACGCAGGCTAGTTCTCACGCACACTCTACGGGGCTGCGTGAGAACTCCGAAATGCGCACCTCAGCGGCTAAACAGTTTGCGGAAAAAGTGGGTTGGGGGTGTAATTCCGAGCGAAGGGAGGAATCTCTCTTCGTTCAAAACCCCAAAAAAGAGAGATTCCTCGCCCCGACTGAAATCGTCGGGGCTCGGAATGACACCCTAAACCGCATTTCACACCAGCCGTAAGAATGGAGGCGGCCAATCCAGTATTTCTCTGCGTGCCTCAGCGCCCTCTGCGCCACTGCGTTATCTTTTTTCTGGAGACACACCGACTAAACCCTGAGGAAGAACCAAGGACAACGCAGAGACGCGGAGTACGCCGAGGTACGCAGAGAAGAACGCCCGCATTCGGAGCGCATTGCCCGACCTGGTGAGAAACCCGGGCTAACGCTTTCCCCACAACCTGCTAAGCGCCGAAGCTCGAGTTGATGAGGAGCGCGTTCAGGAGACGTGCTTATCGACGACCTTGGTGATGGTGTCCTTGGGGACGGCGCCGACGATCTGGTCGGCGACCTGGCCTCCCTTGAAGATCAACAGCGTGGGGATGCCGCGGATGTTGAATTTGCCCGCGGTATTCATGCTTTCATCCACATTCACTTTCACGACTTTGAGCTTGCCGGCGTAGGCGGTGGCGATCTCGCCGACAGTGGGGGCGAGCATGTGGCACGGGCGGCACCAATCGGCCCAGAAATCCACCATTACGGGCTGGGTGTTGCTGGCGTCAATCACTTCCGCCTGGAAATTGCTGTCGGTGACGCTGCTTACATTCTCGGCCATTGAAATTATCCCTCTTGGGAGCTGCCTGCCACCTGCAGGCGAGTCTGGATTCGGTCTCTGTACTCCGTCCTAATTAGATGACGCTATGGCCTTTCGGTTTCTACTCTTCTTTGCGAGTTCGTACAACCGGGCATACTCGTCTGCGGAGGTTTGCCAGGAGTAATCCTTCGCCATGCCGTTCAATTGTACCTGCCGCCACGCCTTTGCGTCGGAAAAAACGCCCAGCGCCTCGCGAATCACGGCTAGGAGGGCCGCGGCCTCATAGCCCTGGAATTTGAAGCCCGTGCCCTTCCCCGTGCGCGGGTCGAACGGCTCGATGGTGTCGTCCAGACCGCCGGTGGCGCGGACGACGGGCACGGTGCCGTAGCGAAGGCTGTAAATCTGGTTGAGGCCGCAGGGCTCGTAGCGCGACGGCATCAAGAACATGTCGGAGCCGGCCTCGATCTTGTGGGCGAGCGTATTATCGTAGGCGACTTTGACCGCGAATTTATCCGGGAAGCGCGCGGCGAGATCGCGGAACAGCTTTTCGTAACGCGGCTCGCCCGCGCCCAGCGCGACGACGGCCAGATTCAGCTTCGTCAACTCGGGGGCGATTTCCTCGAGCAGATCGAATCCCTTTTGCGCGGTGAACCGCGAAACAATCCCCAGAAGCGGCCGGCTGAGATTCTGCGGGTTTTTCGCGGGCAGATGGAACAAATCGAGCAGGTCCTTCTTGCACGCGCGCTTGCCCGTGAGATCGCGCACCGAATAGCGCGCGGCAATCAGCGCGTCCTGCTCGGGACTCCACACGGAATAGTCCACGCCGTTCAAGATGCCGTGCAGGCGGTCAGCGCGGCTCTTCACGACGCCTTCGAGTCCGCAGCCGTACTCTTCGGTTTGAATTTCCTGCGCGTACTTCCGGCTGACCGTGGTGAGGTAATCCGAGTAGACCAGCCCGCCCTTCAGGAAATTCACCTTGCCGTAGAACTCCATCGCGTCCATGCGAAATAAATCGGGGTCGAGCCCCAATTCCGCAAGCACGGTGCGAGGGAACGCCCCGTGATACCCCATGTTGTGAATCGTGAAGACGACCGGCAAACGGGCCAGTGCGGAATCGCCCTTGTACTCCGTGCGCAGGAGCACGGGAACGAGCGCGACTTGCCAATCGTGGCAATGGATGACGTCAGGCTCCCAGCCTCGCTTCGCGAACTCCACCACGGCGCGGGCGAATTCGCCGAACCGCGCGGCATTATCCGGATAGTCCTTGCCCTGCACGCCGTAAAGCTGCTCGCGGTCGAAATATTCCGGATCATCCACGAAGAAGTAGCTGACGCCGTTGCTGGAACCGCCTCCGGTGATCGAGGGGAAACGATGGCGGTCGCCAAAACCGATAGTGAGGCTGGGGAGAAAAACAGGCGCGGCGGGGTTGCCGCGATAGCGAGGAAGGATGACGCTGACCTGATGGCCCTGGGCGACGAGGGCTTTCGGCAGCGCTTCGACAACGTCGGCGAGGCCGCCCGTCTTGGAATAGGGCAGGCCTTCGGATGCGGCAAACAGAATTTTCATCGTTCCCCGGATAGAGTGCTGAAGGTACTGAATTGGCTGCTTGGCGTCAAGGCCGCGGGGAAAGGCTTCCGTTATGCGCCGCAGCGGGTGTGCCGTTTCCCGGCATACGTCTTTCTACACGGGGTGGAGCGGACGCGGCTCAGGCTGGAGGCGGGACGCTAAATCTGATCGAGTCGGACGGCCCACAGTTCTCGGCGGAGCGGCTGCGCCGATCGCCTCCACTACTGCTACACTGGCGACCCGTGAGCCCGGAAAAGCTTGGACAACATTTTCTGACCGGCGCCGGCTGGCGAGAGAAGATTCTCGCGGCGATACGTCCACCCGCGGGCAGCGTGTGGCTCGAAATCGGCGCGGGCCACGGCGAGATGACCGCTTTGCTGGCGAGGCGCGTGCGGCGCGTTGTGGCCGTCGAACTGGATGCGTCGCTTGCGCAGCGGCTGCGCGAAGTGACGGCGCCGCTGGGGAACGTCGAGATTGTTTCGGGCGACGTGATGGCGCTCGATCTTCCAGCGATTGTTCATTCGGCGAGCGGAGGCGCGGATCGGTTCCACGTTTACGGCAATTTGCCGTACTACATCACGTCGCCCATCCTTCATCACTTGTTTGACTCGGCCGCGCGCATCGAGTCGATTCACGTCGTGATTCAAATGGAAGTCGCCGAGCGATTGACGGCCCGGCCCGGCAGCCGCGCGTACGGCTACTTATCGATCCTCGCCCAGTACCACTCACGGCCCGAGATTCGACTGCGGATTCCTCCGGGCGCGTTCCGGCCGCGGCCGAAAGTATTCTCCACGCTCGTGAGCCTCACGCTGCCCGGCGGAGGCGCGGGGCTCGGCATCGAAGACACCGGCGCATTTTTCGATTGTGTGAAGCTGTGCTTCGCGCAAAAAAGAAAAACCCTGTGGAACAATTTGCGGCCGGCGTTTGGCGAAGCGCGCGCGCGAATGATCCTGGACGCCGCGGGGATCGAGTCTCGCGAGCGCGCGGAAGAACTCAGCCTGGCGCAATTCGCGGGGGTGTTCCGCGGCGCGCAAGCAACTGCACGGGGTGCACCTGAAAAATAGAATAGGGGAGAGGACAGGCTACGCCGATGCGCCGCAGGCGTGGACGATGCGTTCCGGATAATCACTCATGATTCCGTTCACGCCCAACTCCTGCAGCTCGCGCATGCGCGATTCCTCGTTCACGGTCCACGCAATCACCTGAAGACCGACCTTGCGGGCCTCGTCCATCAATTGCGGCGTAATCAACGTGTGAAGCGGCGCAAGTTGCCGCGCACCCGCGCGCATGGCCCGCTCAATCGGGTCAATCAGGGGAGCGTCGTAGAGGTAGCCGGTCATCAGCGTGTCGTCCAGGCGCCGGATGGCTTCGAGCTGCCCCGTATGAAACGAGAGCGCGACCGCGCGAGTGGCTTCGCCGGATTCGCGCAACGCGGCCACCAGCGCGTGTTCGGCGCCCCACGTGGTGCCGCGCTTCAGCTCCAGGTAAAACACGACATCGAATTCACGCCCGAACTGCAGGATTTGAAGCAGCGCGGGCACTCGTTCCCCCGCGTAGGAGCGGCCTTCGGGTGAGCCAAACCACGATCCGGCGTCCAGCGCGCAGACTTCCTCGCGCGTCAGGGAATGGACCGGGCCATGGCCGTTGGTGGTGCGATCGAGGGTCTCGTCGTGCAGAGCGACAAGGCGGGCGTCGCGCGTCAACTGCAGGTCCGTCTCGATGAACCGCGCGCCCAGCTCCACGGCGCGGCGGTAGGCCGCAAGGGTGTTCTCCGGCGCGTGGCCCGATGCCCCACGATGTGCCACTGCCCACACGGGCTCTCCTTCCCCGGCCGGCCACCCTCCGGCTGCGGAAAGTCACGGGATTATCCTAGCAGAAATGAAGCCGGTCCCCGCTGGCCTGTGGGAGTGGTGTCCTCATGACAGGGAAAAAGCAGATTCCTCGGGCCAAAACCGCCCTCGGAATGACTGCTTCGGGTGCTCTTCAGCACGCTGTGAAGTCGTGCCCTGACACCGCCAACATTCGCGCAAACGGGGTGCCCGGAGTCTTCTCGGTCACCAACGAACTGCGCTACACGCGTTAAGCTCGGGCGGCGGCGCGCACCATAGATCTGTGGGAGCGTGAGAGCGTTGCAAAAAAGGACGCGGGCTCAGCCATGCGCTGGGCCCGCGCCTTCCCCCTGAAAATTCGGCCGGTTTTGGGACGCGTCGTCCCGAAAGCGGTCACCCCAAAGCTACACACTCGTTCCATTGCACTGAAACAAAACGACTTATCACTGCTTCCAATTGGCCTCGCGCCTGCGTCTCATAGGGCATGGCTACAACAACCCTACCCGCAGCCGATCTCGGATTCACCGGCCTCGGCAACTTGATCTCGAGCGCCCGCGACGGCAATTCGAGCGCCCTCGAGATGTTAACGGAGCGCTTTGCCGGCTCCATTTATGGAGTTGCCTTGCGCATCACGCGCAGCGCCGAAGACGCCGAGGACGTGCGCCAGGAAACGTTTCTGCGCGTCCAAACGCACCTGGGTAGCTTTGTCGAGGGTGGAAACTTCGGAGGCTGGGTCGGGCGCATCGCGATCAATGAATCCATCACGGCCCTGCGCCGCCGCCACTCGAAGCGGCTCCTTCCGCTGGACGACTGCTCCTCCACCGGCGAAGAAGACAGGCATCCCCGCGAGTTCGCTTCGCGGCGGCTCGATCCAGAACGCCGCTACGCCGTGGTCGAGCGCCGCCGCATGTTGGCGCGCGCGATCGAAGAGCTGGAGCCGCACCTGCGCAGCGTCTGCCTGCTGCGCGACATCCGCAATCTCTCGACGCGGGAGACCGCACGCCACCTCGGCCTGACTTCGGGTACGGTTCGCACGCGGCTGTTCCGCGGTCGCTCGAAGCTGCGCCGCCGGCTGAAGGAATTACTCACGCCGACGCGGCGCGATTCGCAAGAGGCTTAGCTCGGCGGCGCAGGAGCATCGGCAAGGCCGCGACGACGAAAACGCAGAAAACCAGCGCGGCCGTCCAACCCTGCGCGTGGTAACGGCCGATCCCCATAATGACGTTGCGGCAGAAATTCGCCGTCCAGAGAACGCAAAGCCCGCCTGCATAGAGCATCAGAGTCATCGGCCGCTGCGCACGTTTCCAATTGAGGATCATGACGGCCCCGAACAGGATGCTGTAGATGCGCAGCATGTCCACGCCGGTACACTGCGGATACACGGAGAGTTCAACCGAACGGCTGTAAAGCTGCGTTCCGAATTGCACGATACGTTGCGACGGCGCGGCGCGATGGCATGCAGCCAGCAACAGCCGCACATAGATGGGTCCCCATGCGCCCCAGTGCGCCTGAACGACAGCTGGAAACGCCACGCTGAAGAACAGCACCAGCGCCAGAAGAATCGCGCCACAGATTTTCATCGGGCCAGAAATCTCCGGGCCAGAATCGCCGCCAGCCCGCAGATCAGCAGGCTAATCTCGGCCGGCAAATCCAAGTCGTCCGCCGAAAGCTGCGGCGGCGTCCCACCCGATGACAAAATTGCGCCGCCCACCGGCGGCAAGTAGACCGCTGGCGGGGCACCGCCGTCCGAGGAAGACGATCCAGGCGTCGCCGAAGGCGGGGCGGGCGGCACTGCGGATTCCGCCTGGGGAACCGCTGCCGGCGTCAACACAGATGCGGATTCAGGCGGTTGTGCGGCGGGCAATTCGGCCACAACGATGTCTAGGTCCATCGGCTCCTGGGCCGCGTCAACGGGACCGTGAAACGAGCTGACGATTTCGTTTCCGCAGCGCGTGAGAATGTAGGAATTGCCGTCGGTCAGGACCTCTTCGCCCCCGCGGATCAGGCGCAAGGCGGACGTAAAGTAAATCTTGTGATTGAGCCGGTAGGACAAGAAAACCAGTTCATCGTGCGGCAGCCTGGTAACGTAGGCCTTCGTCACGTCGAAACCGGCGTAATGCTGCGCGGCCAGCGGGTCCGCCACGATCACGCGTTTCAGCGCTTCGACCGAGTGAATTCCGCCGGGCACGATCGAGTGGCCGTAGATTCGGCGTATCGCGGAAACTCGAGGCCCGGAAACACGCAGCGCGGCGGGCGAAACTTGCGCGGCAGCTTGGGGAAGCGGCAAGGGCGTCGCGCGCGGACCGTTCGCGCGAATGTAGAGAATAACCCCCGCTGTCAGCAGAAGCCCGAGAACGATGACTCTCTCAATGTCTAGAGCCTTTGGGATTTTCATAGCGTTGCCATCATAGGGATTTTGTTCGTCAGCGCCTATAGCGAGACTGTACTGGTACTCCTAAGCCCTCTGTTTTTTCACTATGAAACGATGGGCACACATCTCCCTCTCTTGTTTCGCACTGAAACTCCGCAACGTCGAGGAGCCACGCCTTCGCCGCGTCTCTTGATTTCCGCGCGGGCCTCCCCTGTGCAATCTTGACACTCTCGAGTCGTCGCGTCGGATTGCCGGAGAAGCGGTTCCTCGATCTCCGGGGCCGGGAAGTGGGCCCGTATGCGGGGTCGGAACTGGCCCACGACCTACTTGCCTCACTCCTTGACATTTCGCCTTTTGTTCGCCTATACTCGCCACGGTAGAGAAACGGGAGCGGCGGCCGCCCCCGGCTCATTGTCCGTGAGACTCTCTCGGCCCCGGGCGACCGCCGCATGTTCTCGCGCTTTTACAGTTTGCGGGAAAAGGCTCTTTGGTGTCATCCCGAGCGCAGCGAGGGATCTACTCTTTGCGAAAAAGCCAAGAAAAAAGCAGATTCCTCGTCGCCTGCGGCTCCTCGGAATGACACGAATGGGTGTTTTTCCGCAAGCTGTTTAGGCGCTGCGCACGATGCACTTAGCGCTGTGCGCGACGCACCCGCTTCTCTCCTCCCGGTTCCCTGCCTACCCTGCCTGCCGGCAGGCAGGCGGCAGGCAGGCCTGCCGCCGCAGTTCCTGCCGAACGCCTGTCAGATGGCAGGCGGGGCAGGCAAAGTGGGAGGTGAGTATGGTCCCGCTTCACGGGAGCAGTCAGTTCGCACATATCGTCCATGCCGACGTGGACGCGTTTTTCGCTTCGGTCGAGCAGGTGCTGGACCCGCGTCTGCGCGGGCGGCCCGTGCTGGTGGGCCGCGGCGTGGTCGCTTCGGCAAGTTACGAAGCCAAGATGCGCGGCGTGCGCACGGCGATGAGTTTCCGCGAGGCACGCCGACTGTGCCCTGCGGCCGTCGTCGTGCCCGGGCAGTACGAGCACTACGCCGATTTCGCCGCGCGCGTCCGAGCGGTGCTGGAGACGTTCACCCCGGCGGTGGAAACCGCCGCACTCGACGATTTCTATCTCGATTTCGCCGGCACCGAGCGGCTCTATCCCGATTTCCCCGCGACGCTTCGTCGGCTGCAGCAATCCGTGCACGACGCAACCGGCCTCGGCGTCTCGGTCGGCGCGGCGCAAACGAAAGTGGTGGCCTCGATCGCCTCGCGTTTGCAGCGGCCGCTCGGTTTTCGCATCGTGCCGCCCGGCGACGAGGAGGAATTCCTCGCGCCGCTCCCGGTGGAAAAACTCCACGGCATCGGCCGCGCCCACGCCGCGACGCTCGCCGATCGCGGCGTCGCGACGATCGGCCAGTTGCGCGCCATACCGCTGCCCGCGCTCGAAGCCGCGTTCGGCGCAGCGATCGGTCGCCAGCTTTGGGAACGCGCGCGCGGCCAGGATGCGCGCGAAGTCGAATTGCCGCACGAGACGAAATCCATCTCGCGCGAAACAACGATCGGGGGCGGCACGATCGACGTCGAATTCATCGCCGCGCTGCTGGAATATCTCACCGAGCGCATCGGCGCGGCCCTTCGCGCGTCCGGACGCCGCGCCCGCTCGCTCGCGCTGCGCCTGCGCTACACCGATTATTTTTCCGCGCATCGCGCGGCGCCGCTCCTGCCGCCGCTAAGCGACGATAAATCGCTGCTCGATGCGGCCATCGAATTATTTCGCGCGCTCTACACGCGCCGCGTGGCGCTGCGACTGGTGGGCGTTTCGGTCACGCATCTCGAAGCGGATCGCCGCCAAAATGAGCTGTTCGACGTCGCCGCCAATCGCCGCTGGCAGCTCCATCGCGGCCTGGATTCCGTGCGCGGACGCTACGGCTGGAACGCGGTGTTCTACGGCAGGGGCCTGCAATTGCGCGAGCACTACGCCGCAAAGCCCACGGGGCTCGTGCTCTCCACCCCGTGCCTCTCCCGCTGACGAAGTGAGAGAAAGGTCGCTCGATGAATGGAATCCACGTTGCGTGCTATTCGAACAGTAATCCACAGATGTGTAACCGTTTTATATACAAGATGGGAGCATATCCATATATAATATATTTACTGCGTACGCAGGCTTGATATTGAGAGAGGAACAAACAACTACCGCGAGGACGGATGAGCGGCCAATTCCAATTTGATCGGATCGGTTACTGGTCCGAAGTTAAGCTCGAAATCCTAAAGAAATACGCAAGCGCCTATTCAACAATCCTTGCCGCTCAAAAGAACCCGTCACTCTATCACGTCTACATCGATGCTTTTGCTGGCGCAGGAGTTCACCTCACTAAGACCACTCAGGATTTCGTGCCCGGCAGTCCATTGAATGCGCTCAGTGTCCAACCTCCCTTTCGAGAATACCACCTGATCGACATTGAGCATGAGAAGGTGGAAAGTTTAAAGCAACTGATCGGGCATCGGAAAGACGTTCTCATTTATGAGGGCGATTGCAATCATATTCTCCTTGAGAGTGTTTTCCCCCGAGTGAAATACGAAGATTACCGGCGCGGTCTATGCATTCTCGATCCTTATGGGCTCCATCTCGATTGGAGTGTAACTTTCCGTGCTGGCCAGATGAAAACATTGGACATGTTTTTGAATTTCCCAATCGCTGACATAAATCGAAATGTTCTCCGACGTGACCCGGAAACGGTCGAAGCTGCCCAAGTTACCCGGATGAACGCATATTGGGGCGATGCATCATGGCGGGACATTGCGTATCAAACTACGGGTAATCTGTTTGGGTATCCTGAGAAGGAAGCAAACGAAGTTGTGGCTGAGGCATTCCGACAGAGACTGAAACGGGTCGCAGGCTTTGAACGGGTCCCCAATCCCTTGCCCATGAGGAATTCAAGGGGTGCAATAGTTTATTATCTCTTCTTCGCCTCACAAAAGGACACGGCAGAGCACATAGTGGTCGACATTTTCAAGAAATATGAAAATCGAGGAGCAAACTGATGTCGCTTGATTCTGCCATTGAATGGACTGACGCGACTTGGAACCCCGTGCGGGGCTGCACCAAGGTCAGCCCCGGCTGCAAGCATTGCTACGCTGAAACCTTCGCAGAACGTTTTCGCGGGGTGAAGAACCATCCCTACGAGCAGGGATTCGATCTGCGAGTGGTCCCGGAAAAGCTGGCCGAGCCTCTGCGTTGGCGCACTCCGAAGATGATTTTCGTGAATTCCATGAGCGATCTCTTTCATGACGTGGTGCCGGAGGAATATATCGAGGCGGTCGCGAAAGTCATGGTCGCGGCGAACTGGCACACCTATCAAGTTCTGACAAAGCGCTCGGAGCGCCTCCAAAAACTTCTGAATTCGAGGCTGAGCTTTGCCGCTAAACAACCGCATATTTGGTGGGGAGTGAGCGTCGAAGATCGGCAGTACGGTATCCCTCGTATTGAGGATTTGCAAAATGCCGATGCTGCGGTCCGTTTTCTCTCTGTTGAGCCACTGCTGGATGACGTTGGAAAACTGAATTTAGCTCGAATCGGTTGGGTGATCGTAGGCGGAGAAAGTGGTCCAGGCTCCAGGCCCATGAGAAAGGAATGGGTAATTTCCGTCAGAGATCAGTGCCGACGCGCCGGCGTGCCATTTTTCTTTAAACAGTGGGGTGGGGTTCGCAAGGCCGTTTCGGGAAGAAAACTGGACGGCCGAACGTACGACGAATTTCCCCGCCGTGTCCGCCACCCCGTCCTCACAGAGGATGAGTGCGCTTCCCGCGCCGCGAACATTGAGGCGGGCTTTAAGAGAACTGATTTGGTGGAAGGTCTTGTCCGAGATTTTGAGCAGCGACCGATCGGCATCGGCAAGCCTTTACCTGTTTTAGCGTAACTTTGTTCGATTTGCTTTTCCCCGTTTCCTGCCAATAGAAGCTTTCACAGTCCCCGATTTGCCGGGGCCAAACTAAGGCGCATTTGTGTTCGTTCACCTGCATTGTCACAGTCATTATTCGTTCCTGCGGGCTGTGCCGTCGCCCAAGGAGATCGTCGCGGCGGCTGCGGAACAGAAAATGTCCGCGGTCGCGCTGACCGACACGGCCGGCCTCTACGCCGCCGTGCCGTTCTATCAAGCGGCGCGCGCGGCGGGCGTGCGTCCGATTCTGGGCGCTGTGCTGGACGTTCGCTTGGCACCGGAAGCCGCAAATCGTTGGGAGAAAAACGCTACAACAACAGGGGGATTGTGTCGCCCCTCCGGGGCTCGCGTTTCTCGTGCTGATCCCACCCAGGGCTTCCGCCCTGGGCTAAATTGTGCCCGCCTTCGCCAAGGCTCAGGGCTACGGCGCGGCAGGCCCGCCCCTCCGGGGCTTAAGACATCTGACTCGTCCATTCGCGCCGAGCGTCCCTCACCGGGAGCCTCGACACATTCTGTTCGCGGCGAGTGCTTCGGGCCGAGGAGTGCCTCGGCGTGCTTCATGGATCGCGCGGTTCCGCTCGTTCTGCTTGCGGCCAGCAATGCGGGCTACAGCAATCTTTGCGCGCTTGTGACGCAGCGCCAATTGAGCGAAGCGCCGCTCGCGCCGGCCGATCTCGCCGCTGGCGCCGCGGGCTTGATCGCGCTGGTATCGCCAGCCGCGTACACAGGCAAACCATGCCTACCGGCAGGCAGGCAAAATGCCGAGGCATCCGACCCTGCCTACCGGCAGGCAGGTCTCGCCGCGCTCAAGGACATTTTCGGCGACGCGCTCTATCTCGAAGTGCAGCATCTTTCTCCCGGCGACGGTTCACCGAGAGCGTTCTCCGTGAACGGCCGCGCGCTGCGCCGCGCCGAACAAATTGGCCGCACGATCGGCGCGCGTCTCGTAGCGACGAACAACGTTCACTTTCTGCGTCCCGAGGAGCATCTGCACCATCGCGTCCTGAACGCGATTCGCACGGGCGGACTGCTCACGACGGTGGCGCATCCCGAAATCACGACGCCCGAGGCGTGGTTTAAATCCGCCGCCGAAATGCAGCGCGCTTTCCCCGATCATCCCGAGCTGCTGCGCGCGACGCTCGAAATCGCCGAGCGTTGCCAGGTAGAACTCGAACTGGGTAAAACCATCCTCCCCGAATTCCCCGTGCCCGAAGGCGAAACCGCGTTTTCCTATCTCTGGAAACTTTGCTTCGAGGGCGCACGGCGCATTTATCGTCCGTTGCGGCCCGAAGTGTTATCCCGCCTCACGCACGAGCTCGAAGTGATCGAAGCGCTCGGCCTCGCGCCCTATTTTCTGCTCGTCTGGGACATCGCCGAAGAGGCGCGGCGGCGTGGCATCCCGGCGGTGGCGCGCGGTTCGGCGGCCAGCTCGATGGTGACGTATTGCCTGGGCATATCGCGCATCTGCCCGCTGCGCTGGGGACTTTACTTTGAGCGTTTCCTCAATCGCGAGCGCGGCGACATCCCGGACATCGATCTCGATATCTGCGGCGCGCGGCGCGACGAGCTGCTCGAGTACGTTTACAAGCGCTGGGGCGAATCGCACGTGGCGATGATCGGCAGCTTCATCACCATGCACGCGCGCCTCGCGATTCGCGAAGTCGCCAAGGTCTTCGGCCTACCGCCCGGCGAAGTGAACCGCTTCACGCGCCGCCTGCCCCACCGGCCCGTGCGCGAAATTCTCGAAGCGATTCGCACGCTTCCGCAATGCCGCTCGCTGCCGGCGGGCGAAGAGCCGTGGAAAACGATCCTCGAAGTCGCGCGGCGCCTCGACGATTTCCCGCGCCATCTCGGCATTCACCCCTGCGGCACGGTGATCGCGGCGCGGCCGCTCACGGAACTCGCGCCACTCGAGCGCGCCACGAAGGGCATCGTCGTGACGCAATACGACATGAACGCCATCGAAGCGCTCGGCTTGATCAAGATGGACCTGCTCGGCCAGCGCGGCCTCACCACGATGACGCTCGCGCTCGACGGAATCGCGCGCGCGACCGGCGCGCGTCCCGAGTTCGACGCCATCCCCGAAAACGATCCCGCCGCTTGCGAGATGATCTCGCGCGGCCGCACGATGGGAATTTTCCAGATTGAATCGCCGGGGATGCGCGGCCTGCTGCGCACGCTCGGCGCGCGCACGCTCGAGGAAATCTCGCTCGCGCTGGCGCTGATCCGGCCGGGCGCCTCGGAGTACGGCTCGAAGGAATCGTTCCTCAAGCGGCTGCGCGGCGCCGAGCCGATTGAGTATGCGCACCCCGCGCTCGAACCGATCCTGCGCGAATCGCTCGGCGTCTGCGTTTACCAGGAACAGGTGATGCAAATCGCACAGGCTGTCGGGCGAATGTCGCTCGCCGAAGCCGATCTCGTGCGGCGCAGCAGCAGGAAATTCTCCGGCCAGCGCGAGCGCGACCACCTGCGCGCGAAATTTCTGAAGGCCGCCGCGCAAATGGGACTCGCAGGAGAAAATCTCGAGGCGACCTGGCAAATGGTCGAGAAATTCGCAGGCTTCGGATTCTGCAAGGCCCACGCCGCCACGTACGCCGATCTTTCCTACCGCATCGCGTATCTCAAGGCGCATCACCCGGCGGAATTTCTCGCCGCGATGGCCAGCTCGGGCGCGGGCTTCTATCACGTTTCGGCATACGTTGAAGAGGCCAAACGCTGGGGCATCCCGGTGCTGCTGCCTTCCGTGAATGATTCGCGCCTCGAATATACGACCGAGCCCGCGGACGTGGCCGGCGCGGCGCCATGCGCCGCAGCCGCGGCTCGCGCGATTCGCGTCGGGCTGATGCAAATCAAGGGCCTGCGCACGGAGACGATCGAGCAAATCATCGCGTCGCGCGAGGAGCGCGGGCCATACCGCTCGCTCGAAGATTGCCTCACTCGCGTGCGATTCGAGCAGAACGAAGTCGAAGCGCTCATCAAGTGCGGCGCGTTCGATTGCCTCCGCGACGCCGCGCATCCGGAATGGACGCGCCCCGCGCTGCTCTGGCAATGGAGCCTGCTGCACGCGCGCATGAATTCTTGCGCTGCTCGCGGCGCGCCCGGCACAGAGGAAGCCGCGCTCTTCCCCATCGCCGCGCCGCCGGAACTGGCGCTGTCGCAAACGGAAGCGCCGCCGCTCGCGGTGAATCCCCGTACGGGGGTGAACGCTCGTGGTGAACCGCTCGCGGTGAATGCTCGCGGTGAACCGCTCGCCGATTATTCGCGCGAGCAACGGCTGGCCCGCGAACAGGAAATTCTCGAAATCTGCGTGAGCGGCCATCCGCTGGATCGCGTCGCGCGAAACGGCGAAACGTGGAGCACGGACCTGCCCGCGATTCGCGCCGGCGATGCCGGCCTGCCGGCAGGCACGGCGCGCGGGCGGCGGGTCACGCTACTCGGGTGGCTCGTGACGTTTCGCCCGGTCGGCACGAAGACCGGGCGCAACATGATGTTTCTCACGCTCGAAGACCAGCGCGGCCTGTTCGAGGCGATTCTCTTCCCCGACGACTACGAGCGCTACGCGGCCGTCGTCTTCGAGACGCGGTTGCTGCGCGTCACCGGGCGTATCGAAAACGACGAACAGATCCGTTGCGACCGCGTCGAGCGAGCCATTCCATGAGACCGCCGCCGGCACAAGACGAAATGTCCGCCGAGCGGCCGGAACTTTCCGGCGAAGCATGGCTCGGCCGCAACGTGAGCGAAAAGCGCCGGCTCTGGGAGCGGCTGAATCCACGCCACCGGCGCACGCTGCGGATGCTCGGCCGCGCGATGGCGCTGCGACAATCGCAAGCGCAATTGCCGGAAGCTGCGCGCGCAGCTCTGGCGGACGCGCTCGACCAGATCGAGCGGATCGCGGCGCGGATCGAGCGTCTGCTGGCGGCTTGGGTGGCGAGCCGGACACGACCTCGCGGCTGAAGGTTGCCCGCCGCGCGGCGGCTTTGCCATACTCGTCACATGAAGGCCCGCGCAGTGTGCCTCGCTACGCTGTTGCTCCTTGCCGCCGCAGTGCGCGCGGATGAAATTCGCCTCAAAGACGGCACGAAAATCACGGGCACGATCGTCGGCTACGAAAACGATTCGTTCAAAGTTGAAACGAGCTACGGATTCGCGCTCGTCCGCAAAGATAAAATCGCCGAAATTATCCCGTCCGCGCCAAAACCGGAGCCGAAGCCGAGCCAGCCCACGCCTCCCGCCTCAGCCGGCAACGGCCCGAGCGCGAACCAGCCGCCGAGCACAGCGGCCGCGCCTGCGCCACCGAAGCAGCCGCCGCATGCGCCCACAGTAGCGCCGAGCGCAGCGCCAGCGACCGCTGCTGCCCCGGCGCCGGCGCCGCCGACCGCGGCGGCGACGCCGAAGGCCGAGCCGCACGGCGCTACGGCGCCCGCGCCGCAACAGACAGCGGCGGAGGCAACGCCCGCTCCGCCGCCGATCCGCGAAGAGGTGGTGCAAAACCTCTACATCAATCACACGGACGGATTTCAGATTTACAAGCCACCGAGCTGGGATCTGCTGCCCGACGAGCGGCGCGCGTTGCCAAATGCGGTCGCTGCACTGGGAACGTCCGACGGCACGACGCTGCTGGTCGTCGGCCGGGAGAAGCTTCACGGCACGCTCGAATCGCAGGCCGCGGCGACCGACGCGCAGCTTCGCGACGTCTACGAGAACTACCGCCAACTTTCCTCGGTGCACACGGTCGTTGCGGGATTGCCCGCCATCGAGCGCAAGTTCCGCGGCACGGTTGCGGAGCACGATTGGTCCGTGACGGTGCTGAGCGTGGCGCGCGGCGCGGACGTCTACACATTTCTCGGCATGACCTACGCGGACTCGGACCTGATTCAAATCCAGGAGAACGTCATCGCGCGCACGATGTCCAGCTTGCAGTTCGGCACTCCTTGACCCGCCCAATTCGCGATTCGCCGAGTTCGCCGCGCAAGGAGGCGCGCGATGCGCTAGAGTAGTTCGCCACGAGCCGCGCGAGGAGCGCCGAGGGAACGAATGAAGCACAGCGCCATTCTTCTGATCAGTTGTCCCGACCGCCCGGGAATCAACGCCGGGATTGCGGACTTCATTTTCCGCAACAACGGCAACATTCTGCACGCCGACGAGCACCAGGAGCCCGAGGAAAAATTGTTTTTGATGCGCGTGGAGTGGGACCTCGATAAATTCCGCATCGCGCCGCCTGATTTTGAAAAGAAATTTGCGCCGGTGGCGAAGCGTTTTCGGATGAAATGGCGCCTCGCGCTCTCGGACGTGCGGCCGCGCGTCGCGATTCTGGTTTCCGGACACGATCATTGCCTAGTGGACCTGCTCTACCGCCACCGCACGGGCGAGCTGGCCTGCGACATCCCCTGCATCATCGGCAATCATCCCGAGCCGCGGCGCGACGCCGAATTTCACGGCATCGCGTACCACTATTTGCCCGTCACGCCGGAGACCAAGGACGAGGTGGAGCGGCAACAGCTTGCGCTGCTGCGCGAGCAGCGCGTGGACCTGGTGGTGCTCGCGCGGTACATGCAAATCCTCTCGCCGCGTTTCGTGCGGCAATACGCGCAACGCATCATCAACATCCATCATTCGTTTTTGCCGGCGTTCGTAGGGGCACGGCCGCACCTTCAGGCGTACCAGCGCGGAGTGAAGCTGATCGGGGCGACCGCCCACTACGTTACGGAGACGCTCGACGACGGGCCGATCATCGAGCAGGACGTCGTGCGCATCTCGCATCGCGACGCGCTGGAGGATTTGGTGCAAAAGGGACGCGACCTCGAAAAAGTCGTGCTCTCGCGCGCGGTGCGCTGGCACATCGAAAG
>Ga0326728_10014826_pt1 | contig 16397 bp, 14 predicted proteins | sample MB3enrmetagenome_FD_207602 | JGI IMG/M metagenome (GOLD analysis project Ga0326728, IMG submission 207602) | Lab enriched peat soil microbial communities from McLean, Ithaca, NY, United States - MB31MN | ecosystem: Environmental > Terrestrial > Soil > Wetlands > Peat | place: USA: New York...
TCGTCGATCGATAAAAGATCGATGCCCTTCATGCCGATCCCGGCCGCGAAGGCGCAGAGTTGATCAAGAGGAATGTCCTTGTAGCACCACTTGCAGGCCGACTGGTGAATCCGGTTCTTGCGCACGGGAGCGGCCGTTTCGCTGCGCGTCGAGGCCCGCATCGGGGCCGTCAGCGAGGCCAGAGCAGTAACGGCAAGACCGGATTTCAGCGCGTCGCGGCGGGTCAAGCTGGCAGGTCTCATCACAGTTCTCCCATTCTCAGCGCCTGCTCACACGTCCACAGGCAGATGGCAGCATTGTAATGGGATTTGCAGATGTTAGAAGGTGAAGGCGAGTCCGGCGCGGAAGCTGCGCTGGTCCTGCGCAAAGAGAAGCAACGTGCCGTCGCTCAGAATGTACGGCTGATAACCCTCGGCAAGGAGATTTCTCACATCCAGCAGCGCCTCCAGGCCTTCTGCTCCATCGCGGGTAATCCGGATGGGCTGGCGGAAGTGCAGATTCAGGAAAGGCTCGGCTATCTCCTGCGCAAAGGGCGCCACCGCGGTCACGGCATCATCTGGCTGCCAGGTGTAGCTGGCGCGCCACTGCGTCCCGGTGCCGTCCAGCGTGCCCGAGAGTGAAATTGCAAAAGTCTGCGCATGCCGGGAGTGTGCGGCAGCCAGTACATCCGTCAATGCTGGGGCTTGCGGCAGTGCCGGCATCACCAGGGCATCGCCGCTGGCATAGCTGAGGCGAACGTGATTGCCGCCGGGCAGCCTGTGCTGGAGGCTGGCCTGCACCCCGGTGCTGCCGTATGCCGGACCGGCTGCGCGCATCAGGTTACTCGCCCGGTCAAACAGCACCGCGGACGGCGCATCGCCTGGAGCAAAGTGACCCATTGCCTCCAGCACAGGATTATCGATGTGGTCGGCGAAGAAGACAACCGACATTTCCGAAGCGTCCGTCTGCCGTTCCCAGCCGATCTCCTGATGAGACCCGTGCGCGATGGTCAGAGTACCATTGCGTTCAGCCAGCGCGGGCATCCACACCGCCGCTTCGTTCGCAGCCCCAGCCTGATCCGGCAGCATCGTGGCCATGCGGTAGCGCACCGTGGAAGCGCCACCGTGCCACGCCACCGTCGCATAGGGCAGCAGCGCGGTCACCGTGCTTGGCCAGGTTCCCGTCAAACGTCCGGCCACGGCGTTCGAACCTGCCTCGGCCTCCACCGCTTCGCCAAAGTGCATCATTTCCGAGCTGCGCACGGTGGCCTCAACGAGACCCGCATTCTCGGGACCCGCGTTTCCGCCGCTCACCACTTCCGGGGCGATCGACACGGCCGCCACCGACTGCACTGAGCCGGCATATCCCAGATCCTGGCGGAAGCCCAGCATTGATTCCATGCCGGCGTTGCTGTCGGGCGCAAAATCCACGCGCGCCAGCAGTTCGCGGCTGCTCGTGGGCGTATCCTCGACGGCCGTCGAAAAGCGCTCGCCGTTTTCGCCAAAGGTGCCGGCCTGGCCCGTCGCCATGATCCGTGCCTTCAGTTTCGGCGTAGCGCCGGGGCCCTCTGAATCCACAACCAGCGGCCCATCCTCAAGCCAGCGCAGCAATGGCCGGTTGGCAGCGGAGCGCAGCGTCCACGCCCAGTCGTCCTTTTGTGCGTTGCCGGCACGCGGTTCGGCCGGCAGCCATTGGATCACTTCGTAGAGCGTGTAGAGCGTCAGATTGACGATTGTGCTCGCGTGGACCTTCACGTTCTCGCGCTGCGAAGGCAGGAACGACGGCCCCATGGCTTTCAATATGTAACGCCCGGGAGTCAGCGAGGAGATGAGGAAGCGGCCTTCGTCGTTGGTGTAAACGCTGGCGACGATGCTCAGGTCGGGGCCCAGCAACTGGACTTCAGCGCCGATCTGCGGCACGCCCGCGGAATCCCGCACCAATCCCGACACCGACCCAGTCGCCGCCCCACAGAGCGAAGCAGTCCCCAAAGCGATCAGCACGGCGAAACCGGCGAAATAGGTGCTGCACTTCATCTGCAGATCAGTATCTCCGCCGCGTCTCTGGCGATCTTCCCCCAAACGTAGCCGCGCAGATCCCCGAATTCTTGGGTCCGGTTGGATCTTGCGCAGGATTGCTACTATTCCACGATAAAAGGTGCCGATTGCGCAATCTCTTGTTTCGTAATTGCGTCATTTACTTTCACGGTCACGTTGTACCTGCCCGGGCTGAGACCGGCAATCGGCAGGGTCTTTTCTACCGTCAACTGGTCGCTATGCGCCCCTAAATCCTTTGATTCCAATTGCTTCTCGAGAATCACCGTACCCGTAGAATCCGTAATCTGGTAGGTAACCGTCGCCGAATTACTCTTGGTAGCCTCGTCGATGCCAAGGTTATAGAACTGCAGCCAGAAGTTCAGGTCCTGGGTGCGCTTGATACTGACGGGCGTTTTCGAGTTCTCTGAAACCCGCGGCCGGACGTACATATTGCTGATGATGAAGTTGCCGTTTCCAATCTGCTGGGAAGATACGATGTTCATCACGTCGGCCAGGATCAGCGATGAAGCCCCGAGCTTTTCGTCCTGAAACTCCGGAACGTTGAGGCTTTGGCCGTAAATTCCGATGTGATCCGGGTTGTTCACGTCCTTGATCGCGATGTCCAGGCGGTAGAGCCCGGGCGGCAGTGGTAGCGCCTTCCAATAGAGCGATCGCCGGTCGAGCGCTTTCTCCAGCAGCTCGGAGGGCTCAGTCACCTCCACCGTGTCCTCGAATGTCTGCACCGTCTTGTGCATGATCGTGGTCACCCGGCCCAGGATGTTCACCACGCCCTTTGAAACCCCATCCTTGGTCACAAAGGTGATGTCGCGGTTGCGGATCTGCATGGTGATCGGTACCAGGTCCATGCTGTCGGTCACCTTCACGTAGTCGGTGCGCACATCGAAGGGAAACACCGGACCTTGCATCAGCTTGTGCGAGGAGTTGTATACGTCAAGGTCGTTCATAAGGTCCGTGAACTTGACCGCCGGAGGCGCGAACAACTTGGCCGCCTGCTCAATGCGGTCGAACTCCTTGCCCTGGTTGTAATCGCCCATCGGGCCATTGCCCAACTGCTCCAGTCCGTTGCCTTTGAACCGGTTGGTCTTGTCCTGGTTATTCATCTGTTCCCACTGGGTCAAGCCGGCGCCGGGAACATATTTCAGGGCGTCTTTCTCGCTGCGATCGATGGTGAAGTGATAATCGCCGCACTGGCAGGTATCCACAAACTCGATATCGATGTTCTCGCCAATACCCTCGAGATAACGGTAGTGCCATACCTCAAACGGGAAGGTGGACGTCTCGCCGCCACCCTCTTCCATAGGCCGCTCGTACATGCCGCCCGAGGGGTGGGAGTCGATGCTGTCGGCAGGGCCGAAAGCAATATAGATGTGGCCGCGGTCGGTCTTCCAGCCGGGTTTGCCGGCAGCAAAGTGGTCGTTGGCGTACTGGATACGCCGGTAGTGCTCCTCGCGAAATTCATTCTCGGGAGAATCGGGATTGGGGTTGCGGCGCTGCCAGAAGTTCTCGATGAAGGCCTCGCGCTCTTCATCGTTGCTCAGGCTCATGAAGGCCTTGCGCTCATCGTCGGTAATGATGTAGGGAACGTCCTGGTCCAGCCAAACCTTGTAGGGGCCCTTCAACTCCTGCCGGAGAGCCTTCTGCGCCCTGTACCGCTCCTTATCGTTGAGCTGGCGCTTCATGGGATCGGGTTCCTGGCCCTGACCCGAGCCCTGGCCGGCGGACGGCTGGGTCTGTTGCGTGGGGGCGGGGGTGGCATTCTGTTGTCCCAGAAGGCCGGCAGCGGGGACCGAAATGAGGCCGCAACTGAGAGCTGTGAACAGAAAACGGCGGCTATTGAACATCATTGCCTTGGATACTCCTGCGATGCTCTATTTTACGGCTCCCGGAAGCGCCGGGCAAGGTCCCGTCGGCAGTTACAGCGGTTCCAGAATTGCCCCACCGCGGAACCAATACTGCTGAGTGGCGTTTTCCTCAAGAAAACGCCACCTTTCGCTGCCCTCAAAAGGGCACGTGAATTCTGGAACCGCTCTGATTCCGCTGGTTCGACGTACCAAGCTGCGTAAGGTCACTTCGGGAGCAAGACGGACAGTGAAAAAGCCGTCTCACTTTTCATTTTTTGGCTCGCCATCGCGCCTCCATTGCGTCAAGAATGCAAGCGCATCTCGCTCACCTGCGGCTATTTGCAGCCTCTGAGGCGATTTGAGCCCGCCCACATGGCAATTGGATGTGCGCTGCCGCACATCACCTCACCCTGCGCTGCGAGGCGGCAGGCCGGGCCGTACCACCCGAGGCACGATTTCACGGAACCGATCGGCTCGCGCTCGCGTACACTGGATGGGAGAACAATTCCAAGACAAGAATCGATTGGCCATGAAGAAAATACTCCTCATTGCTCTCGCTGTGCTGGTGGCCGCCGGGCTTGTAGCCTTCATGGTCATCAAGCAGCAGTCCGGGTATACCAAGGTATTCACCGCCACCGTGGCGCGCCAGGATTTGACCTCCGTCGTCAGCGGCACCGGTCAGATCAAACCCAAGAACATTGTGAACGTGGGCGCCACGTCGTTTGGCCGCATCACCCGCTTCTACGTAAAGGAAGGCGATCACGTAAAGAAGGGCCAGATTCTGGCGACCGTTGAAAGCGTGCAGCAGGAATCCACGGTCAACGCCCAGCAAGCCACCATCTCCGCCGCCAAAACCGACATCTCCTCCTACATTGCTGCCGAAAAGACCGCTCAGGCCAATGTGGAGCACGCGCAGGCTGATCTGGAGCAGAAAAAGCTCCAATGGGATCGTTCGCAGTCGCTATACAAGGCCGGCATCATGTCGCGGCAGGACTATGAAACCAACAAGGCCGCTTACGATCTCGACGTCGCGGCACTCGCCCAGGCTGTTGCGGGGCTCAACCAGGCCAAGGCGCAGACCGAATCCGCCCGCGGCCACCTGCAGACCGACGTCGCCAACCTCCGGGCCGATCAGGACCTGCTGAGCAAGACCATCGCCACCGCGCCCTTCGACGGCATTGTGACCAACGAGCCGGTACGCGAGGGCGAGACGGTAGTGGAAGGCATCCAGAACGCCGAAGGCTCCACGTTGATGACGCTCGCCGACATGAGCGTAGTCACCGCCGAAGTGAAGGTGGACGAAACCGACATCGTGAGCGTGCTGCTCGGCCAGACCGCCGATGTGACCGTGGACGCGTTGCCCAACAAGATCTTCAAAGGCCACGTGACCTTGGTCGGCGATCAGGCGCTGCTGCGCTCTACCGGCGTGGCCACTTCGCAGTCCACTTCCGGCACCGAGGAGGCCAAGGACTTCAAGGTGGTCGTCACGCTCGACGATCCGGGCGACGAATTGCGCCCCGGGCTCTCCTGCACCGCCAAAATCACCACCGCGCACAAAGCCAACGTGCTCACCCTGCCCATCCAGGCGTTGACCATGCACGATCCAGCCACGGACAACCAAAAATCCAGCGGCAGCGTCCAGGCGGCTTCCGGTCCGCCCGCGCCCGAGGCGAAGTTGAATCCCGTGCAGGGCGTCTTTATTGCCGAGAAGGACGCCCATGGCCGTCTGCGCGCCAGGTTCGTTCCCGTCACCACCGGCATCACAGGAACCACCGACATCGAAGTGCTTTCAGGCCTCAGCCCTGGCCAGGAAGTCGTCACCGGCCCCTACAAAACGTTACGCGATCTGAAGGGCGGCTCCCTGCTCAAGCGCGACACGGAGAAACCCGTGACGATTACCAGCAACGGAAGCTGAGGAAAATAGTGTGAGTGTGAGTGGACAGTGTGCGCTGGCCATTGCCCACTCACACTCACACTGACCACTGACCACTGACCACTGAGGAAAACATGGCACTGAACGGCATCGGCGTCGAAGAGTTACCCCGCACCACGGTTCAAGATACCAACGACGTGATCGTCGTCGAGGATTTGTGGCGCACCTACGACATGGGCTCTGAGCAGCAAGTGCAGGCCCTGCGCGGCATCTCGCTCAAAATCCGCCACAACGAATACGTCGCCATTATGGGCCCCTCCGGGTCGGGCAAATCCACGCTGATGAACTTAATCGGCTGCCTCGATACGCCGTCTAAAGGAAGGTACTGGCTGAATGGCCAGCTCGTCAGCGATCTCGACGACGATCAGCTGGCGCGCATCCGCAACAAGGAAATCGGTTTTGTCTTCCAGACCTTCAACCTTCTGGCCCGCGCCACGGCGCTGCACAACGTGGAGTTGCCGCTCATCTATAACGGTACGCCCGCCGCGGCGCGCCTCGAACGCGCCAGGCAGGCGCTTACAGACGTCGGCCTGGAATCCCGCATGATGCACAAACCCAACGAACTCTCCGGCGGCCAGCGCCAGCGCGTGGCCATCGCGCGCGCCCTAGTCAACAGCCCGTCGATCATCCTCGCCGACGAACCCACGGGAAATCTCGACTCCAAGACCGGCCTCGAGATCATGGCCCTACTCGATACGCTTCACGCCCGCGGCAACACCATCGTGCTGGTCACGCATGAGGCAGATATCGCGGAGTTTGCACACCGCGTAGTACACATCCGCGACGGGCAGATCTTCTCCGATGAGCCTTCCGCGCGGCATCGCTGACTTCCGCCGCCGAAATTCTTTCAACTCCGCGAGCGCATGGAATTCTTTCGCGTCCAGCCAACCAATTTTTTCTCTTATTTCATCGAACCTTGTTGACAGAGACAGAAATAAGGGGCAAGATTTGCACAGAACATGAGGGAATGGACGCAGACGGTCAGAAGGACCGTTCAGCGCGATGAACTTCATTCTGGCCTTCCTGCTTTTTCCCCGCTTCAAACCACCATCGGATGTGCGTCTGCTCCGCTGGTATTCTCTTGAATTTCCGGCGTCAGGCCGTGAAGCGGAGCCCTCCTCACCAGCACGTCACAGGGTTTTGCTGAAGCGCCGCGTCGCTCAACGGCCCTGACAGCGGTTCGTATGTTCCTTTTCGGACGAAATTGTGCCGGTTCATGCCTCGGGATACGGCCTCATCCAGAGTCCAGGCAGCAGGTCTGCCTTCAAAGTGGACGGCGATGGGCGTTGCGTTGAACGGAGGAGCTCATGGTTGTCACATCTAAATGCTGCGGGCACCGGGTCATCGGGATTCTCGTTGGAGAGAACAACGTGCAACGCTACTTTCCCAGGCACATCACCGAAATCGAACTGCAACTCGATCATCTGCGCATCGAATGCGGGCTGGGACCGCACTTCTGGAACGGCGAGCCTGAGATCTCCGATCCCCGCCTATGCCTTTGGCTGGAGTCGAAGCATCGCGACCCCAATGGGCGCCGCTCTCCCATTCCCCTGGCCTTGATTCCTTCGGGCAGGAACTCCTTCATCGTCGGTCCCGCCCAACTTGAGAACGCGTAGCAGGCAGCACATTGAAATACGGAGTCACAGATGAAAAACGATTGGGCAGCTAATGACCTTGAAGTTCGCGCCGCCGAGGCCCTGAAGTCGCTGCTGGAGCAGGTCTCCGCCGTCAAGCTCAAAGACATCAAGCGCGAGCCACCGGCGCGCGGCCGCGCCCCCGAAATTCTGGCCCATATCGACATCCACGGCCACAGCCATACCCTGGCCTGTGAGGTGAATGCCGACACGCGACCCAGCAAGGTCCGCGCCTCGCTCAGAAAGCTGCAGGACTGTGCCGCGCATCTTGCCGGCCAGGCCACCCCGGTCCTCATCGCGCCCTATCTCTCGCCCGAGGCGCAGGCGCTCTGCAAACAGAGCCACGCCGGGTTCCTCGACCTCGAAGGCAATGCCCGCCTGTCTCTGGGCGAGGTCTTCATCGGCAAGCGCTCGCTCCACCTGCATCCCGCCGCGGAAACCGCCAACTAGGTCTTGGACCGTTTGATTCTGCACCACTCCTGGGTGCCCCAGGTCTCGATTCTGAGTTTTGGGAAACCAGGATGCTCAAGTACCGATTTATGCGGTCAGAGAGTTGAACGCTGCGCACCCGCCCCGCAGCCTCTCGTTGCCTCCGTCGCGTCTCTGTGCGCTCCGCTCTTGACAAACCTGAAGGCCGCGGATCACCATTTTCGCAAATTGGCGCTTCGCCCTTGCGGCCGAGATCCCACGCGAATCTTTGACCGTCCTGGCCGGCGCCTTTGCTTCACCCGGCTATCGAATACGGGCTACGTTGGTATGCCGTGCGACCGAGGTGAGTCATGGTGGTGCGAACGCAATCGGATGGGCGCGTTGTGACCGGGCTGTACATCGGCACGCGAAACGCCCGACGCAGATTTCCTAAACGCATCGCGACCATTGAACTGCAACTGGGCCATGTGCAGATTCGTTGCCGGCTGGCCCCGGAGTTCTGGCGCGGCCGGCCGGAGATTCGCGACCAGCGGCTCTGCGACTGGCTGGAATTGATGCTGTTTCACGGGCGCTCGTGCCGCATACCGATGCCGCTGCTCATGTCTTTGCAGGAAGGCAATGTCTACAGGTTGCAGCCGCTGCTCCTGCAGTCGCGGTCCTCAAATCATCCGGGAAAGATTGCGCCGGCTGCAATGGCTGCAAAGGCGTCTGAAAAGCTGCCGCCATGCGACGGCGTCGTGTGCCGCATGCGGAACTTCGTCTATTGCCCGGTGAATACCGCGCCGCTCTTCAGATCTCCAGAATCACCGGCATGATCATCGGCCGCCGCCCCGTGGTCTTCTGGATCAGCCGCTTAAGGTCCACGCGCACGCGCTCATTCACCATGCCGTAGTCGGACTTCTGCTCGGCGCTCAGTGCATCCAGCGTCTTCAATACCGCCTCGCGCGCCTGGTCGGTAATATCGGCGCCGCCGAAGCCGCGCATCACCACCTCCGGCTCGCGCTCCACCTTGCCCGTCCTCTTATTGATGGCCAGCACCGCCAGCACGACTCCGTCTTCTGATAGGATGCGCCGGTCGCGGATCACCAGATCTTCCACCACGTCGATCGACGAGCCAGAATCGATCAGGATGCGTCCCGCCGTCACCTTGTCCTGTTTGCGCGCGTCGTCCTTGTCCAACTCCAGCACGTCGCCGTCCTCGATCACCATGGCGTGATCCACCGCGCCCGTCTCCATGGCTAACTTTGCATGCTGCCGCAGAAAGCGATAGTCGCCGTGAATCGGAATGAAGAACTTGGGCCGCACCAGGTTGATGAGCAGTCGCATCTCCTCCTGGCTGCCGTGGCCGCTCACGTGGATCAGTCCGTGCTGGCCGTCGTCGTAAATCACGTTGGCCTCGCGGCGGCTCAGGTGATCAATTACCCGAAAAATGCCCTTCTCGTTGCCGGGAATGATCCTCGAGCTGAGCACGACGGTGTCGCCGGGCTCGATGCGCGCGTGCTTGTGATTGTCCACCGCGGCACGGCTCAGTGCACTCATCGGCTCGCCCTGCGTGCCGCTGATCAAAACCATCATCTGCTCGGGCGGAAAATCGCGAATCTGGCCGGTATTGATCACCAGGCCCGGCGGAATCTCAATATACCCGAGGTCCTGTGCGATCTCCGTGCTCTCCACCATCGAGCGCCCCACCACCGCCACCTTGCGCCCGTGCTTGCGCGCCAGTTCCATAGCGATACGAATGCGGTAGATCGACGACGAGAAACAACTGAAGAAGAGCTTTTTCCTGGTTTGGGTGAAGATCTCGTCAAGGCGAGGAATGACCGCGCGCTCGCTGGGCGTGTAGCCGGGCCGCTCGACATTTGTCGAGTCCTGCAGCAGCGCCAGCACGCCCCTCTTGCCGTACTCGGCAAAGGTATGCAGATCGAAGGCCTTGTCGTCGAGCGGCGAAAGATCGATCTTGAAGTCGCCGGTATGAATAATCACGCCTACTGGCGTCTCGATCGCGAGCGCAACGCAATCCACCAGCGAGTGCGTCACCCGGATGGGCTCGATGGTGAACGGCCCGATAGTGAACTTCACCTTGGGCTGGATTTCAATCAGTTCGATCTCATCCGTAAGCTGGTGCTCTTCCAGCTTGTCGTCAACATAGGCCAGCGTGAACTCGGTGCCGTATACGGGAACCTTCAGCTCGTTCAGGATCCACGGCAAGCCGCCGATGTGGTCCTCGTGCCCGTGCGTCAGCACAATGCCGCGAACGTGCTTCTTGTTCTCAATCAAGTAGCTGATGTCGGGCACGACAATGTCGACGCCCAGCAGCTCCGTCTCGGGAAACATCAGGCCCGCGTCAATGACAATAATGTCGTCTTCCCAGCGCACCGCCAGGCAATTCATTCCGAACTCGCCCAGCCCGCCCAGGGGGATAATTTGCAGTTTTTTTGATTTCATCGGTCAACTTTGATGCTACCACCGCGGGCATTGAGCAAAGGAGACGCGGCGGTATATGTGGCCCCGGCCTCCTGGCCGGCTGTAGCGTGGTTCTCCTGACCCACGCTCCATCACCCTACGCGCAGATGTTTCCAACCAAATCGCACGCCAGTCCAAACGAGCAACCCAAACCACCAAAACCATGCGAGCATCGCGAGCAGCGCGGGTAGTCGCGCTACGTGGTCATTGGGCCAAATGAGCGCAAAAGGGAAAGCGATGACGGCACAAACGGTGATGAATGCGCCCGGCTCGGACCACCATCGCTTCGGCCGGATCAATGGGAACGTGCCCACGAGAATCCATTGGAGCGCAATCAGCAATCCCAATCCCCAGCAGAGTTTCCGTTCCGCGGGGATCGAAGACACCCCCCGCCATGGATAGCCAGCATGCAAAATCCCTGCCAGTGTCGAGTGCGGGGGACAAACCTCGCTCCATCCAGAAAATGCGACAGCAGGCATATCCGCGGCCTGAACGACCTCTACCGGCGCAGAGTATTCAGCCCACATCCCACAAGGGGAGAACGTAACAGTCTGTCCTTCCTCAAGTGAAGCCGCTCCCTCCGCGGTCTCCTCTCCGGCATCTTGTGCGGGCAATTGATGAAGCTCACTCAAAAAAGCCTCAACACGCGCCTCCTGCATCACGATCAGCGGCACCGCCACCGCCAGATGAATTCCAGCCAGCAAAATTCCTCGCCGCCAGTTCATGCCAGCAACTTTACTCCTTTTGATCACACTCCGCTGACGATCCTTACTCCATTGGTGTACATTGATTCGTTGCCCCTACCCGTCGCGAAGGAATTCCTATGATCGCCACACGCCGTACATTTCTTAAAGCCTCCGCCGGCAGCGCCCTTGCCGCCGGGTTCCCCGCCATCGTTCCCAGCTCGGTCCTCGGCGCCACCGCGCCGTCCAACCGTATCACCATCGGCGCCATCGGCGTGGGCCGCATCTCGCGCGGGCACGACATGCCGGGAGTCCTGCAATTCACCGGCGTCGCCGGACGCGACAATCGCATCGTGGCCGTCTGCGATCTCAGTGAGGAGCGCGTCACGCTTGGCAAGCAGTTTGTCGATGACGCCTACACGAAAGAACTCGGCAAGCCCTGGACCGGCACGCGCGGCTATTCCGATTACCGCGAGCTTCTCGCCAACAAGGAGATCGACGCCGTCCTGATCTCGACGCCCGATCATCAACATGCGCGGCTGGCCATCGCTGCCGTGGCTGCGGGCAAGGATGTCTATCTCCAGAAGCCGGCCTCGCTCACCATCCGCGAAGGTCGCATCATGGCCGACCGCGTGAAAGCCAGCGGCCGCATCCTCGAGATCGGCTCGCAGCAGCGCTCGTGGAAGCAATTCGCGCGCGCCGTGGAATTGGTGCGCAACGGCCGCATCGGCATCGTCCAGCGCGTCGAAATCGGCCTTCCCGGCGATCCCTCCGGCGGAAATCCGCAGCCCATGCCCGTGCCCAAGGGTTTTAACTACGACGCTTGGCTGGGCTCAACGCCAGAGGTTCCCTACACCGTCGATCGCGTCATGCCCGAAAAAGGCTTCGACCGTCCCGGATGGCTGCGCATGGAGCAATTCGGCGCAGGCATGATCACCGGCTGGGGCGCGCATCATGTCGATACGGCGCACTGGGGCATGGACACCGAGCACACCGGCCCCGTCGAAATCTGGGGCCAGGCGCAGTTTCCCACCGAGGGTCTCTGGAATGTTCACGGTCCCTTCAAGACCTATGGCCGCTACGCCAACGGCGAGGTGATGACCATCTCCGGCGATTTTGAAAACGGCATCAAGTGGATCGGCGACAAGGGCTGGATCTTTGTGTGCAGAGACGGCATGACCACGCCGACCTCCACCGGCGCTCCCGCCGCTCCGATCGTTCCCCTTCGCGCCAGCGACCCGAAGATTGTCGATTCTGTCATCGGGCCATCGGAGTGGCACGCGTACACATCCGACGACCAGCACGGCAACTGGCTGGATTGCATCCATTCCAGAAGAGCGCCCGTGGCAACGGCCGAGATCGGGCATCGTGCCTGTTCCACCTGTCTGCTGCACTGGATCGCCATGAAAACGCAGCATCGCGTCTTCTGGGATCCAAATACCGAAACCATCCAGGGCGACGACATCGCCGCCAGTCTCCTCGCCCGGCATCAGCGTCATCCCTACGAAATCGTCTGAGGCACCACGAATGTTTTAGAGTTTCCAGCCAGCAAAAAGCCCGCTTCTTGAGCGGGCTTTAGCGTCAAATCTCTGGTAGCGCTACCGGGAATCGAACCCGGGTTTTAAGATTGAGAATCTCACGTCCTAACCCCTAGACGATAGCGCCACAGCTTGTGCGGGGAGGCCCGCGAATGCGGGCACCTTTACTACTTTAACAAAAATCAGCCCTCCGGCCAACGCCTTGCCGCGCCGTTACACGCGCCGCTGCGCCTCAGATCCCCAGCTTGCGCACTTCGTCGTTGTAGTACTTGCGGTACAGAATGTCCCACTCCTGCGAGCCTTCCAGAATAATCTTGCGCTGGTTGGCGATCTTGAGCCGCGCCGCCGTATCGATCCGCGCCTCTTCAGTGAGCAAAATCTCCAGCTCCTTGCGCGCCTCCTGCCGGATGGTATTGCGATCGTCCAGAAACCCCACCTGGTCGATCTCGGCTAGCGTGTCAGCCACGGTGTGAGCCAGCTTGTTCAGTTTGTCGCGGCTGATTCTCATAGCACCGCCTTGTACTTCTTGGTCAGCTCGTTCTTCACCTTCTTGAACATCTCCGCATACTGCGCGCCGCTCTTGCGCATCTCCTCGGAGTAGGCCTCGAGAATCACGCGCACTTCTTCGTTGATGCGGTCTTCGAGCGAAAGCTCGTCGAGCAGCGCCGCGTTCACGCGCTCTTCTGTCACCTTCAGGTCACTAGTGGTGATCAGTTTGGCGTTAATCAGGTGCTTGACCGTGCGGCGGGCGAGATACCCAATGTAGTCGCGAGAAAAAATCATGGGTTAAACGTCAGGATACCGCATCGGGGCTGGGGGTGTACACATGCCGCCGCACCGCACGCCGGGTTTCCGCCGGTTCCGCGCAGTGTGCTGGCCCGCTCGCCGCTTCCGGGGGCTGGCCGTCAGACGCCTTTGCGCACCACCGCATAGTACGGCTGGCTCGAAAGCGTCGCATTGAACCCCGGGGCCAGCCACGCGGCGCCATCTTTCGCGCGTAGCTCAAAGCAATACTCGAGCGCATAGGGCGACTGCGTGTACTCGGCCGGGATTTCCGCACCGAACAATGTTCCGTTCGCCTGCATCTCCTCCCGCTGCCACCGCTCTGCCTGGTTCACATGCCTGTAGCGCAGAGAAACGCGGGTCAGGATCGGCTCCAGCACCTGTTGCGGAACCGTAATCGCGACCGCCAGCGGTTTTCCCGGCTCGAATGCCGCCGCTGGCGTGTGGGTCCATTCAATCGTCGGGCGCGCCGGTCGTCCCGTTGCCTCCAGAATCGCCCGCCGCGTATTCGGAGTTGCCTCAGCGTCTTCGGGCGCGGCCTGCACCTGCGCCGCCAACGCAACTATGTCCCTGTCGATAGACGCCAGCCGGTCGCTCCAGTGCCCGCGCCGCATCGGCGTGCTTCCATACGTGATGTCGTTGCGATACACGGCCGCCGCGTGCGCCGCCGCAACCCATGCCTCGCGCGCCATCCGGTACTGGTCCAGCGCTTCCAGCCCCGCCCGTCGTCCCTGCGCTTGCTGAAACACCGAGTACAACACGCCCGCGCGCATCTTCGCTGCGAAAAATCGCCCCAGTCCCACCTGGATCAGCACATCCGCTTCCATGCGCAGCAAGGCGGGCGAACGGCGCGCCGCGCTTCCCCGCAGCGCCGCATCCAGCGCATCGCTCGCCGCTGCCGCCGCATCCTCCAGCCACTGCGCCACGTCGATCGGCGAATACTTGGGATTCGCGCTTCCCGTCAGCAAATCTCCGGCATGCTCTTCGACCGTCGAAAATGTTTCCGGATCGAGGGGGCTCACGGTACCGAAGCACTTCGGCTCCGGCGTGTCGTTATAAGGCGAGGGCTCACTGCCCATCACGATCGGCATGTTGGTGTTGATCTCCGGCCAGAACGAGTGATTCGATGCCGAGGGCAAATGCGCCGAGGTCACCAGCGGCAGCAACCGGCTGGCATGAGCCACAGCCGTCTCCAATTGCATCGTGGCCGCTCCGAACTGCGTCCGCATCCAGCGCCGCCACACCTCGGGATTCGCGTCCGGATCGTAGAGCCTCCGGCCCCACACGCGGTAATAAAGCTCAAACTTCTGCCAATCGTATTTTGGATTCAAGGTCGCATCGGCATACGCGCACCGCCCGCCCGGCTGCCCCGACCCTTCCCTGCCCTTGAACGTCAGCGGCTCCATCAAATCCAGGCCCACTGCGCCGCAAAAATGCGCGGTTCGTCCGTACGCCCCCGCCATCTCCGGGTCCGCGCTTAATAAGTGCCGTTGCGTTCCCGGCCACAGGCGGAACAGCAGCTCGTACTTGCTGCCAGCCTTGAGAAAATCCGCGTAGCCGTAGCGCGTAAACGAGCGCGCGCCCGAGCTCAAACTGAACGGTCCCTCGCCTGCGTGCCCGGGCTTGGGAATCTCCAGCGCGCGGATGTCGGCCTGCTGATAGCCGAGGCTCTGATGCTCGGCCGAGTACTTCGCCCCCAGCTTCACCGGCATGCCCGTCGCCACGGCAATGTCGATCATCTTCTCGTCCACGCCCTTGGCGTGCATGTCGATCTCGATCCTGCGCCCGCAGCCTTTGATGGCCGCGAACAGCGTCTCCCAGAACTCGTAGCTGCCCTCGGGAATGCCGCTCTCGCCGTGCACGCGCAGCGTCAGGCCCTGGATCTCCGGACACAGCTTCAGCAGCATCGCCAGCGCATCGCGGCAATAGGCCGCATGTGTCTCCGGCGTCAGTCCCTCTACGCGGTGATATGCATCGGGGCTGTCCGTCCACTGGTAGGCGTGCGTCCAGATGCCGAGTTGAAAGTGCAAGCCGCGCGCCGCCGTCTGCGCAGCAACGAATCTCAGCGCCTCAAGGTTTCTTTCGCGCTCCGCGGCGCTCAGCGGAACCGGCGCAGCCAGCACCTTGCCGTCCGGCGCAGCCAGTTGCACCACGCGCACGTCGTATCCCGGTACATCCACTAAATATGGATACGGAAAATGCAGATAGTCGCTCGTCACGCCCTTGGGAAAGTCGTACTCCAGGCCAAATGCGAGGCAGAAGCGGTTGAATCGGCTCGCGGCCAGCACGTCCAGATAGCCGGGCCAGAAATCCCTGTCATAAAACCAAGCCTTGTCTTCGATTTCACTGCAAAAGTAGCGCCCAATACTGCGCACCTCGTTAGCTGTCGTTTCTTTCAGAGCCTTCGCCAATCGCATCGCCGCCATGGGATCGCGCCCGTAACGAACCCGCTCTGCCAGTTCCAGCAGTGCATAGATAAACCCGCGCGGATTGCTGGCGGCGATCAGGAGCCCAGGCACGTGGAGCGCGTGCACATTCTCTACGCTGATGCGAAAACCATCCGCTGCGATGTTGTACTCGTCCGCGTGAGGATCCCCGGGACGTAAATGATTTGATCTGTACGCAAAGAACACGCAAAAGGCGTTCCCCGGAATTTGATCTTCAGAATCCAGGATTCGACACGGAACTCCCTTTGCAGCGAGGGCAATGCGGAGTTGCTCGGCGGCCCATCGCACGCCCGGTCCATACAGGACCTCGATGGGGGCATCTGCGACAATGGCCACGCCCTGCCTTGTCGCTGGCCACGCACCCCGCGCCAGGCTCGCTGCCGACGCCGCACCCGCCACCTTCAAAAACTCTCTGCGCTTCATCACGAAATCTCTCTCCCGCTCCACCGGGCTGGTTTTTCAAGTCCCTGATCCCTCAGTCCCTAGTTGTGTAGTGTCAACAGATTGTTCCGATCGAAGCCTGCCCTGCTGATAGGGGTGTTTTGGTTGAGGCTGGCATGAGGTCGGTGCCAGTTGTATTCATGCAGCCAGGGATGGAGTTGTGAAGCGCGCT
>Ga0326728_10014827_pt1 | contig 16396 bp, 22 predicted proteins | sample MB3enrmetagenome_FD_207602 | JGI IMG/M metagenome (GOLD analysis project Ga0326728, IMG submission 207602) | Lab enriched peat soil microbial communities from McLean, Ithaca, NY, United States - MB31MN | ecosystem: Environmental > Terrestrial > Soil > Wetlands > Peat | place: USA: New York...
CCGGATGGGACGAAGAGAGAGTTCGGCGCGTCCTCGCGCACTATGAGCAGCAGACGCCGGAAGAAGCAGTGGCCGAGGATGAAGCGGCATTCGTGGAACAGGACGACACCATAATGAAGGTCCCCCATGACCTTGTTCCCGCCGTCCGCCAACTTATTGCCAAGCATCAGGAATAGTCTGGAACTGGCAGTTGGTAGCCGCGGCCAGTGCCTTCCTGACCGCGGGTTCTTCTTTGCAAAACGCGAACTTGCGGCAAGGGGCAGGCGCTTCAAATTGGGGATGGGCGCGTGAGAAAAGCCCACAGTCAGAAATTCGCTGACTGTGGCTACCAGCCCCTCGTTCCGCATTCGCCCTGCGGAACGCCGGGCAGGGCAACTTGTCCCGGCGAAGTCGGGAGCCCTACCCCTACATCTCTTGATTGCATTCACCCGTTCGAACGGCGCCTCACACAAGAATCTTCGCGGTTGAACTCGTCACTCGTCACTTATCGCTCGTCACTGCCCTTCTCAATTCGTCCTGGGAATTGACCGTGGGTTTGTCAGCCTAGGAAAAAAGCAGGCGTAGCGCGTCTATAACGGCATCGGCGTTGTCAAGCAAAACTTCTCCGTTGGGGTGGCGGTTGGTTTTTTCTCGCGCCTTTCCCCTTGTGGGATTCGTTTTGGGCTCAAACCGACCAAGGCTCGCCTCCTCGAATCTCCCGGTGGACCGCTGGGGTTCCACCACTCATCTATGCGATCCCGCGGCGCGTCTTCACCATCACGGGCGGCGGGCACCATGATTCAGCGTGCGACCTCCCCGCCCTCGTGCGGGGAGGCCCGGCGCCCAGACCGTCGGTTCCGCTGGGGGCGGAACCACCGCGCTACTCGGGCTGCCGGACATATGAACCAGCTGCGCATAATTGTTGCGCGTGCGCAGCATCCAGAACAACCGAACCGCCAGACGGCGGGCGACAGCAATTTTCGCCACCGCGCTCGTCTTCTGTTTCTTCAAGCGTTGATAAATGCGACGCAACTGCGGGTCCAGGCGCGCCGCCGTCTGCGCGGCTTCCACCAGCAGCCAGCGCATCATCGTGTTCCCTTGCTTACTAATGGCCCCCAGGCGCTGCCGACCGCCCGAGGAGTTCTCGCGCGGATTCAGCCCCCAATAGCTCACCAGCTTGCGGCTATTGGAGAAGCGCTCGATCGGCCCCACCGTCAGCACGAAGGCCAGCCCTACCACCATGCCCACTCCCGGATGGGTGCGCAACAGCGCCACCTCCGCACGCTCCCGCCCGGCTTCTTCCACCGCCCGGTCCAACTCCCGCACCTGCTCGTCCAACCGGTCCAGCGACTCCAGCAGTTCTTTTCGCCGCCGCGCCGCCCAGGGCAACAGTGCCAGGCTCTCGAGTTCTTTCCTTCCCTTTGCACTCCACAGCTTGCCCTTCCGGCACACCCCCTGGCTGATCGCCAGAGCGTGCAACTGGTTCTTCACCTGCGTGCGCGCCCGCACCTGCTTCATCCGATGCACCAGCAACTGCCGCAGGTCGCGCTCTCCCAGGGAGGGAACCCAGATGCGTGGAAACCGCTCGGTCCGCAGCAGATCCAAAATGCCCTCGGCGTCGCGCGAGTCCGTTTTCTGATAGCGCACCTCGCTGGCCCGAATGCGCGCCGCGTCCCCCACCCACAACTCGTGCCCCAGCTCTCCCAGCAGCCGCTCGAACCAGTACACCGGAAACGTCGCTTCGATCCCCACCACCGTTCCCCGCGGAAACAGCGCGTAGAACTCTTTCACTTCCTGGCCCTCGTGCTCCAACCGCCGCTTCTTGATCTCTCCCGTTTCCTCCTCGATCCAGGCCACCATTTGGTTGCGCGTATGTACGTCACATCCGATAAAATGCTGCATGGCTTCGGCTCCTTTCCCGGCTCGCCTTGGTCGTTGAGCACTTCCAAGTCTACCGGACTGGAGCCGATGCCGTTATTCAATCAGACCTGTTTTGTAGGTCCGTGGCCTTTGGGTCCGGCCAGTGCGAAGAGCCGCAGACCTTAGAAGAGCAGGCGCTACTTGCTGTTGAGTCCGGTGTGGAGTATACTCCACAGTATGGAAACCATCCAAGTTGTCTTAGGTTCGACACTCCTCCGCGCTACCGATGGGGCCGCCCGGCGGGCGCGGGTGAACCGTTCGGCACTGGTTCGCGAGGCGCTACGCGCGTACCTCAAACGTCTCGAGACGCGAGAACTTGAGGCCCGCGACCGCTCGGGCTACGCGGAGCATCCTGATGTCTCCGCCGAGGCGGCGGATTGGGAAAAGGTGGCAGCGTGGCCGGAGCGATAGCACGCGGAGAAGTTCGCCTTTATCAATTCCCCCGTCCGGACAAGCAGAGACCCGTGGTCGTGCTCACGCGGGAAAGCGCGATCGCGTACTTGTCCGCCGTCACGGTGGCCCCCATTACTTCCACCATCCGAGGTGTACCGTCGGAGGTCCGCTTGAGTGAAGCGGATGGAATGAAGGGCGCGTGCGCCGTTAATCTGCACAACGTCGTCACCGTGTCAAAAGCCCATCTGGGCCGTCGTGTGGCGGCGCTCAGCCCGGAGCGAATGAGAGAAATCTGCACCGCCATGGGCTTCGCTCTCGGCTGTACCTCGTAGGCGGAAGCGGGGGGTTGTAGGGGGGGGCTTGCCGCCCCCTGGTTCCGCATTCACCCTACGGGAACGCCGGGCAGGGCAAGCCCGGCATCTCGTGATTGCATTCACCCGTTCGAACGGCGCTTGAGGTTGTGTGACCCGGAGGTGGCCACGGCCAATTCGTCCTGGGAATTGACCGTGGGTTCGTCATCGAAGGAAAAGCCCACGGTCACAAGAGCAGTGGCCGTGTTTACCCCCGTTGACATGCGTCACGTAACGCGTTACAGTGCAGGAATGATCCGGTCCATCCGCCACAAGGGGCTGAAACGCCTTCACGACGACGATGACTCGCGCGGCGTGATGAGAGAACACGTGGTGAAGTTGCGTGACATTCTCGCGCGCCTCGATGCAGCCGGCACGATTGCGGATATGGACGTGCCAGGATTCCGGTTGCATCCCCTTAAGGGAGAATACAAGGGTTATTGGGCGGTGACGGTTCGCGCGAATTGGCGGGTGATCTTTCGCTTTGCCGACCGCGACGTGCTGGACGTTGATTATGTCGATTACCACTGAAAGGAGGCTGGAACCATGCCGATGAAGAATCCACCCCACCCCGGCGGCTTTGTGTTGCGCCAATGTATTGAGCCTCTGGGCTTGACGATCACCGCCGCAGCCGCCGCGCTCGGAGTCACGCGCACGACCCTGTCGGAACTGGTGAACGAGAAGCGCGGCATTTCTCCCGAAATGGCCGTGCGGCTGTCGAAGGTTTTCGGAGGCAGCGCCGAGGTTTGGCTGACGCAACAGGCACACTACGACCTTGCCAAGGTTCGCGCCGACCGTATCAAGCTCAAGCGGTTGGAATTGACCGCCTCCTTGTCGTCGTAGGGGGACGGCTTGCCGTCCCCTCGTTCCGCATTCACCGTGCGGAACGCCGGGTAGGGCAAGCCTGGAATCTCGTGATTGCATTCACCCCTTCGAACGGCGACCGTGGCATGGGCATCCTGCCCATGCGCACGGGCAGGATGCCCGTGCCACGAATACCATGACCCGGAGGTGGCCACGGTCAATTCGTCTTGGGAATTGATGGTGGGTTTGTCATCGAAGGAAAAGCCCAACGCCACAAACGCAGTGACCGTTGGATTCCCCTCCAAAGTCGGGCAGTCTGTGCGTCGATCCGACGTCATTGGCCGACGGCGATTCACAGCAACTTTTCCAGCTCGTCGGGGCTCAGTTCAGCATCGCGCATGATACTTTTCAGGACCTTTGGGTGGAGGATCTTCGCGGCGTGAAATGGAATCGTGGCCCTCATGCCAGCGGCATTCTTGTAAATCTGGTGGCTACCGCTCTGGCGGGATAGGGAAAATCCAAGCTTTTCCAGTACCGTGGCCATCTGGCGGGCTGTGACGCGGGGCAACTTCGGCATTAGACGGAAACTTCCACGGTGGAGAGGCTCACGGAAACGGCTTCGGGAAATTCCTCGCCATTCGCCAGGCGATCTTCAAGATGCAGCCGCATAGCATCCTTGATATTCGCCATGGCCTCTTCGTAGGTCTCCCCTTGGCTGTAACAGCCCTGGAGTGCCGGGCAGGAGACGAAATAGCCGTCCTGGTCGCTCTCAAGAATTACGGGAAGCGTTAGGCGCTGCATGAGAAAAGTATATTCCTTTCGCTGAAGAAATAACAACCTGTCTTCGAAGCAAGCGTAGCACTAACCTGCCTGGTTCCGCATTCACCCTGCGGAACACCGGGTAGGGCAAGCCCGGCATCTCGTGATTGCATTCACCCGTTCGAACGGCGCCTGAAGTTGTGTGACCCGGAGGTGGCCACGGTCAATTCGTCTTGAGAATTGACCCTGGGTGGGTTCGTCATCGAAGGAAAAGCTCACGGTCATAAGAACACTGACAGCGCCTACCCGCTATTCCGAAAACGGGTTACTCCCCGGCGGTAATTCTTCAACTCGCCTCTTGCCCGTCCCTCTGCAAGAGTCGCATTCTTTCTCTGGAGCCGCTGGATCTTTTCCCGTCCCATGGCAGAACGGGCAGTCTGTTTGTGTGAAATCTTCCATTATGGCCACCGCGTCGACAACAACTTCGGGCAACTACTATCGGGAAGTTCCCCCCGACACGCCTAACAGCACTGGTCACTTGTTTCCGCTCGGACCAGCCCAAGCGCCGAAGCGAAAGCTAAACGCTCCGCATAGCCCGTACTCTGCAACTGGGATGACAGAACAACGCAGCCTCTGAAGCCGTCACGGCTCCAGTGCGCCGTTAGCCGGTATTATCTCTCTTGAGATGTTACCGTTGCCATCTTTGCAAAAGAGGGTCGCTTGAATCGCATCCTTTCCATAGACTACTTGGAGACCGAGAGAGTAGTTGTACTTTACGTCTCGCATAAACGCTAACACCCTCTCCCGATCCTTACGTATCTGCGCTCGCGACGCGCCAATTTTCTTGCACTCCACAACGAGCAGGTTTTCCTTTTGGTCGCCGGATTTCCGATTGTGAATGATTATGTCCGGCCTGACGACAAGTTCCTGACCGTTGCATCGCACTATCTTCTTCTTATTAATTCCCTCTTTGTTAAACTCTATATCAACGAAATATTTTTGATCGGTCCCGTTAACAATTGGGAGAATTTCCTGTTCGAGGTAAATCGCCAGCCTATGATTTATGCACACCTCGTGCAGCTTTCTGGAGTCGTAGTCAAATCCCTCCTCTATTGCACAATCGAAAAGAGTTCCATCATCTCTCTTTAGTGTGGAGATGGCCTTCGACACTGCGCGCTTAATCTGGTCGTTCATAACCGTCCTCAATCCCTACTTCTCCAACGAAGTTGGATGTAGCTCTGGGTCTGTTGGCTGTCGAGTATCCGAGTAGTGTTATGTGACCTTAGGTGGAACTCTCCCCTGTCATCTTTTCCTTTGAGGAAGACAGGTAAAGGGCTGGCTTTTATGGAGATGCGACACACAACCTTTTCGCTCCATCTCTCAAATGTGGTCTGGACCAAGTCCGCAAATTGAGGGCCTATAAATGTAGAAATGGTGTCGCTCACGGCTTGCCCATAACCGTCTTGATCCTGCCTTTGGAGAGTTGTCCAATCCTGCTCAATGCCACATACTTGACCGTTGTCTTCCACGCCGATAAGCACGGTTCCCCCGCGTTTATTCAACATTCCCGCCATCGCGATGGCAACTTCCCTTGTAAGTTCCTTGTTCACGTTCTTGTTTTTGTAGTCCCAACGGAGGCTTGCTTTGAACTCAAGTCTTTCGGATTCTCCGGCTGAAATAAGGTCCGACAAAGGCATCTCGTTCAAGCCGGCCGATTCGGCACGGAGTTTCTTCTCGATGTCAGACACCACCTTTCCCAACTCCATCATGTGCGCCATGATTGCGGTTTGGCCCTGAAGCAAGTCAGCCATACTCGGCTCGTTCCCAATGGTTGGCTTACTTACGGTTCTGGGGGGCAACGGTATTGCCTTCACCTGGATGCTCTGGGACGTGTCCATGCGATGGACGAGTTGGTCGGCAATTAGCTCCGCGAGAAGCGAATAGTCGCCCCACACACTCTTCCAACTAATGCCGAACGTGTCTCGATTCCTATCTATGGGCTCGCCGAACTCCTGAACCAGATCTCTCCAGCTTAGGTCGGGGAGCAGTTCGGAGAATGCCTGGAAAAGAAGAAGCGCACGCACCAGGAAGGGGCCGAAACGGGGGCTTGCTTTATGCAGCAATCCTGGTATTTCGCCTATTGCCCTCAGCTGTGAAAGTAAATCTCCGACTTGGAAGCGGATGACCTCCTCTTTCCAGCCGATGGATACTCGAGGGAAACTGGGCGGCGTTAGGGTCTCCAACCAGCGCAGTGCCGCTGCCCCAGCTCCGGCGTGTGTTTTGACCGCCCACATGTAAATCCACGGCTCGGTCTCCTCGAAAAATTCTGCACGGTACGCTTCCGCGAGGGCCTCATTAGAATCGCCCTCTGGGGAGCCCTCCGAGTCACCGAAAACGAGGTCGGTCGCCCGGCCTCTTGCCTCTTGTTCTTCATATTCCAATCGCACCATCACAAGTTCGTCGAGCGATTCGAGCATATTCTTGAATTTCTCTGCCTGCACTTGGTCATATTGGCTTAATTGGCTTTGCGCTATAGGGGTGGACGCAATGCACGATTTGCAATCCCGCAGGTGCTGCCGAAGGTGTGAAATCGTGACGCCATACTGTTTGTATAAATCAGATTCAAAAACCTGTGGTTTGTCGAAGTCTTGAATCTGCTTATTTCCAAGCTGGATTTCCCGGAGGGCATCGCACGGACGAGGGGTCATATTCAACTCCGTCCCGAACGGGAGGTCAAGGCAATCTCGGTGAGCACGCTTACCATGAAATGAGCCAAAGGATACTCCTGCAAGGCGGCGTATTACAAGCCGGCACGGTCACGGCTTTTATGACCGTGGACTTTTCCTTTCTTTGCCAGCGCGTAGCGGCTTAAGAAATGCCTCGCTCGCGCCTGCGGCCTTGAGGGTTTGAATAAAATCCTCAGACGGGGCGAAATCAATCCCGCGCTGCTCGATCAGCTTCGTGCCCGACTCGTCTCCGAATCCGTCCCGCACCATGCTGACGACCTGCTCCTGGGTAAAGGGCTTCTGCTGCGCCCGCAGGGGCAGGGCCGGCATGGCGGCGGCACACGCAACGTAGGGCCGAACAGCGTTCGGCCTCGGCCCAGCGCTGCTGGGCCCTACCTTCTTCTGCCGCGCCCGCAGGGACAGCGCCAGGGTCATGGGAATGACGAGGATGACCAGGAATATTCGGGGCCGCATTGGCACCTCCCCAAAGGGGGCATCACTACGACGAGGTGGGAGCATTCTACCACGATGGATTAGTTTGGTCGGCAGCCTCCCGGCCTGTATAATGTGGGGAGACGCGTTGTGAATGAAATCGACCGTCCCCTGAGGAATCGAAAACATGGTCGAAGCCATCGGGCGTTTCATTGTAGTTGATCCCAACATATGCCACGGCCAGCCGACTTTTCGCGGGACACGCATTTTGGTTGCGGATGTCCTGGGTCAGGTGGCCAATGGCATGGCTTGGGAAGCCATCATCGAAAACTGGCGAGGAGCTCTCAGCCATGAGGCCATCGCAGAGTCCGTGCGGCTGGCGCGAGAGATCTTGATGAACCACAAGGAAGAGCTCGTGCCCGCCGTCAAATGAATATCATCGATGAGAATATCCCTGAGGATCAACGCCAGTTGTTGCGCGGCTGGCGCATTCGGGCCCGCCAGATCGGACATGAGGTCGGACGCCCCGGCATGCAGGACGGGGAGATCATCCCTCTCCTGCACGAAACAAAAAACTCGACGTTTTTTACTCGCGATCTGGGGTTTTACCATCGCCCTCTTTGCCATCCCCATTACTGCATCGTTTGCCTGGCAGTGAGCCCATACGACGCAGCAAGTTTCATCCGTCGTATCCTCCGCCATCCGCAGTTTCGAACCCAAGCGAACCGGTCGGGTAAGGTCATTCGGGCCAGCCATATTGGAATTACTCTCTGGCGATTGCACTCTGACGAGGAAGAGAAGGCGGGTTGGCCCGTCTAAGCGGAAAGACCAGTTCAAGTTCGGTCGTGTTCTGATAGCCCGCGGGCTCGGCGGCTTGGCGGCGCGCAGGGCGTTAAGAAATGCCTCGCTCGCGCCTGCGGCCTTGAGGGTTCGCATAAAGTCCTCGGACGGGGCAAAATCAATCCCGCGCTGCTCGATCAGCTTGGCGCCCGACTCGTCTCCGAATCCGTCCCGCACCATGCTGACGACCTGCTCCTGGGTAAAGGGCTTTCCCGAGGTCGCTGCTGTGGCGCCGTCCTGTAGGGCAGCACTTTGTAGGGCCGAACGGCGTTCGGCCTCGGCCCAGCGCTGCTGGGCCCTACGGTCTTCTGCTGCGCCCGCACGGGCAGCGTCAGAATCAGCGCTATGACGAGCATGAGGATGGTCACGACCAGTCGACGCCTCATCGGCACCTCCCGAAAGCGGGAATGATGATGTAGGCGCATTCTACCACGGGAAGTTCACACCTTCTGGATCCTGGACTGGCGCGCCGGAGCCCGGCACGAAGGACCTTGAAGTACTTAGAGCCAACTCCTTCGAGTGCCGTGAAGAGAAAGATTCACCACAGAGCGCACAGAGACCACAGAGAAAAATACTCCGCTTTGCGCGGGTAGAAATCACGGCTCCTTATTTGTTGACCCACAGTCTTTCTCCGCCTGCTCTCCGTGGCCACTGTGGCCTCTGTGGTGAAATCTTGGCGAGATAAACTCGCCGCTACAGCATCAAATGGACCCGCTACCGGCCGCCGCCACGAGACAACCCCAATAATCCGCAGTCGTGACAATTTGTCTCTTGACAAACTTTAGGCTATGGTGTACACTAGAACGGTAGCTAAACGCGAGGCGCCGCCATGTCTCCGCGCAAGTCTCCCGCCATAACGGCCCGGCTCGAGGCCGGCCGCCGCAACGCTCAGAAATCGACGGGCCCGCGGACGGCGTGGGGCATGGCTCAGCCACGGATGAACAGCCTCCGCAACCCCATATCGCGCGGCACAGGGCAGGGCAGTTCGCGAACCGCCCCTACATGCCCCCTGGTGAATTCTATGGCCGGGCGGCGCCCGGCCTGGGCCAGAAGGGAATCATCCACAAGGCCGAACGCCGTTTGGCCCTGCGCTACGCAAAAAGAATTCCTTTTTCCTACGTTCAAAGCCTGAATGTTCTTGAAAAACAAATGAGGCATGAAACAATATCCCAAGACGTTTATGAAAATAAAGCACTTATGAAGAAATGCCAGGATATTATTGAAAATGCAAAAGATAGAATGATTTTTGACCCGTGCAATTCTGGAAAAATGCTTCAAATCAGGCTAGGCCGTGATCTTACAGAAAACAAACAAGTTATATCGTGTGATGTCAGCGTAGGCCAATATGTTGAGGAAAAGGCGGGAGATAGATGGAGGCCGCGGGGGTAGGATTCAGGCGGAATTTCTCATCAAGCTGAGCGCAGTTTATCAGAGCGGGCAGGGTGAGATCCTTAAGAGCCGTGGCGAGCGGCGAGACTCAGGCATAGTCCAATGGTGGAAGTGTGGGCAGAGCCAACAGCCCCCGTGACACACTTGGCCGCTTCGGTTATCGGCAGTGCTCGTTAAGAAGATGAAGCTATTCGCTGCCTCCCAAGGTTCTTCAATGGCCCGATGAGCCGATGAATCGATGAACCGATTCCTCCTTGGCCCGCGGGCTCGATCATCCGATCGCCCACGGCCTGGCTTTTTGTGTTATCCTGCCGCGTTCGATTCGGCCGCAAGCTCTGCGGCGTGGGGGCCGCCGCGGATCCAGGAAACGCTCGTTGATGCTTCACGCCAGTCCTAACCGTTCCGGCTGCGTCATCACGTTTCTTGCGCCGCCCATAAATTCTAACTGAATCGCCTGCATCTTCTTGCGATTCACAGGGAGACCTGGCATGCCTGATAATCGCTATCTTCTTTCCGAACGGGAGATTCCTAAATTCTGGTACAACGTGGTCCCTGATTTACCTGCGCCCATGTCGCCGCCTTTGCATCCCGGCACGCTGCAACCCGCGGGGCCGCAGGATCTGGAAGCCATTTTCCCCCACGCGTTGATCGAGCAGGAGGTCACCGCGGCGCAGAATATTCGCATCCCGGAACCGGTTCTCGAGGTTCTGCGAATGTGGCGGCCCACGCCGTTGCACCGCGCCTTGCGGTTGGAGAAGGCGCTGGGGACTCCCGCCAAGATCTTTTTCAAGAACGAGGGAGTCTCACCCGCCGGCAGCCACAAGCCCAACACGGCGATTGCGCAGGCCTATTACAACAAGGCCGCCGGCATCAAGCGCTTGACCACGGAAACGGGCGCGGGCCAGTGGGGCAGCGCGCTGGCGCTCGCCTGCAACGTGTTCGGCATGGAGTGCATGGTCTACATGGTGAAGTGCAGCTTCTATCAGAAGCCGCATCGCCGCACCATGATGGAATGTTGGGGCGCGAAATGCGTTCCTTCCCCCAGCGACCTGACGCAAGCCGGGCGGAAGATTCTTGCCGAAGATCCCGAGACCCCCGGCAGCCTCGGGATCGCCATCAGCGAAGCGGTGGAAGACGCCGTCACGCATCAAGACACCAACTATTCGCTCGGCAGCGTGCTGAACCACGTGCTGCTGCACCAAACCGTGATCGGGCAGGAGGCCCTGGCGCAGATGAAACTCGCCGGAGCTTCACCGGACATCGTCATCGGCTGTTGCGGCGGCGGAAGCAATTTCGCGGGGCTGGCATTCCCGTTTGTGCCGGAAAAGGCCGCGGGCAAGAACCTTCGCCTGATTGCTGTCGAGCCCGCCGCGTGTCCCACCATGACCAAGGGCATTTACGCTTACGACTTCGGCGACAAGAGCGGCATGACTCCCCTGCTCAAAATGGACACGCTGGGGCACGACTTCATCCCGCCCGGAATCCACGCGGGCGGCCTGCGCTACCACGGCATGGCGCCCCTGGTGAGCCTGCTCCACCGTGAGGGCGTGGTGGAGGCGGTGAGCTATCCGCAATTGAAGTGCTTTGAAGCCGCGCTGACCTTTGCGCGCGCCGAAGGCCTGATCGTGGCGCCGGAAACCTCCCATGCCGTCTGCTGCGCGGTCGACGAAGCGCTGAAGGCTAAGGAAGAGGGCAAAGAGAAAACCATCCTCTTCAACCTCAGCGGGCATGGGCACTTTGATATGGCCGCGTACGAAAAGTATTTTGCCGGCGAGCTTTCCGATTACGAATACCCGGAAGCGAAAATTCGCGAGGCGCTGGCGCACCTCCCCAAAGCTTCCTGATTTTGGATTGTGGATTTTAGATTTTGGATTCTGAAACTGGGACTGCCCGCGCTCCCAATCCAAATTCCAAAATCGCAAATCCAAAATCGGCGAGTGGCTTCTTGGTTTTGGATTTTATACAGAGCAATGCCCAAAAACTCACGTCGCCACGTATACATTTTGGATTTATGGTCGTAGGACGTCATCGTAAGCCATGCATACGCAATCCAAAATCCAAAATCGCAAATCCAAAATCGGGCTACGCGTCTTTTCCCAGCGCCACCACAAAATACTCGGCGGGAGTGGCGCCGATGTTGCGGACTCCGTGCTCGTCGTTCGACCCCACGAAACCCACCGAGCCGGGGCCCAAGCGGGTTGTTTGCCCGCTGATCATCACCTCGAGCGTTCCCTCCCTGATCAGGAACATCTCCTCGTGCGGGTGGTGATGCGGCGGGTGCGGCATTGCCCCCGGCGCGAGCCGGGTCTGGTGGACTTCCAGATAACAGCCGTTGTGGAGTTCGCCCGATAGCACGGGGCGCATTTCATTTTCGCCATTTTTTCGTACCGGCATACCTTCGTATGGAAATACCTTGCTCGGTAATGCCACCTTCTGCGCCGCAACTCCAGGGGATGCGGCAAGCGCGGTTACCAGCAGGCACAAATCTCTTCGCGAAAAGTCCATGGCTCTCCTCCGGCACTCATGAGCTTCGACCTTTTTGTTGGCCCAACCAAGAGCATATCCCCGCAGAAGAAAATTACAAGTATGGTTTCATGCTTCCCGCCAGCGGATTGCACGTGCGCCGGCTGAGTTTATTGCCATTGGAAGAGAAGGTAAACTCACTTCCGCCCAACCGCCCTGGAACAGGAGACTGCCCGTGAATACGTCTGAAGGCAAGCTGCTCGTCGGAATCGATATTGGCGGCACGAAGACCGCCGTCCTGCTTTCCTCGACCCCGCCGGAAGTCATCGCGCGCAAAGAGTTCGCCACCCGTCCAGCGCAGGGGCCGGAGAGAATGCTGGAATTGATTAAGTCGGGAATTCGCGAGATGTTGGCTGAGCAAGGCGCTGACACAACCGCCATCGCGCGACTGGGCATCAGTTGTGGAGGACCGCTGGATCGCGTGCAGGGGATCATCCAGTCGCCGCCCAATCTGCCCACTTGGGATGACGTGCCGATCAAGGCCATCCTCGAGCGCGAATTCCAAGCGGAATGTTTGATCGAGAATGACGCGAATGCCGGGGCCGTCGCGGAACATCGATTTGGAGCCGGCAAAGGCTGTCAGAACATGGTGTTCCTCACCATGGGCACCGGCCTCGGCGCCGGCGTCATCACGGACGGGCGACTCTATCGCGGCTCGAACGACCTGGCTGGCGAAGTGGGCCACGTTCGTCTGACCCGTACGGGCCCCATCGGTCACAACAAAAAAGGCTCGGCGGAAGGTTGGGCAAGCGGCGGCGGCATGGCCCAGGTGGCGCAACAGGCGGTGGCCGCGGCGCTCAAGAAAAAACGCCCGACTCGCCTGGCGAAGTTGTATCGATCCGGGAGCCCGATCACCGCGAAGGATATTGGCACGGCGGCCCGGCAGGGTGACAAGGTCGCGCTGGAAGTTCTGGAGACCACGGGCGAAAAGCTGGGAGAAGTCTTGGCGATCCTTGTCGACCTGCTGAATCCCGACCGCATCGTGATCGGGGGCCTGGCCATGCGCCTGGGTGATTTGCTCCTCGAGCCCGCTCGCCGGGTGGTCAAGCGTGAGGCGCTGGAATTGCCGGCGCGCACGTGCCAGGTCATCCCGGCCGAACTCGGTGAGAGTATTGGCGATGCCGCCGCGCTCTGCATTGCCATGGGAATCTAGCGCTCGAATAGCGCTTCGCGAGAGGGCTTTTCCTGGCAGATCCCTACTGTCCCCCGGGCTGATCGGAGGCTGGAGCCGCGTGCTGCGGGGCGAGTTGGCGGCAGACATCCGCGACGGTATCCGACGCGAGGTCTGGGGCGTGCCAATTGTAGGTTTTCGGGAGCCAAAGGGCCTTCTGCACATCCTCGGGGGTTCGTCCCTGCTTCAGGCGCATTTCCACTTGGGCCACGAGCCATTCCAGGAACTTGCGGAAATCCACCAAGTCCTTCTTGCTGCCGGGGGCGCCGTGGCCGGGAACGTAGGTGTCAACATCCCAGCCCTCGACTTGCCGCAGCACCTCGATCCAGCGGTGAACGTCGCGCGAACCAATCCGCGGAAAATATTGGTTGTCATAAAGCTCACCGAGGAAGAGCGTTTTGGCGGAAGGCAAATAGACGACGGCGTCCTCGGGGGAAGTCGCGCTGTTCAGCAGGCTGGACATTCGGATTTCCTGGTCGCCCATGTTGAGCGTCATTTTTTCATCGAAGGTTTGGGTTGAGGGCGTTACGTGGAAGCCCCGCATGCGCGCTTGCAGCCGCCATCCCTCTTCACCGCGCATGCGATTAGAAAGCTCCTGCCGGTACTGGAGCATTTCCGCTTGCGCTGCCTTGGTGGAAATCAGCGTGGCCTGTTCATCGTAGAATACTTCGTTGCCCAACATGTGGTCGCCGGCCGAGCTGGTGTTAATGACGTAGCGGATGGGGAGGTCGGTGCGCTTGCGAATTTCATAGAGCAGGTCGCGCGCGTTCATTGGACTATTGGAGGTATCTACCACGACCACGCCCTCCGAAGTCACGATGAATCCCGCCGTCGCCGCCCGGGTGAAGAGGGGATCGCATTCCTGATCGATCACATCGTCAGGAATCCACGCGAAAACTTTGGGTTTGACCTCTTGGACACTGTAAAGCCCCAAGGTGGCAGAAAGGGCGCGAGCAGAAGGCATCAATCCGAAGACCGTCAACATGAAGCCCAAGGTAAGAACTTTCAACTTTCGATTGTCCTTAGATGTCCACATATACTTGCGCTCGCCAGCCCTGTGGGGTTTTTTCCAGCGCGAGTTGATGATAAGTAATGGCCTTAACCAGCAGTTTGGCCTGATGCCGCGACCGCTGGAATTTTTCGCCGCGCGCGAGGGCGCGCAACGAATCGTCGTGAAGGCTCAGGATCTCAAAATCCCGGAAGAGCCACCCCTCGGCGTCATGCAGGAACAAGAGCTCACTCAGCCAATTCACCAAAAGACTCTCAGGGTCCGCTCCATGCACCTGCACGGGTACCACCTCGCGAGGGTCGATCGCGTCCAATTCTACAACCAAGTAAATCAGCGCGCGAGCGGCATTGACAAAGGTTTCCTCGCGGGTCAATCCGAACGCTTCGAAGCCCACATCCGCCGTGTGTTCCAGAATCCGAAACTGTTGCAATCCAGCCTTCCCGGTCTTCAGCCCTTCTTGGGGCGATTTACCCGCCATAGATGAGAGATCGAAGCGGGCCACCATCATACTGAAGAGATCGCCGCTTGGGTAGCCCACGGGCAACTCTGCTTATGCGGGTGAAGAGGAAAGACCCGCTGAGGTAGCGTTGGATTCAATCCGCGAAATACCCGAGGAATCGTACCCCCCCCCGCACCAAACTGTGCGACTCCGGCAGTATGCCGCGCTTGCCTTTTCCTGGCGCGTCAAGTAGGATGGCGAGAACTTCTGGTCATCTTATGTCATCGAACGCTTCAGGTAAGATAGATGTGTGGCTGGTGATGGGATTTGGCGCGGGGCTGTACTACTTTTACAAAGGCTTTCGCACTTATCGCGAGTACCGTGTGCTGATGGACACTCCCGAAATCCCGATTCGTAGTGTCGCCATGGGCCTGGTGGAAATCCACGGCAAGGCCACGGGGGTCCCACCCACACCCAGCCCTGTTACCCAGACCCCCTGCTACTTCTACAAAGTGGATATCGAGCATTGGGTTCAAAATAAGAACGGCGGAAGCTGGGTGCACCTTGCAACCGATGCCGACGGAAAGAGGTTTTATCTCGCGGATGCCACGGGCAAGGTACTGGTGGACGCGCACCAGGCGGAATACGATTTGATCCAAACCGCCAAGGTTGAAACGGGACGAAGCTCCGGATTGGGCCTCGGGCGCCTCCTCTCGGGCATTGGGGGCTCCACTCGGGCTGCGGGACCCGCGCTGCCGAGCGCCGACCTCTGGTCTTACGCTTCCGCGGCGGTCTCCCGTCGAAAAGGCAGCAGCTTTTTTGGGGGGGGTGGAGGTTCGGGGGAGCGCTACCGGTTGAGCGAATACTTGGTTATCCCTGAGCACTGGTACGACATCACAGGAACCTGCGTGGAGAATCCCGAAGCTCAGGACGAGTACGACCGCAATATGATCATGAAGGGAACGAACGAGCCAACCTTTCTGATCACCTGGCGAAGTGAGAAGGAAATCAGACGGACGCTGCGCAACCGGGCGGCTAAGTATATTTTCGGCGGCGCGTTTCTGGCCGTGGCTTGCCTGGGCATCTTCCTGGCAAAGCACGGAGCTTTCTGAATGCTAAAGGAGAAACCACTCGATGGGCATAACAATCTTGGTGGGACTGGTCGTGATCCTTTTCGTGGTGGGGATTTTCGCCTACCTCATTACCATTTACAACAGCCTGGTGCGTTTGAAAAACGATATCGACAAGGCCTGGGCGAATATCGACGTTCTGCTGAAGCAACGGCACGACGAGCTACCCAAATTGATTGAGACGTGCAAAGGCTACATGCAGTATGAGCAGAAAACCTTTCAGCTAATCACCGAGGCCCGGACGGCATTCATGAAAGCCACTTCCGTCGGGGAGAAGGCGCAGGCCGACAACATGATTTCCGGGGCGCTCAAGAGTTTGTTCGCGGTGTCCGAGAACTATCCGGAGCTGAAGGCCAACAACAATTTCATGCAACTGCAGAAACGCATCTCGGAGTTGGAAGAAAAGATTGCCGACCGGCGCGAGTTCTTCAACGATGACGTCAACACTTTCAACATTCGTATTCAACAGGTGCCCGACGTGTTCATCGCCGGCATGATGCACCTACAGCATCACGACCTGTTCAAAGTGACG
>Ga0326728_10014829_pt1 | contig 16396 bp, 13 predicted proteins | sample MB3enrmetagenome_FD_207602 | JGI IMG/M metagenome (GOLD analysis project Ga0326728, IMG submission 207602) | Lab enriched peat soil microbial communities from McLean, Ithaca, NY, United States - MB31MN | ecosystem: Environmental > Terrestrial > Soil > Wetlands > Peat | place: USA: New York...
AACACTTTGACCAGGTGCAAGACCATTGTAACTTATTTTCTTTGATCCAAACATATCATCTTTAACAGTTATAGGGCCTGTAATATCCACGTTCCCTGTATTGGTTACAGTATAGTCGTAATCAAGAAGATCTCCGACTGCGAAATAAGTTTTTGGATCTACTGAATTTTCTATCTTCAGAGATTGTACAGCTGGTGTTACAGCAGTCTCTGATGCTGCCGAGTCGGCCGACGTAGTCGGAAAGCCTACAGCGGGTACGGGGTACACGGTAGTATCTCCAACCACGTTGTTAGCCTGAACCCTGTAGTAGTACCTCTTGTTCTTATCGATCGTTGCATCGGTGTACGTGACCGAGTCCAGCCCGACCTTGAAGATAGTCAATCTTACCGTGAAGCTCGGGACATCCGCCCTCTGATAGTGAAACCAGTCTCCGATATCGAGTTGTTCTCCCAGGATAATTTACGCTGCTCCCCTTAAGAGTGGCATCAGGTGGGTGGGCAGCCTCGGCGCAACCGCGAAGACCATTGCGTGCATCATGTCATTCTCTTCGTGGCCCAGGACGTGGCAACGGCACACGTACTCCCAGAAGTAATTGACCTTGTGGTTGACCACAGCCACTGGATTACCCTACGGGCCCTTGTATCCATCGGGCGGTCCGCACATGACCACGCCGTCAGGCATGGATGGATCATAGAGCTGACGACGTTTGGGATCTCAAAGGGCTAGTTCTTGGGGGCCGTCGGCCTAAGGGCCACGATCGCGGACATCATCGGGTTCACCCTAACCATCTCCTTCCAGCCCAGCTCGTTAGCGTTCGTCGCTCACAGGCAGGGCAGATGATCGACAAACTTCCGTATGCCGCCACTGAACGAGCCCACAGTATCACCTATCTTCACCGTGGCCATTGCCCCGGTGCTCTGCAGGTCGGTGAGCATGACGACCGGAGCGATATGGTTTCGACGCCGTTGCCCAGCATGATGTTGGTGATGGTGCCCATTGCAGAGTCTACCGTCACCGTTGCCGTCGCTCCCTACCCAGTACCGTAAACGTCGTTAATCATGACGATCGGAGCCTGGGGAACATCGACCATGAACCGGTGAGGGAGTCCTTCGGTAACGGGGTAGATGCATAGTGAGGATAGGGGCCGAAATAGTGGAGCACTCCGCCGGGATCCATCACGGGATTAGCGTAGGCCGCTTGGTTTGCAGGATAGGCCGCCTTGAAGCTAGAGGCCCCAGCCTCCCTTTTAGCCGGCACAATATGAGTCTTATACCAGAGGCGGGTCTGCTTTTTGGCAATATCCACGCCAACGGTCGCGTTGACATTGTGAACGGCTTTAGAGTCGGCGGCGAGGGTGTTCGCGGTACAGTCGCAAACAATATTGCGACAATGATCGATATTGAGGAAAATCGCTTCGTGAGATCGACGGCCCTCTTTTGTTTATGTATAGGTTTCACTATGTTTTCTTCCATCAGGAAGGATCCAGTTTGAAAGGAGATCGTGTCATTTAGCCTTCCGGGCCTCCCCCATCAGCTAATCCGGGGGGCAAGCCCATTTACCAATATCCGCATGGTTGCTGAGGCTGGGTCATAAATATCATGACCTGCAACAGTTGGGAAATAGTTCATACTGTAGCCGGTTGCCTTATATTTAGGCGATCGCTTGGTGCCCGTATCCACACGGGATCAGCACCGGTTCGCATGACAGTGAAAGATAACCGAATCATAAGGTAAGGGCAACAGGCAGGATGGGCAACACTCGCCTTGAAAGGCTTCTATTAACGCTACACGATGTAAGCCTTCGGATAACAGTACCCTTTATTTTTAACGATCACTACCTAGGAGATTATTGATCAACATACATCAGACTATATATAATAACTACTAATGTTTTGGATCTGAGAATACATAACTTCCCGCTAAAAGTTATAATATTAATGATGAGCTCAAAACCCACTCACGGAGATTAAATTATAAGTTCACCTCGAATTACTTTCTCACATGATGTATGGACAGGTTTGAGTAAAATTACCGGATCAATGACTTCAATTGTATTCTTTGCCATCTCACATATGCAGAGGTTTTGTGCCAAAATCTCTGAATTTCCTAAGTTCCACATGAAATAAGAAAAGGTTATGGATCTATGACTCATGGAACTTATGTAACTTATGGAACAGATGGAGCTCATGGAACAGGTAAAATTAATTAAACTAACTTACGAGCATAAATAGAAAAGCTTAGGAGAAAATAATTATATAGTACTCTAAACGATATAACTACTTAAAAATATATCTACTTCGTATCGTCAACTTTCAAGCTTTACTTTATTTAACTTCATATACATTTATCTCAACCTGAATATGGGATTTTCAGGGCAGAGCTCGCCAATTACATCACCTCTTTTTAAGTGTTGAATCTTAAATAATCATTTTTCAAATTTTCTCTTAAGTTGTTTCCAGTGGTCCTCATATTTCTGCTCTTCAATCAGGTATTCATTCAATCTTAACTCAAGAAGTTCAGGGGTCATTCTTGGGAAAGAATGTTTGTGATTTGTCTCTGACATAATTTTTTAACACCTCTGGAAAGATCATCCGTATTCAAGTTAAAAAATAAAATAGTCAAAATAACTAACAAAGCAATCAAAATGCCATCATATATTTCCATTGTTAAAACATATGGCAAATTGAAGTGAGAACACTTAACTAGAGCTTAAAGAATCAATTTTGAAATTCAGAGTAACTCTTCCTGCACGGATTCATTGGTTATATCCCAAACTAATTTTTTAATTTTATTAATTGCTTCTTTTTGTAGTTCCAACTTCTCAACTTTATAACATTGAATTTTTTATTCTTATGTAGAGGGATATCCTCAATGTATTAATATATATTTATATATAAAAACTTTTATTTATTTAGAGTAATAATTATAAAGTATAGCTACTGAAAACTATCTACAGTGCAGTAAAGCTAGCTTGATTCTTTTTCATTCAAATACCCCTTTTACTATTTTCTTTTATAAATTGAAAGGTTAACATATTAAAAAAAAGGTATACTTCAGGTTCTATAATAGATTTCAGATGTTCTGATGTTCCTACATCTTTGGGATAGATATATGAATGTATACTAAACCCATATATATTACTTTCCTGTAATTTTATCAGATTTCATGCTACTATTTTAAAAAATGGTGTTAATAAATATAAGGACGATTTTATTGTCTGTTAGTTATTAAACAGTTCCCAAATCAACCATATTAACCTTTAAAAATCCAAAAAAGTTTGTACTTTCCAGTTGTGGAAAATTACTGCTGACGTTAACAGAGTCATTTCTTTCCTTAAGATACCAAATATCAGCAATATAAGCAATATATCAACGCTCCTGTAATTCTAACTTACTCTGAATCAGTTTTCTTAACCACGAAAACAGAATTTATTGTTAAATTTATTGTTATTTACTGAGGCGTAATTTTCTGCAAAAATAAGAAAAAGTCATAGATCCAATGCAGTCAATATCCCACAACATTTGATAATTAGTTATTACTATCTAAAGTGCAACCTTACAATACATAGTTTTTTTGTGTGAAAACCTATGTATTCTTCCAGTTTCGGCTAATTTTAGAAGATATTTATTACCTAAATTTTGAGAAAATACATAGATTTTACTAAAACAGATGTCATGTTCAAAAGCCAAAAAGTTACTATATTTATCTTGCGACGCATGGCAAGTATAGTAGCTCTGGATTGACATCGTAGGTCCAGAAATCCGGAATTCTTCCAGCCATTCCTCATCCGCTTTCCATGGTTGACGCTTGCTGGGTCCTCCACCTTTTCCCCTGACACGCCATCGATGATATTGTAAACTTTCACAAGCCCGACTTTGGTAAGCGCGTTGATCGCCTCGAGCATCACGGTCCCCAGATCGGCACATGACCAGGAGCGTGTCTGTGGGCGCAAACATACCCTTCACATGGTAGATGAAGTTGGATGGGTTCCATAACTAATGCGTTGTTGTCAGCGTCTAACTGGTGTTTTACGAAGATGCTGTGGATGTCCCTCGTCATTTCCGGATGACCGACGAAAACGTACTTTTCACGGGTGCGAACTTCAATGATGTTTATCCACTCTGGATCAGTTTTCCACATTCTGTAAGCCTCTTGCGCCGTCATATAAAGTCCCAAGGTTTTCTGCTTTCTTTCAGGCACTTGGTGATTCGGTGAGAGTTGGATCCTTCATGAGTCGTCATGATTATCTCCTTTAAATTTGGGTGGCTAGAAAAACACCGTAGCCTTATCTCAGTACCGGTGCTTCCCGATGAGCCAATTTTAATAGTTCCTCGTCTTCGTCCTCCTGCAGGCTCTTCCAGGTCGCTTCGGCGAATTCAGGTGCAGCCCATTCATGCACATCAAAGCCATTCTTGATGTAGCCATGGCTGGCATCCAATTCTTCTCGATTTCAAGGCTGGCCAGATTCGTTGGCCGTAGATTAGGTACGAGGCCAACGTCTTTAATGACCCTATACGTCAATTCCTCGTTCGGGTAGAAAGTAGTCTTGTCGAGGGGGGAAGTCACAGCCCTCGTGGTGGCGTTGCTCAAGCGTCCCACCTTGATGATGCCTTTCATTTAAGCGACGACGAGATCGGGATGCTTCTCGGCCATTGTCGCATCCACCGTGAGCATGTACGGGCAGTTGGCCACTTGCAGAGTTCAGTCCAGGTACTTGGTCAGGCCCTCAATGATCTTGAACTTGCCCGACATTTCCTGTATCATGCCGAACTGATCGGCAGTATAGCACGCGTCGATCAAGCCCTTTTCCAGCGCGTTCTCTAATGGACGGAAGACCAGGTCGTTTTTGTGGACGCGAGTAAGCCACAGTCGGATGGTCTTTCCATAGGTTCCAACATTTTGGGCTTATTTATACCAGTCGTCTGCGTAGGAAAAGTCCACGATGTCCACATCATCGAATATCATCCCGTTCAACTCGAGCATCAGCTCGACCCCGCGTTACCCGGTGACGCGCTATCAATCGTTCTTGATCTTGTTCAGGCTCTTCGATATACCTTCTTCTTGCCTGTCAGATCCTTGATCTGGAGGATGCTTTCGTCGACGCGAACTAGCATCCCGTCGCCTTCATTATCAAAAATTAGAAGAAACTCAGCTCCTTCTCTGTTAAGTATTACAACCGTTTCATCTGTTACATCGCGAACCTATCCAGAAACTGACATTATGTTGAAATTATAAATTTCGTTTTATGTCATTTTTCTAACCAGTGGCCAGCTATATTATAATCATGAAAATGAGAAAACATTTAGTATCAGATTATAACATAACAGCAAGTTGAACTTAAAATAAACTGATTTGTTTAAAATCAATTATTTATGCGTTTTTCTATATATTTAAGTTTGTGAGTTAGGTTACTAGTGAATAAAATAGTAATGGAGAGTTTGCGTTAAGAACATGCATATGTTTTACGTTAAAACCTATGCATGAAGAGTGAGGTTAGAACCTAGAAGAGATATTTTTTATATGACATTAATACAAAAATAGAATAAATGCTCATTTTTCAGATTTGATCGATGACTCGAAGTCTCCAGAAAGAATACAAAACTGATTTAATATTAAATTGTTTTCCGATTTTAAAATATTTTATGTGAAAGTAATTTTTATTCAAAAATTATTTTTCATATAATTAATTTTAAGAATTTAGAAGTAATTTTTATCCAATGCATGTAAATGCCTGCAAAATAGCATTAAAGTCTAGTAAATATGGAATTGGTAAAGATTACTAAATTATACTAAGGAGAGTTTTTCATATAGGTACTAAATTTAACCATCGTAAAAAGACAGTGGTCCTTTTGATAGTAGTGATCTTCTTAATATCAGTGACAGCTGCTATAGTAAGCGCACAAGGACCAAGCATGAACGAATCAGGCATGAACGAACTATAACAATTAACTCTACATCTTGTTTTTTTGTGCTGAATGAAAAAGGATATCGAGTCAATAATATCTTACAGACCTTTTTACAGAACTTTCTGTAAACCGCTCAATTTGGTAGCATGCACAATTTTCGATAAAATCTATTATATACATATTTAATTTATTTTGTTTCCCATTTCCATTACTATATAGTTATTCCCTTTATTCATCTTCGTTTATATCAATATATGATAAATAATGTAATAAAACCCAGCAGGTGAAAATAACATGACTAAAGATGAACATATGCTAATTCTTGGATCAAACTTTTACGCAGATCAAATATATACATTGTCATACCAAGCAAATAAGATCAATGGAAACAAGATACACTTGATTACTTTGGAAAAATGCGGCAACGATTTGATTCTAACAACTGAAATCCGAGATGAAAACTCAGATCTCATAGCAAAAATCAACAATAACGAGTTAATTCAAGTTGATGAGAAATTTGATGTACAAGGAAAAATTGAGAAAGGAGATGGCTTTACATTGACAAGAAAAAAAGATGGTACTGTTATTTTCAATGCTAGAATTACAGAAGATGGATACGTTGCAGTGAACGGAATTTTTTACGCCAGAGGCAAGAAAATCCATATAACCGATAGTGAAGTGACAATAGACGATGTGCCCCGACAGACCATAAATGGTGTGAACATGCATAACTCCATTTTCATTGGAACTTCAGATATTATGATAACAGATGATGGGGTGTGGATTCCTTCTTGTGTAAACCAGGCCGATAACAAATGCGAGCCATAAATTGATAATAATAGCACAAATTGAATTGTAGTATGTAAATTCAATACTCATCCATGTGTCTTCAGTCAATTGGGTCGTGCCTAAGTCTAGATGGTATTGCTTCTTGTAGATGTTATTTTTGGCGTTCAGGTAGGACTTGTTGTTATCTTTTGATCACCATTATTTTTTAGATACAAAGTGGATACTATATTATTCATATCCCGTTGGGACTTTCGTATTTCCAATATGAGATGTCTCATACCAATTCCAATAAGAAACATTGTCATCCTGAGTTGTGCTATGACATCCTGAAGAAATCTAAGCATCAGTAATCACCAAAGATGAAGAATTCAGTTCTACCGCAACCGATTCTGCTAAAAGGATTAATCACCACCAAAAATATCACTGCTCCGGATACTGAAATATTCAACTCGGATTCAATCAAGTTTGAAATCGGCTGAAGCAATACAAAAACTACCATAAATATGAATACTGCTGAATAATATTCATGTAGTATAATCATTCCTAAAGAGATTATTACAAAGCATAATCCAACTATCGAACTGAGCATCCAGCTTAATGTTATTTATACGGGTTATTTTTGGCCCATTTGTATACCCCAATTCAAATTTTTCTTTTAATATACAAAAATAATAAGATTTATATTAATATATAATATTTTATCTTGCTTTTTGTAAAGTCAATACTTAATTTAGTCTCTTCGGTTGTATACCTTGGACTTTGATCCTTAAATGATGCGTGGGGTATTAATAAGGACATGAACAAATAGACGAACTCAAGAGTGCTACGGAATGCTGAGCAAATGCAGTTTGCAGTTTTTATAAAAAAGAATAAATCATGTTTTAAGGATAAATGACATCTGGAAAAAAGATTTTAAGAAATAGAACTAATACCACTTTGTACAAAATCTATGTATTTTGCCCGAAGTAAATTAGATACTGTTGATGTGTGCATCATCAACAGTATTCCTCAAACCAACCAGCAGACTAAGACTTCACAGAACCTTAAAGACCTAATATTCCTTCTTTCTTAGCTTCATATTCTTCCTTAGTAATATATGCCATCATCAAATAACTGCTTGTATTTCCTTATTATATTAGGACCATCTGAATTAGAATTTATCACTGGTTGAGAATAATTTATGATCCTATTCCCTAATTTATGATCACATTCTCGATTTTCAATTTTATTCTTTTGACAAGATCAGTGTTTTTAGCACCATGAAATTTAACGGTGTTTTCGTCCTGAGTTATTTTAATTTCCCCAATAAATCAGCCACTTATGCTTTCGATGTTTCCTGAAGTATAAACTGTATATACCCATCCAAATCCCAGGTTCTTTCAGTTTTAGTCTGAATATCTGGTTCAAATAAATTGTTTTGTCTCCTTTAACGAACCCAAAATGTGATTCCCCCCGAACCCATTTCGTTTGATAATAACTTTGTCCTTGTAAAATTCGAGCTGACCATTAGTACCTTTTAGCTCCATTACATCCTTCATAAATTTTCTAATTCGTATCCAGCCATTTCATCTATTTTGGCTAACATGTTTATTGTGGGTTTTTCTACGTCTAGATATAGATACAAACCCATATCAAAATACCAAAAGATGCAACAACAACCTTTCCAGTTCCTAGAAGTACAATACAAATTATTAACCAAAACCAGACCAGTATTTTTGTCTCTTTATTTCCTGTTTCATTCACATACTAGCCTTTTGTTTTAAGATTAAACATTTAACTACTTATTGAACAAAGATATTATTATCAAAAATGTATATTCCTTATTCATTATTACTTGATAATAAGATAAAAGGTTTTAATTCAGATTGATTAATCCGAAATCAATCAAATACGCAATTTAGTTCCTTTTGTGATAGCGTAATTGGCTTTATTATAAAGGAAAAAGAGCTTGAAAATAAGAAAATTACCAGGGAATTATCTGGCAGAAGTGATGTAATCGTGAATATGATTTTCAGAAGAGAAAGTAAGAGATCGTAAGAGCTTTTTTGAATGATTGAAGTCGATGCCATTGGAATTAAGGGTAAAATTTAGCGATCCCAGAAGATATTCAAAAGTCGTATAAATTAGTAAAGAATTTTTATTAGCATAACTGTTGGCTCAGCATTTTTTATGTAGTGAATGAAAAGAATACAGAATCAATCAGATTTTACAAAACTTTCGATACACTATCAATTTGGAGTTGGCGCTAGATTAATAAACTCAAAAATATACTCACAAAAATCACAAAATAGTTTAGTGGAAATAATACATAATTTCTACTTCATAACTTTACAATATTGAATTTTCTAGGAACGATTACAAAAAAATGGAATTAAGATTAATGTATAGTTTTTTTTCTTGTAAACTATTGAGGAAAAATTGGCAAAGAATAAGAGTAGTCATTCTGAACTGCATAAAATCGGAACTACTGATAATTATAATAAGGATGTATAGCTTAAAGACTAGAATCCCAGTAATAAAATGAATTACCAACTTCTACAAATAGACATCCAGATCATAGATATCATATCTATCGTTAATACAAAAAATTGCTTAACATCTCTGGCTATTATTTGGATCTGTCTGGTTTATTTCTAGGACAACGCTTATACAAAAGGCCAGTATACTTAATTTAGCTTGGATTTGCTTCTTGTCCTTATATATTGAGAGTTGAAGAATAAGAAAGCAGGAAGAAGGTGACCCAGGATGCATAAAATACTGAATCTTGAAGAATTAATTACAGCAAAGCATTTTGAAAAAGAAAAAACTGAAGAATGCGGCGATTTAAATATTGAAGAGTTTTACGATCTGATAATTCCCCCTGGCACAGTTGTGTCTATCGTCTACGATATCGTCGAAGAATTTGACCTTGAGCCTGTAACCAGAAAGATATTTGTGGGGGTCGCAAACAGCGAAGAAAGGGAACTTTTGGCTCTGCGTGGCCCTCTTGAGAGGGTTCAGGCCGCTGAAACGTTTCTTCACGAAGAAATGAAGGCATGGATTGAAAAACAGTAATCTTATTAAATCCGAACCAATGGTCAGATTGACCAGAAATGCCGAATTGAAATGACAGCAAAAATAAATACACACTTTATAGTAATTTAAAGCAGGTAGAAAAATTTAGATTATTCGGAACAGATGCCTGTAATACCTTCTTTTGAGAAATCAAAAACAGTTACTCTATCTGTTTTGTCATATATATCGAGTTTTGAGCCTTTTTCGATTTTTCCAATAACTACAGCTGTAAGTCCAGCTTCTTTAAAGACATTTACGCATTCTTTTGCGTTCTCATGAGATGCTGTAAACACATAACCTGTCCCAGGATGCACTTTCAGCCATTGTTCAAAGTCCACATTTTCAGGTATTGGGACTTTTTCGAGATCTACTGAGGCGCCAACACCGCTGGTCTCACAAAGCATTCCAAGTGTCCCTATAAGTCCAGGGTTGCTTATGTCTTTGCCCGCAGTGGCAAATTTTCTCTTTCCAATTTCCTGGGTTACAAGGTAGATTTTCCTGATTGTTTCCGGTGCTTTGAAAGATGTCGTATCCCAACTGTAGGGGGAGTTAGGCCCTATTTTCCCGTCCATATCATAGGCTGCAATCACAAGATCTCCATGATTTGCTGTATCGCTACGAATTACGCAATCCCTTTTGACAATCCCTATAATAGCAACTGAAATGGAGTTATACTGGGCATCAGGATGTACATGTCCTCCAACGATCGGAACTCCGAATTTCCTAACCCCTTCAGCTAGGCCTTCCATGAGCTCCCTACAAGCTTTTGGAGAATTTGAAGAAGCTACATCTACCATAGCAAGCGGCTTTCCGCCCATTGCTGTAATATCGTTGACGTTCACTACCACAGATCCATAGCCTGCCCACCAGGGACTGGCATCCAGTAACCTCCCCCATATTCCATCGGCTGCAAAGAGGATGAAATCATCTCCTCCGATATCTATCACTGCTGCATCGTCTCCAAAATCGACAACTGAGTTCTTATATTCAGGACGGACGGCTTCAAAGATTGAAACAATATCCTCAATCTGCTTTTTTCGGCAAATACCTTCAAAATTTTTTAACCGTTCTGCGAGCTTCCCAAGGTTCAACGTCATACTTCCTTTGATTTTTTGAATTTGCGCGATTAATAAGTAATGAGCTATCCATAAAATTCGCGATAATTTCCCAAACTTATAACCCATGACATATTAGCAATCATGAGGATTTAAGGTTAACAGTAATCAGTGTGAGAGAATGCTGATCAATATCAAATTTATAAGCCTAGCTTATAAAAATAGCTTCTTTTTGTCTTACAACAAGATGTTTGAGATATTTTGGTCAGTACCTATTCAGGTCATCTTTTATCTCTTTTTCTCTTTGTTCTGCATAAAATAAGCGACAGATTTTATTAAATTATCCTTTATCCCACTTTCTGTAGATGTACACAAGAATACCATTTATTTTTTTATGTAACACCAGCTTAAAAATTAATCTAACTTTCAATGAATGATATGGGCAAGTGTGCAAATAAATTCAATATGTGTCTAAATCTGCATATTGCCAACTATCTATTATATTAATTTGATATAATTACATATAAATACATATTATACTTCTTTCTAATTAAAAAATGAGTGAAATATGGTAGAAGGAATCATAATATAATAATATAATAATATAATATCTAATATCTAATAGTTCTGTCTTTTTGAGAATAGCGTCTTATGGATGTTTTTTGGTTTTCCAGTACAACTATGATTTTATAAAGGATTTTGATGAATCCCGTAATTTAATCATATGCTTATAAGTGGAAAGGATCCAAGGTATTTATTTTACAAAATTGTTGTTGAATATAGTGGTATCGAACAAAAAAAGGTAGTCTTTCACTCAACTGAGATGCAGAAAAAAGACATCAATATTTAAAATAATTATATAAGAGTGGTTATTCCCTTGATATCAATAAGAGAGAAAGGGAATAGAGGAAAGCCAAAGAAGAATAAAAAGCTTATCTTTCACTGTGTTGTAAGTCCAAAGGCAGTCAAGGATAAGAAATAACAATAAATGAAAAAAAAGTATCATGGAAAGTTTATAATCAAAAGTAAAGCTATTAATCTTGATGCTTAAAAAATGTTGGAGCACGACAAAAAACAAAGTAAGGCGAAAAAAGACTAGAAAAATTGAAGCACTACCAATGATCATGGTCTTAATTTTGATAGTTTATTCTGTGGCAGAATGGAAACTAAGGAAAAGGCTAAAAGAATCTGGGGGAACAATATCATATCAAATTAAGAAACAAACTCAAAAATCAACATTGAAATGAGTTTTCATTATGATGAGAGAGATTACAGAAGTAAAAATTGGAGTGGACTCACAAGTGTAATTCAAATTAAAAGTTAAAATGAAATTAAAAAAATATTAAAGTTAATAGGAAAAAATTATGAAAAATACTATTTTTGAGGAGAGATCTGCAAAAAGTCGGTTCTACCTAAAAAATATATATAGAGCCTCAACCTATTTTTCGGTGTGCATCTCCGATTACGACTCCAATCTCTGATTGCAGATGGGGTCCGATTGATGCCACTATGCCAGGGCCATCTGTGTTTTCCCGGCATACGATTGCATGTTCCAATAGTCCAAGGCGCTCTATTCCATAAATATCTCTACTGTGGCCAGTCTTTTTTATTGCGTATTTAATTTCCGAACGAGTTGCTCCATTAACTGTAACCCTGTCAGTGCTTGCTTTCTTCCACTTCCACCACATATCAAGCTGTTTTTTGGTAAAACGAGTTTTAATTTCCTTTTTTATCTCAAAAACTTCGATTTCAACCGGGAGATTAGGTATCAAGCCGAATCTGGATGCAAGTTGTTTTGGTTTTCCGCTCCCCAAAGCTTTTAATTCTTTGGTTTCAACCCTGACAGGTATGCCGATATTAACTAGAAAAGCATCTTCTAAAAAAGCTTGAAGAAATCCCATATATTTCTTTCCATGTTCAGCTTTTACCGCAGGTGTCCCATACATGGAAATTAGTAAGTTGGCAGAGACTTCTTCATCCTCACCTTCAAGAAACAATTCAACCCATTTTCCCGAAGTAGTGGATATATCAACCTTTACTTCAATATTTTTCAAATCATTCTCAATCAGGGTTTTCAGAAGGCAAGTCATCCGTTCCCGGCTTTTACCGTAAACATGCTGGAGGGTTACAACTTTGATCATATTTTTTCCGGTCGGTTTCTTTTTTATATTTTTTGAAAATTTCTTATTCTTTTCCTGGATTTTGAATCGATTGCAGTAGATAGCTAGTACAATTACGGATAAATTATGGCAATTCCACAGATATTTAAAAGCCCTGTTTTTCTGGAATTAGACAAGTCCGATTTTAACTATTCAGGTAAGATTCCATAAGTCTTTCACTTTCTTTCAGGGCTAATGTAACAGTTTCATTAATAGGACTTTCAGCATTTGTAATCTGGTTCTGGAGCTTTTTAATGTCCCGGCTATAAGGGCCGAGTTTTCGGGATAATGCATCTTTGTTATCCCTCTGTTCTAATACACCCCTATGGATGCTTTCTATCTTACTCTTGAGTTTCTTTATTTTCTCAAGGATTTCAGCATTTAGAGGGTTAAGTTCTTCTATATGTTCAAGTTTTTCCTTTTCCTCTTCTTCAATATTTTCTCTTTTGCTTTCATCTAAGTCTTCTTTTTTAGACTCTTCTTTCTGTGCTTTTTCTACAATGATCTCCTCTGAGATTACATTCCTGAAATCTTTAAGGGCAGTTTCAACTCCCTTTCCGTATTCAGTAAGTTCGACAAATTTTATTCGTCCATCGAATGTGAATCTTATGAGTCCGGAATGTTCCATTTTCGCTAAGATTCTCGTTGTATGGGCAAACGTGGAATCTATCTCTTTTGAAATAACCGATGCATATGTCTTTGCCATCGAGCCTATAAATAATAGCGTAAGAGTTGGTTTTTCCTGTAAAAATAACTTTTCTGCATTTTCATCGGGCATAATATCACATTGAAATTTATTAGTAAATTGTTTTTTTGAATTTGAGCTAAGGCTTTTTACTATCTTTTAATAGTTTATATATAATATTGCAACAATCTCAATCTTCAATTTATTACCGAATTCATTACTTCCGAATTTTGGAGGGTCACAAGTACTATGTTCTTTGAGTCAGAGATAAAGTGAACCTTCGCATCTATTTGTTTTAGTTTAATATCTAAATCATCGCTCCTTCGTAAAATGAGTTTGTTTTTGGTACCATTGTCAAAGGTAGTGCCTACCCACCTCAGACCTGGGTATGATAGACATTGGAATTAAACAGCTTTAGCTATGGCTATGGCCAAATCGCATATTACATAGCATTAGTGCTTAAGTATCGATACAACATATTCTATAATAAGAGAATTAAAAAAGATTGCATGTGGGTAAGACACCTAAATTTTGATTATCCTGAAAGGTCTCGGATTATTTTTTTTATTTCGAAAATAGGTGCATCAGTTCTGAATGAAGTTCCGCTGAAGTGAATTCTGGAAGCTTCAAACCCATTGTCCTTAAGGGCTTCGATCAGAGTTTCTATTCCAGTTGCAGAAGCCCCTAGTTCTTTACAGATCACATGCTGATCATAGAACATAGGAATATCGAGTTCATCTCTACATAACATAATTAATTTTTTTGCTTTATTTTTAGTATTTAGAGGATATATTTCGATTTTTGAAATAACCTCATTACAGAAGCCAGGCTCTCTGAAGGGCCCAAGCCATAGAGGGCCTGCGATTTGTGTGAGAGCATTGCATGAAGGGCATTCTTTGTCAAGGTACACTGCAAGCCCATACACATGTCCTCTAAATCCGCACATCGGGCAGTGAATACTGAAACCCATTGACTTTAAAGTCCTATCAACCTGCTTTGTTCCATGAGTAATTTCGAGATAAGTGCGGACGTAGTGACGTGTCACATGTGAAAGCAAGGGTGACATCCCTTTTTCATGTTTTGCAAGTTCTCTTGCACAAGCTCCCAGAAGGACTCGCAGGCCCATCTCACTATGATACTCCGTGTTCAAAGGAACAGCAGCATATTTACGGATTCCTGAATTGAGATGGGCCCCACATAGGGGAGCTGTATCTGTTGCCGTAACCGAGAGCATATTCTGTACTGATGCAGAAGCTGCATCCAGGAAGGGAGAGGGTGTGCCAAAAGGGTCAATATCCACGATATAATATTTTTTTTCATGAAGCAACAAGTTTGCGTTCTTGCGGATAGCCAGTGTTTTTCCCTCAAGTCCGTTAATTTTGATATTTTCCTTTATCATTTCAAAAGCTTCTTGGCTCCAGTCATTTAAGATCGCATGTATGCCCACTTCTCCAGCAATCCGAAGTCCTCTTATCCCTGAAGCAGAAAATGCGTCAACGTAGCTAATTTTTTCCCTTATAATTTTTTTTTTGGAAAGAAGCCTTTCCACAAATGCTGCTGTGGCTGCGACATTGATATCGCGATTAAGCTCCATTTCTGGATTATAAAAAACTGGAGCTGCAGAGGGGGGGAAGGTTGCATCCTTAGGCGGTATTGGGACTAAAACCTTTGTTGTACCTTCGACTATAGTTTTACAGATCATTTGAAATGGCTATTTTTTTGATCTTATTTTACAGTGATGGTCATCTACATTTTGGGATCTATTTTCACACTGGATTTGCGGATTTAGATCTCTCCTGAAATGCCACATAGCCTCCTAGAATCTTGCTTCTGCTATTTTTCTGAATGCAGGCAGCCTGACATCATTGCATAACGGACTACAAAAAGAAGGATGTTTCTTTTATCACTACTTTTCTCCCTTATAGCGAATCATCCTTTTGTATTCTCAATTATATATGGGAATTTCATAAATACCAATAATAATAATAATAATAATAATAATAATAATAATAATAATAATAATAATACAATTCTTAATGACATACTCATATAATCCTTTTTCAATAATAAGGGAAACTGTCTCTTAACGCGAGTAATTCTCTCTGGTTCAGAATGCTTCTAATATTGATATTTTGGAAGGTGTGAAAGAACAACATCAAAAAATCTGATTTGAGAAATTAAGTCCAAAATTTCCTAATTCATAATTTAATACTCATACATTTGCTCTTTTCAGATCTCTCAAAGCAAAGTGGCAGTTTTGTGTCGATCGCAAAGGTACGTTTACTTATATCATAGCCCGCATACCTAATTGAAAATTGATCATAAATAATCTATCTCTTAAAATCCATACCATTATAACGATGCAGCCATGCGCGGAATACGCCAAATTTTTAGGTTGCACAAAAATGCACCTCATACCTGCAGAACCGATAGAGTTCATAAAGATGGTGAGAACGGTTTACACAAATGCTCTCATTTACTCATGAGGATCAGGTAGTTTTTCGCTGATCTCGAACCAAATATTTCCCTTCAAAAGGGATTCAGATTATAAAAAATATCATATACAAGAAAATGTTCAAAGAGTTCTCTAAGATTAAAAACACTTATGGATAGTGAAATTTGGAGTGAGGTAGGTTGGATTGAAACTAGGGATGATGGTACAAATTCTGATATAATTAAAAACTATATTGAAAATCAGGGAAATCATGAAGAAAAAGAACCATATAAGCAAATAAAAATATTTAATTTT
>Ga0326728_10014830_pt1 | contig 16396 bp, 12 predicted proteins | sample MB3enrmetagenome_FD_207602 | JGI IMG/M metagenome (GOLD analysis project Ga0326728, IMG submission 207602) | Lab enriched peat soil microbial communities from McLean, Ithaca, NY, United States - MB31MN | ecosystem: Environmental > Terrestrial > Soil > Wetlands > Peat | place: USA: New York...
AGCCAACATCAACCACCCCAGCGGAAACAAAAGATAATACCAGAATTCGTTGGCCAGGCTCCACAAGGGACTATTGCTACCGAAGCAATTGACATCAATCGTTTGCAGAAACAAGCAATTGCCCAGAAAGGTGGTGCTGCTCAAGTCCACCGGCAATTCCGGTGCCGGGCCAGAGTGATACAAGAACTGGTATTCCCCGCGGTAACCAGGTGCAGCCAGATGCTGTCCCAATCTGTCCCAAAAAAAAGTCAGCAGCAGCGCGGGAATGAGCACCATCCACAACCGGCTGAGGCGCCGGATGGCATAGCCCCCCCAACTCCATCGCTTCGCCCGCTGCGCGGCGATGACACTGCCACCCACCAGGAACCCGCTCAACACAAAGAAAAACATCACGGCTTGGTGTCCCAGCCCGGAAAAAAAATAAAATACCCGCTCCAACAGGTTGGGATGCGCCACCGCTGGGAATGGCACGAACAGGAAAGCTCGCAAGTGCTCGAGACAAACCGCCAAAGCCGCGCTTCCCCTCAACATATCCAAGTGGACTAGCCGTTGCTTCATGACGGTGCTTGCGGGAGATTGGTTTGCCGACGGCAGCGAAGTAAATTTCTCAATATTTCAGCCGGTAATAGCCGTATTTCAGGAGTTCGTTCTGAAAGGCGATAATGCCCTGCTCGTGCAGCCACCAATCATCCACGCTGTATTCGTGGACGGGTACGGCATCCACTTCAATCTGCAGGCCGGTGTGGCGGAGTTCCTTGTCATAAAGCCAACGGACGCGCCGGGTGTGGAAGATGTCGGTGGCGATAATGGCGCGCTTGATCCGATTGGTCCGGGCCCAGTCCCGCAGGACCAGGGATTCATCGAAGGAATTGAGGACATAAGTGCCCGGCACCACGATGGCGCCGGCGGGCACGCCTTTTTTCAAAAGGATGCTGCGGGAAAGGTCCGCCTCCGTGGGGACCAGCCCCAGCTCAGCCGAGGGGGCCGGCCGGGGATTCATGAGCAGAATCTTGGGGGCCAGGCCCAAATGATAAAGCCTTGCCGCCTCGAACGGCCGGGTGTCCAGCCCGCCCCCGAGGACCACGATGACATCGGCGGGCGCCAGGGGCTGATTGACGATCCACGCGTGGGCGGCGCCGCGCAACAGGGATACCCGGCAGAAATAACCAACCACCCCGGCGGCCAGCAGGCAGAGCAGGGCCATCCCCAGCCATTTTATCCGCTTGAAAGGTTTCATCGGCTCGTGGAAAGGGCGACCGCGGGCCGACTGGGCCGGGCGTTCTTGGGGCCGCGCAGGAAGGCTGGGCAGACTTCGTCCCGGTCAATTCGCACGCGCCTTTGGCGCGCACGATCTACTCGTAACAGTGTGTCTATGTTCATTGCCTGGGCCGCGCCGTGGACGGCGGCGGCACAATCCGGCGGCCAAATTTAATTTAACGGCCGGGCCGGGGCCCGAATCTTTTCGTCTCCTGTTGTACAGGGTGATGCCGGCCGGAGCCAGCCTCAACCATCCGATTCCACCTCGACACCGTTATCCCGCGCATAATACTCCGCGTACTTGTAAAAGTGATAGGAACGGGACGTCGGGCTCGCACGGTTCAAAATCAAGCCCAGCACCGGCGCCTGACGCTGGAACAATAATTCCAGGGCTTCGTGGATGATCCGGGCATGGGAAAACTGGCTGCGCACCACAAACAAGCTGCCGTCCATCAGGGGTGCGATGGAGGTGGTGTCATCGGCGGCAAACACCGGGCTGCTATCGATCAAAATGTAATCGTAGGCCTGGCGCGCCCGGGTGAGGAGTTGGGCAAAGGCCGGGCTCAAGAGCAAGTCGCCGGGATTGAGCGTTCGGTTGCCGCGGGCCAGGAAGGAAAAATTGGCCAGATCGGTTGGTTGGATGAAATCTGCCAAGTCGCCGTTCTGGCTGAGCAGGTCGCTCAGGCCGGGTTTGGATTGCAGCTCCAGCAACGAGTGCAGGTGGCCTTTGCGCAAATCACCGTCGATCAGCAGCACTTTGGAGCCGCCCAGCGCCATGGCGCGCGCGAGGTTGGTGGCCACCGTCGACTTGCCTTCCGCCGGCACGGCACTGGTGATGAGCAGGAGTTTGGGGCGCTGGCCGTTCACCGCCAGGTAGAGCAGGGCGGACCGGAGGTTGCGATAGGATTCGGCGAAGACATGGCGTTCGTCATTCCCCATGAGCAGCGCCACCGGTTCGGCCTGCGAAAGACGCGGCACCTCGGGCACCTGGCCAAGCACGTTGTCCCCAAATCGCTCGGTGACTTCCCCCAGGGAGCCAAACCGATCGTCGCGCATGGCCAGCAGCAAGACCAATCCGAAGCCGACGCCCAGCCCCAGGATGATGGACTGCGCCAGTATGGTCTTGGCCTCGGTGTAGGAACGCCGGGCGGGCGATGCCTGCTCGAGAATTTCGAGCGTGTCCTGCTCAATGTGCTGGCTCACTTGCACGTTGTCGCTCAAGGTGGTCAAGCGGTCGTACATCCGTTGTTTGCTGGCGACATCCAGTTTTAAATCATCGGCCTCGGTCAGTCGCTCGTTGGAATCGGCCACCCGGGCTTCCAGGTTGGTGATGGCTTGGGTGACGTTCTCGATCTTGATTTGCAGGGCCTGCCGCAGGGCCGCCACTTGGTCATGGTTTTGCTGGTGGAAGAGCTCGATGAGCTTCTCCGCGCGCGCGATATCCGCGTCCAGTTTTACAATTTTTGGGTGGGTGGCGCGCAGGTTCTTGAGCAACCGCTCGCGTTCCAGCTTGAGCAGTGCGAGCTGCCGGTCGGCCTCCTGCGGGCCGGCGATGGGGGCGGCTTGGTTGCCGGAGTTGCGCAAGGAATTCAACACGGATTCGCTCGCGTTGCTGACGGTGAGACCGGAATCGGCCTCCAATTCCTTGGCGGTGAGCATCTTTAATTGCAAATCGTAGTCGGCCAGTTCGGTCCGTTTGGCGGCCAGATAGCTGGCGTCCGCGGTGCTTTCCTCCCGGAGCACGGAAAAATTGTTGGTGCGCTCATATTCCGAGAGGATCGCCTGGGCTTTCCTGAGGTCGCGCTCGTACTGCTGGACTTCCACCGAAATGGACGAGGCCGTGTGCGAGGAAACCTCATCGCGCGCTTCCAATCGATATTCCTTGTACTGCTCCATCAAGGCATTCAGATAAGCGGAGGTAAACGCTGGGTTGGAACAGCGGGCTTGGATCCGATAAACCGAGCTCTTGGGGGTGGCGTTCACCTGAATGTCCACCGGAATGATGTTGCCGCGCTCATCGCGAATAATCTGGTTGGTATGAAAAGCGGCTAGATAGGTGGTGGTCTTCTCCTGCAGCGCGGGGCTGCGCAGCAAGTCGGTGAGGGTGCCGATGTAATTCTCCCGGTCGGAGATAAAGTCGGCTCCGTCCGGCAGCCGGAGCTTTTCGCTTTCCCACATGCTGCCTTCGGACACAAAGATCGGCGGGGTATGATAAAACCAAAACACGGCCGAGGCGCCCCCCAGAATCAGCGTAATCACGGGAATCCACCAGAACCGGCGCAGGAAAAATAAAAACTTGTGCAGGCGAAATTTGCTGCCCGCCGGCGGTGCCGGACGGTTGGGCATGGGTTCCAGCAGTTGCAGTCCGCGGTCGGACGGCGGTAATGGTGTCAGTTCATTCATGCGGCACTAGAAGCGAATAAGCCGGTCGGGCACGTAAATGAAATCCCCCGGCTGCAAGGGACGGTCATTCTCCATTTTGCCACCTTCCAATATCTCCACCACGTTCACCGTAAAACTCTTGTTGTCGGCGGCATTGGTGCCCGTACCGCGGGTGACCTTAACGTTCTTGCCGTCGGCAAAACTGGTGAAGCCGCCCGCCTTCAGGATGGCCCGGCTTACGGTGAGGGGTTCATCACCGGAAATGTCCTGCGCGCCTTGCGTGCCGACCGCGCCGGTGACGTAGATCTTTCCGCGGCTCCGGGGCTTGGAATCCACCGCGATGATCACCGTGGCGTGCACGTAATAGGTCTTTTCCAGTTCCCCCTTCAATTGCTGCGCGAGCTCTTTGCACGTCTTGCCCACCGCCGGAAACCGCCCGATATAGGGCACCTCCAGTTCGCCGGAGTCCGTGACCGGGATCACCTTGGGGTCGTCCTCGTCTTCCACGATTCGGAAACTCAATTGGTCGCCAATGGAGAGCCGGTACTTGTCATCCAACCGGTTGACTTGGTTGGTCGCGGCGGCGGTGTTGGTCGGGTCGGGCGCGTCGGGCGCGGCGGCGCCGGGGGCCTCGCCCGCGGTCAGCCGGGAAACGGAGGCGGCCAGGAAAAGCAGGCTGGCGAGGAAGCTGGTGATCAACCCGGCCAAGGGCTGGCGGCCCCGGCGGGAAATCAGGCGTGAGAGGAGAGTGAGGGGCTGGTGCTGGCGGCGATTCATTTGAGGGGAAACGTCAATTGCAGGGCGACCAGATTCTGGGTGTAGCTGCCGTCCACCACGCCTGAGGAAAGGTCCGTGTATTGGTAGTTTAAGCTCGCGTTCAGCCAACTGGTGAACGCATGCTGCAGGCTGATGCCGGCGCGGTACATGTCAAAGGTGCCATTGGGAAAGCCCGGCAGGTTGCCCGTGCTGCCCTCGCCCTGGTTACCGTGTTGATAAGAGAAAAACGTGACCAAGTCCAGGCCATGAATCATGGTCCAAGTGACACTCGGCCGCACGTACCAGTCGGTCATCAGGTCGGACACCGCTCCGATTTGTACTTCGCGTCCAAAATCGAGGCTGTATTTAATCCAATCCGTTGGCTGGTGAGTGATGCCAAGGCCGCCGTACCAGGACGTCTGGTCGCTGGTGCGAATGGTGTGGCTGGTCTCCTGGAATTGGTAGGTTTCCAGGCCGCCGCGGGCGGTTACCGTGAAGAATTTTCCGGGCGTGAATTGGACAAAGGGTCCCACGGTGTAGGCTGTGTTGTCGTTGAGTTCCTGCTGATCATAAGTGGTGAAGGCGGCCGTGGATTCCAGACCGGTGCTCAGGTTGGGACGCACTTGGAACGCCGCCCGGAAATTGAGCATTTCCGAGGAACGATCGGAGCCATTGAATGCGCTGGTGGTGGCGAGGCTGTTTTGGTGGTCGTATCCCAAGGATAATTTGACCTGGTTAAGATCCCAGGTGCCCAGCAAGCCGGCGGTATTCTCAAAGGTGCCGTAGCTGCCGGTGTTGGCCACCGCGGCGCTGGCGGAGTTGGCCACGAAGCCATTGCCACCGGCGCTGCCGACGCCGTACTGGCCCGTGCCTTGCGTGTAATTGACCCGGTCGTGAATATCGATCGTGATGTCCTTGATCACCAAGTCGAAGGCCAACCCCGTGCCGGAGGAGGAATTCAACGCAAAGGAATTGTAATGTGAATGCTGGAGATACCAGTTGTAGCCCACCGTAATGTCCAGATAGAGCAGGTTCTGCTCGGACAAGGGATAGCTGGCCGTGACGCCCAGCGCCGGCGTGAGGATGAAGTCATCTTCGGGGTTCAGCCCCGAGAGGTTTACATTGTCATTCCATTGGAGTCCCGTGGAAGGGGTGAGCAGGAGCCGGAAATCCCCTTCCTTGATGGTGTAATCGGAGGTCAGCGCCGCCGCCGTGGCTTGGGCACGGGCGTTGGCCGCGGCGTCCGCCTCGAGCATGTTTTGGATCGCCTGTTGAGCTCGTGCGGGCGAGGCCGACTGCAGCAGGGCGATGCCCACGCCCATACTGCCAAGCCAACCCCACGCCGTCCGGGAGTCCGCGATCGGACGGCGCAGCCGGAAACGGCGTTTGGACTCCACGTGAGAACCGGGCCGGGTGGGGAGGCGGCGTGGCATGGGATGGTTCATGAGTTTTCTCTGGCTTCGGCCATTTCCGGCTTGAAGTCCGTCAGCGCTTGGGCGCCAAAGGTGATTCCCCGGCGTTTCAGATCACCCAGTACATTCCGGCTGTGAGCCGTGCCGCCGGTCGGCGCGACGGTGCCGGCCCCGCTGCCGCCTGACACCGGTGAACTCAGGGGGCAAATGCCGCCACTCTGAAGGGGACAGATCGGGTGTTTTTCCGGTTTTGCCACCATGGGTTTTTGGGCGCGCAGGTTCTCTTTGCGCCATTGCCCGGGGCTGGCGCCGAATCTCCGCTTAAAGCACGTGTTGAACAGTCCGAGGTGGTTAAAGCCGCATTCTTCCGCCACGTTGATGACTTTGGCATTCGGGTCCCGCAGCAGCGAAACGGCTTTGAGCAGCCGCATTTCCATGCGCAATGACGCCACAGAGACGCCGAAATGCTGATGAAAAAGACGATTCAGGTGTCGGCGGCTGCAGTTGAACCGCGCGGCCAGTTCACCTACCGAAAGCGAGATCAGTTCCGAAGCCGAGAGCTTTTCGAACACTTGGATCACATGATCTTCGGGCTGGAACCGACCACTCCGCTGGGCCAGCCCCGTGTTGAACTCCACCGAGAGGATCGAGGCGGCAATCCGGACCAACTGGCCGCGGTGGTCCAGATTGAACTGGGCTGGCACCGTGGTCAGCAGGCGCTGGCATTCCTCGGCCAAGGGGGTGCTACCGGGGTAGACTTTGCCCACCTTGAAGGTGTCCGTAATGGATTGCAACAAACTGATTTCCGCGCTGGCAAACAAAGGCAACAGGTTTTCAAAACAGAGCGAAAACATCCAAAAAACGAAGGCACTCTCGCCCTCCAAGACCGTCAACTTGCAGCCCGGGCCGCTGTTGAAAACCAACACATCCCCGGTGGTCAGGCGATGCGTGACCGACTTCGACGTGTACTTGCCGGCGCCTGCCTTGGCAAAGAGAAATGTCAGGCCCTCGCCCTTTTGCTCCAGCTCCTCTGGGGCCTTCAGGCGGGACAGGCGCAGTTTTAAATAGTCCTGGTTATTCAGGGCGACCTCCCGGCCAGTGGATTAGACCGCAGCGTGATGGCAGAGCGCCCAACGTCCCGACCGCCGCCAGGAAATACTCCCGGCTCTGGTGCGTAGCGACTTTCCGCGCATCAACGGCCTGTGGTCTCATAATTTTCTCAAATGTTCCTGCCGATAGGCGTGGCCCCAGGGCGGAACGAAATCCGTCTGCTGCGGTCACTCTCCTGCTTTGGGTGTTCAACTCCTGCACGTCCTGATATTTTGTCGATTCTAACCGTTCCCCATTAAAGGTCAACCAGTGCCAAAAGTCTATACATAATTGTGTCTCAAAATTACGCTTTTGAGACAAAACTCCCCCAGTATTCGCCGGACCGCTGCGGGCTTTTAAAAAAAACGATGTCAATCATAAACGGTGACTGAAATCATCAGAGGAGATTATCGTGCCGTTGATTTGGCAAATGGATGCCCGACCTGGATGTGGTTGGACCAGGCCCGGGCGGCTGGAATTGTGGTTTAAATTGGACGATTGGGTTCTTGGTGGGCAATAATTGGGTACTGGCCGGCGGGGATGCCGGCTCAGTCTCAAAGTGACATTCTGTGCTCATGCGAGTCCAATTAATGTTGCGTGGCCGTCGCCAAATATTGGCGCCGGACTGCCTGCTCTTAGCGGGATCCATGTCTCTAACGCGTGACCAACGGGCTGGCCATTCGACTGAACCCGGTGTCCCCGGGGAGAGACAAGCAGGCTTTGGGCCGTCGGCGCCAGGCTTAGTTTTTTCTTTCGGGCGCTCCCGCCTTGCAGTATATGAAGCGACTGCCAATCAGGACGCTGAACGATGAGACAGGCCAATTCCATTTTGGTGGTGGACGACGACAGCAATCTTCGACAATTGTTTTCGCTCTGCCTCCGCCGTGCCGGCTACCATGTACTGGAGGCAGCCACGGGTACCGAAGGGTTGCAGTTGGCCCAGGCGCGCTCACCCAATTTGGTGCTGCTGGACGTGCGACTGCCCGACATAGATGGCGGAATCGTTTGTAGTCGGATCAAAAGCGACCCTGCGCTCAAGGATGTTTTTGTGGCCCTTTGCTCCGGCGAAGCCACGAGCGATGAAAACAAGATCGACGGTTTGCAGACCGGGGCGGACGAGTATTTGGTGAAGCCCTTCGGCGTGGAAGAGCTGTTGGCCCGGGTGAAGGTTTTGATGCGGCTCCGGAACACGGCTGCCGCCTTGCGCGCCAGTGAAGAACACCATCGCCGATTGATCGATATTCTGCCGGACGCCGTTTGCCTGATTCATCCGCACGGCCGGTTGCTCTCGGCCAATTCCCAGGCGGTGACGATGCTGGGCTATACCGACGCCGACGAGCTCCTCAAGGCGACCATTTTCGATATCACGCCGCCGGCCGAGCATGAACGGATCAGGGCGGATTTTTCGGCCGCGCTCCGGACCGGTGTGATCCGCGACGTGGAGTATTCCATGAAGAAGAAGGACGGCACCGCGTTCAAAGTGGAATTGAGCGCCACCACCTCCTTGGGCGTGGATATAGAGCCGGCCGGGTGTTTGATCAGCGTGATCCGGGACATTACGGAACGCAAGAAAGTGCAGGCGGCTCTCGAGGCCAGTGAAGAACGTTTTCGGCAGATGGCCGGGCACATCCAGCAGGTCTTCTGGATGAGCAACGTCGAAAAAAACGAGATCATTTACGTCAGTCCCGCCTACGAAGAGATTTGGGGACGGTCGTGCGCCAGCTTGTACGAGTTGCCCGGTAGCTGGCTGGAAGCCATCCACCCGGAAGATCGCAAGCAGGTGGCCGAGCGGGCGCAGTTGCACCAGATTTCCGGCGAATATAATGAGGTCTACCGGGTCGTCCGCCCCGACGGGTCGATGCGGTGGATTCAGGATCGCGCTTTTCCCATTCGCGACGCGGCGGGCAACATTTACCGGATTGTGGGCGTGGCGGATGACATTACGCATCGCAAGCAGGCGTGGGATGCGCTGGGCGAAGGCGAGGCGCGCAAGCGGGCCATCATGGAAGCCGCGCTGGATGCCATCATCACGATCGACCACGAGGGCCAGATGATTGAGTTGAACCCGGCGGCGGCCAAGATTTTTGCCCTCAGCCGAGCCAAGCTCATCGGCCAGAGTTTTCTGGAGGTGATCCCGGAATCGCTCCGCTCGTGGTTCCAGCAGGGCTTGACGCGGTGTTTCAATGGCGACAAGGGGCCGAATCTGGGCAGCCGGATCGAAGTGCCGGCCTTGCGGGCCGACGGCAGCCAGTTTTTTGCGGAGTTCACCATCACGCGGATTCGGATGGGCGGGCAGCCGATGTTCACGATTTATTGCCGGGACATCACCCAACGCAAGCGCGCCGAGAGCGAATTGCGCACGCTCTCGCAACGCATCATCAGCGCCCAGGAGGCGGAGCGCTCACGCATTGCCCAGGAATTGCATGACGGGGTCAACCAGTTGGTGGCTTCCGTCAAGATGCGCCTCCACAAGGTCCAGGCGAATCTGCCGGACCTCAAGCCAGCGGCCGCCGAAATCATCTCCCGGTGCGAGAAGTTGCTCGTCAAGGTTCTGGAGGAGAACCGCCGGATCGCGCACAATCTGCGGCCGATGGATCTGGATCAACTCGGGCTGGCCGCGGCCTGTACCAGCTTTACGGGCGACGTGCAACTGCGCACCAATCTCGAGTTTGATTGCCACATCAGTTCCCAGGTCCAGCACCTGCGCGGCGAGGTGGGTCTGCACCTGTTCCGTATTGTGCAGGAGGCGGTCAACAACATCGAAAAACACGCCCGGGCCAAGATCGTGAAACTCTCGCTGCGTTTCCAGGGCGATTTCGTGGTGCTGAAGATCCAGGACGATGGGCGGGGATTCGATGTGCAGGCCGCCAAGAGCGGCATGAAACGGCGGCATGGCCTGGGAGTCACCAACATGCGCGAACGGGCGATTTCCCTCGGCGGCACCTGCGAAGTGACTTCCGTGGCGGACCGCGGGACCACGATTGTGGTGCGGGTGCCCGTGAAGGCCGCCGTGAGCCACGCCCTCGGGAAGACGCCGCCTGCCGAGACGCCCGCCTGAAAAGAATCTACTTGCGGCTGCCTTCCACCCAACAAACGGCGTAGCGGATCAAAGCATTGCTGTTTTCCAGCTTCAACTTCCGCCGGATGCTGTCGCAACTGGCCTTGACATCAGCCGACGAGGAACCGGTCCGGACAGCGATCTCTTTGGTGCTCTTGCCTTGTCCCAACGATTCGAGCACTTCCAGTTCGGAATCGGTCAACTGGTCGAGGGCGCTGGCAACGGCGGCGGGGTGGGGGTTGGCGCCACCACTGCTCAACACTTCTTCGCTGACATAAATGTGCCCGCTCAAAACGTCCCGTATCGCGTGGACAATTTCGTCGGGGTCTTCCTGTTTCATGATGTAGCCATCGCCGCCCGCCCGCAGTACCCGCTGGGCATAGATGCCCTCGTCAAACATGGAAACCACCAGCAATTTGGTGGGCAATTTCGCGGCGCGAATCTCCTTGATTAGATCGATGCCGCTCTTATCCGGCAACCCAAGGTCAACCACTACCAAGTCCGGTTTGAGTTCGGTCACCGCCTTGAAACCTTGCCGGGCATCGGGCGCCTCGCCACAGACAGTCAGATCTGGTTCGGAATTTAAGACATTGGCCAAGCCATCCCGAAAAACCGGATGGTCTTCCACAAGAAAAATCCGGTTCTTGCGAGGCGGTGCTTGCTTTGCGGTCTTTCTCATTGAGGTCGAATTTTGGCCAATTCTATCCGGCCATCCCCGAGGCACAAGGTAATTGCAGGCAAAAATCCGAGGCGCCAAAGCGGGTTTCCGAGCACCGTCAAACTGTGCCGTCATGTCCCCATAGTGACATGGCATGTCTCAAATCGGTATAGATGACCTCTTTTTTTCGCCTTAGAATGACCTAAATTTAAGCGGCAATACTGCTTAATTTCAACAGGATCCGTGCAAACCAAACCAGAATCTAAGGCCAAGACCATTCTGATTGTGGATGACGATGATGACACCCGGATTTTGACCAAGATGTTTCTCAACAACTTCGGATACGAGGTTGATTCGGCAAATTCGACGAGTGAAGCACTGGCAAGATTCGATCCTCTTCTCCACGATCTGGTATTGACTGATAACAGTATGGAAGGCATGACTGGTGGCGAGATGGCGCATATCATCAAATTGCGTTCACCGAGCACGCCGGTCGTGATGTGTTCCGGCAACCCGCCCAGTAATTGCTCGTCCTTGGACGTGGTGATTAAGAAGCCGACCTTTCTCCTGGCCATCAAGGACGCCGTCGACAAATTACTGGCAGCCAAGTCAAGGCCGCCGGGCTGACCCCGCTTTCGGAAGGCAAGACCGCGGTCACCACGGTCTCAACGCTTGACCCCGGTCGCTGATCGTCCGCATTATTCCCGCATGAGTGAGTTGGCTTGGTTCGTCGCCCATACCCGCCCGCGACGCGAAAAAAAACTGCAGCAGTTCTGTGTGCGCTCGGGGTTTGCCTCGAAGCTGCCGTGCTATCGTAGCGTGCGCAAATACCGGGGCAAGAAGGTGGTTTTCGAAAAGCCGTTGTTTCCGGGCTATCTCTTTCTACAATTGCTGCCTGAGCAGCGGCAACCCGTGCTGCAAAGCGATTACGTGGCCAATCTGCTCGTGGTGCATGATCAGGCCACGTTCGCACACCAGTTGGAGGAGATCCTCAAGGCCTTGGATTCAGACCTGGAAATTTGTCTGGCCCCCGAAATCGGCGTGGGCATGCGCGTCAAAGTCAAAGCCGGCCCCCTCCGGGGCCTGGAAGGATGGGTGGAACAGCGCTACGGGATGACCACGGTCCTCCTGCGCCTGGATTTCATCGGGCAGGCGGCCGCGGTAAAACTCCAAGCCGATGAGTTGGAACCTTCGTAAAGTGCCCGGTGCGTTTAGCCGGCGGGCGGGCACCGGAACTCATAGTTTAGAAAAGAGAGACAAAAAATCGCCGCTGTTTCCACGCGCAAGGTGAGTTCGCCCAGAGTTATCGGCCGGGCGCCGGCGGCTTCGATGGCCTCCAGTTCCGCCCGCGTAAAGTCGCCTTCCGGCCCGATCCATACGGCGACACTCTGCGGCGGACGGCCGTATCGTTTTTCAAATTCCGCGACCCACTCGCGCGGATGCCGCCGTTCGGTTTGCAGCGAACCCACGAGGGACAGTTCGCTGCCCTCGCCGTGCTGGAGGCAGGCCGGGATGGTCTGGGGCGTTGCCACCTGTGGCAGCCAGGCCGCCCCACATTGTTTGATGGCCTCCACGGCCACTTGCTGCCATTTCTCCTGTTTGGCGGCCGCGCCGGCGGCGTCGAGCTGCGAAACGACGCGTTCCGTGAGCAGCGGAATGATCCGGTGGACCCCCAGTTCCACGGATTTCTGGATGATGTCCTCAATGATTTTCCCTTTGGGAATGGCCACCAGCAGGGTGAACGGGCAGGGTAGGGCAGGGTGGAATGATTGTTCCAGAATGGCCAGCGCGAGCGAATCCTTGCCGGCGTTCTGAACGGTGCACCCGAAAGTGTGGCCCACACCGTCGAGCACGGTCACCGGGTCACCCGGTTCAACGCGCAGGACGTGCAAGGCGTGATGGGCTTCGCGTCCGGCCAGTTGCAACAAGGGGCCCTGACATTTTTCCGGCGGCAAATAGAACCGATGCATAAAACGGATGGCCGGCCACCGGCTCCGGGCTGGGCGGGCCTTCGTTCACCGATCGGCAGTCAATCAGGTGAAGAATTTTTTGGCCTTTTCAAAAAAGCTCTGCGCCAAGGGGGCTTCCTGGCCATCGCACAGCGCCGCAAATTCACTCAGCTTGGACTTCTGGGCACTGTTCAGATGAGTGGGTATTTCCACTTGGATTCGCACGCGCAGGTCACCCTGGCCATAGCCTTGCAGGTTTTTCACGCCGCGGCCCCGCAACCGCAGCACCGTGGCCGGCTGGGTGCCGGCCGGGATCTTGACCGTGGCCCGCCCCTCCAGCGTAGGCACTTCGATCTCGGCGCCCAGCGTCGCCTGCACGAAACTCACGGGCACTTCGCAGATCAGGTCGTCGCCATCCCGCGCAAAAATCTCATGCTGCTTGACGCCCAGAAATACGTACAGGTCGCCGGCTGGCCCGCCCCGGAAGCCGGCTTCGCCGTTGCCTTGTGAACGCAGCCGCGTGCCACCCTCCACGCCCGCCGGGATGCGCAATTTGATCTTGGAGGTGCGCTGGTGCTTGCCTTCGCCGTGGCAGGTTTTACATGGCCGATCGAGCAACCGTCCCTGGCCTTTGCAATGGGGACAGGTCTGCGCAATGCTGAAAATGCCACGCGAAGTCAGCACTTGGCCGCGTCCACCGCAGGTGGTGCAGACCCTCAGCTTTGAGCCCGCCTCCGCTCCCGTGCCGCCGCAGGTGTCGCATTTGTCCAGTTTGCTGACGGTGATTTCCTTCTCGCAGCCCAGCGCCGCCTCTTCCAGCGCGATTTCCAGATTGTAGCGCAGATCATCCCCGCGCTGCGGGCCGGACGGGTCCTGCGAGCCGAATAGATTATCGAAAATGCTGCCCCCGGCGCCGCCGCCGAACACTTCCCGGAAAATGTCGAACGGATCGTGGAAGCCGGCGCCGCCATGGGCCCCGGCCCGGCTGGCGCGTTGGCGGGCATCGAACGCCGCATGGCCGTACTGGTCATACGCGGCCCGCTTTTCCGGATCGCTCAAGGCTTCATACGCTTCGCCGAGTTCCTTGAATTTCTCTTCGGCCGTCTTGTCGCCCGGGTTTTTATCCGGGTGGTATTTGACGGCGAGCTTGCGGTAGGCTTTCTTGAGTTCCTCTTCGCTCGCCTCCCGGTTGACACCTAGGATTTCGTAATAATCGCGTTTGGCCATCGGTAAAATATTTCGCCCGGGTGCGCTTAGGCGCCCGTGGCGGGTTGCTTGGCTACCACGACCGTGGCGGGGCGCAGGAGACGGTCCTTGAATTTGTAACCCTTCCGGAGCTGTTGCAGAACATGCTCCGCGGGCACCTGGGCGGATTCCTGGTGGGAAACCGCTTCGTGCAGATTGGGATCAAACGGCTTGCCGGTGGCGTCCACTTCTTCCAGACCGGTTTCCACCAGTGCCTGCCGCAGTTGCTGCTGGATCATGCGCACCCCTGATTGGAGGGAAGCCAGTTGTTCGCCGCCGGCGGCGGAGGTGGCTGACTGGGCGGCGTTCAGCGCCATTTCGAAATTGTCCAGCACGGGCAGCAGCTTTTGCAGCAGTGAAAAGGTGGCGTACTGCGCGCTTTCAGACTTTTCACGGGCCGCGCGTTTCTTGAAATTATCAAAATCCGCGGTGGTGCGGAGTAGTCGGTCCCAGTTCTCATCCGCCTTGGCTGCCCGGGTCTTCAGATCCTCGATCTGTTCGGGCGAAAGGGCGGCTGGCGTCACCTGGGTGGGCGTGGCTTCCGGTGCCGCGGCAGGTTGGTTTTCAGTCTTGTTCATCGTCGGTTTGCGTCCAAACATCTAGTTGGGTGAAAATAACAAATCCACCCGGGCCGGGCAATGAGCAAGAACGGGCAACCGGGGCGGCGGGGAAGGGTGAAACCGCCGCCTATTTTGAGTTCATCAACTTTTGAAATTCAGGCGAATTGTGGAGACTGGCAAAACGGGCATCCGCCCGGATGGTGGGCAGGAGGTCGTGGGCCGAGGGGTCCTGCGCCCGGCGTTTGGCATTCAGATCCAAGGCCAGCTTGAGGTCCGCCAGCGATTCGGTCGGGTGGCCCGTGAGCGCCTCCAGGGCGGCCAAGTCACAGCGGGATTCCGGCTGGTCCGGTTCCAGAATGACCAGCTTTTTCAGAGCCGTTCCCAACCGGGTGAAATCCCGGAGCTGGGCGGTGGTGTAAGCGATCATTTGGACTTGCTGGGCGCTGATGTCTGGATTGGCCAGGGCCTGATCAAACAGGGCCAGCGCCTGGTTGGTCTGCTTTGCTTGCATGAGGGCATTGGCTTGGGCGAGCAGGTTTTGCACGCCGAACGATGCTCCGGCTTGCTCATCGCGGGCCTTGAAGCCTTCGAGGTTCTTCACCCAATCGCCCAGCGAAGTATTGTCGGGATCCAGTTTCTGGCAGGTTTTCAACACCAGGATGCCTTCTCCAAAATAATGCACCGCTTGGTCCGGGTGGCCGGCCATTTCTGCGCCGCCCGCCATTTGATTCAGGAAATTGACATAGCGAAAAACGGCTTCCGGGCTGTACGGACAGAACGCAAAGGCCTGTTTGAAGGCAAACTCGGTTTCCCGCACCAGCGCCGCTTGTCCGGCGGCCGTTTTTTGCCGGTATTCCGCCGGGCAGGAAGAACTCATCCGCCAAAAATACATGCCCGCCTGGGAACTGCGGAGCTTGGAAAAGGCCTTTTGGGCATCGTCATCCCGCACGAAAGCGCGGTTCCCCGAAAAGCCCTGGTAATTGTTGTGAATGTAGGTGCGGTCCACAAAATCCGCAATCTGCTGCACCGTCGTGTCGTACGTGATCCAGTCTCCGCACAGACGCTTGGAGTACTTGGCCCAAAACTCGTGGTCCAGTTGAAACACGCTGTCCGGCAATTCCGGCAGCGGATTGCGGTTGATCTTCATGATGATGCCGAACGGAGTCTCGTACGGATACATCCAGTCGAGCGGGAAGCTCTCTTCCACGTAGAATGAGTTGGTGGGATTGTGATCAAAAATGACGCGGCAAAGCAGGCCGTTGATTTTCATGACCGCCACGTTGCCGGAGACCTGCACCCGTCCGTCGTCGCTCGTCACAAATTCGCCGGGGGCCAGTTGGCCGAGTTGCTTGCGGTGATACGCATCCTCGGAATACTCCCGGAAACATTCCTGGGAGTCGGTGGGCGAGGGGATGTAAATTTCCGCCGAGGGATACACACCTCGGGCGCGCCGGCATTTTTCCACGTAAGCGCCCCATTTGGTGGTCCAAACGTCCAGGGTGTTGTCGAGCAGATGACACATTCCCTCCACCAAGGCGTCGCCCGTGTCACCGCCGCCCATATCCGGCCCGTCCAAAATGACGCTTCCGGGCTGCCCCACATGTGCCAAGCCGGCGAGGTACCGGGCGAATCGGCTGAAGAACGGCGGATCGATTTGCTGGGAGCGGTTATATTGCGCCCGCAGGTAATCCAGATAGGTGCCATCGGCCAGCGCGTTTTGCGTGATCAGGTAGCAGTCCCGGCGGTCGAACTTCTGGTCCTGTTCGGGCTGGCAACTGTGGGGAATGAAGCTGTCGCAAAAGATCGAGTAGGTGGGGCAGAAACGTCCCGGGTCGGTGCCACCAAAGAGGATCGTGTTGCGATCCATCTCGGGATAGATGCGGGTGTCATTGGTTGGGTTCTTGAGCAACTGGGCGCGTAAATCGTTGTCGTAGGTGAGCTGGCCGGTCTGGGGATTGGTGAACGGCGGGGTGAACATGTCGTGGCCGAACCAGAAGCCGAACCAGTGATTATGCTGTTCGCACTTGTAC
>Ga0326728_10014831_pt1 | contig 16394 bp, 15 predicted proteins | sample MB3enrmetagenome_FD_207602 | JGI IMG/M metagenome (GOLD analysis project Ga0326728, IMG submission 207602) | Lab enriched peat soil microbial communities from McLean, Ithaca, NY, United States - MB31MN | ecosystem: Environmental > Terrestrial > Soil > Wetlands > Peat | place: USA: New York...
CGTGCGCGCACAACACCACGCGGCGGGACCATTCCACGAGTTCGCGCACTTCCTCCAGCCGGGCTGGGGTAACAGAGCCTTTGGGCATCTCCTGGCGGAGCAGGTCCGCGTAACCGTTCCAGAGCAGGTGGGCCTTTTGGAAATCTCCGGAGGCTACCGCCTGGCGAATGGGTTCGGTCAGATGGCCATCCATATTCATACTCATTCGTTGGCGTACTGGAGGGCGGCCGTTTGCTCGGCCTGGAACATATCGGTCATGTAGGTGTATTGCTGCTCCATGGAGGCGATCAGGGCGTCGGCCTGCGACAGTTGGTTCTGCATATTTGTCTGGAGTTGATCCACCTGGGCCTGCTTGGTGGAAATCTGGTTGCCGATGTCGGTAATCTCGCTGGTCAGGTCGGCCTCGGTGGTCTTCACCTCGCCGGTAGTCGGGTCTTCGAGGTTGTTGAGAGCGTTGGTGGCGACCTGGAGAAATCCGCTGCCGGTGGAGGAACCGAGAAACGAAGTCACGTCCGTGGAGTTGGTCAGATCGGTGCTCATCATGGTCAAGGGAGTGTAGGTCATTTGGCCGTTGACGCCCAGGTCGAGCCCCAGTTGTTCCAGGTTGGTGACCTGGCCGCTGGTGGTATTGTAGATCCCTATGGTGCTGAGGGCCTGGGAGAGGTCGAAGACGATGGATTGTCCTTGCAGCGGGCCGGCCGACTGGCCTCGTTGGGCGGCGACTTCGGTGGCCGCGGCGTTATAGGCATCGGCGAACGAGGAAAGAGCGGAACTGAGCGCGGAGGTGGACCGCGTAACGGTTACATTCGTCGTTCCGGCTCCCAGCATGTTCACCGTCAATCCGGTGGCGATACTAACCGAGCTGGAATCGCTCGAGACTGTCACGCCGGAGCCATCGACCTCATAGGAAGCCACTACCCCCGGGGTCTGCGCCGTCTGAAGACCGGTTCCGGAGGCATTCTTAATATCCAGATCCATGGGGCCCAGGGTGGCGCTTTGGAGCGAGATGCGGTAATCCGGAGTGGCGCTCGATCCCACGTTGACCACTGTGGCGTTGACCAGGTTGCCATACTGCGCATTGATGGTGGAAGCCACGGTGGCGGCGCTGTCGTCGGTGGCCGAAACGGGGTAGGTGTTGCCGCCGGCGAGCAGTGTGTACGTCGCCGGACCGCCTGAAGAGGCCCAGGTGGTGGTGGTCAGGCTGGTTTGATAAGCGCCGGGGTCGTTCACCTGGATGGAGTAGCTGCCCTGCTGGGCGCCATCGGCCACGCTGGCGCTGGCCACGGTCGGATCCGAGATATCGGTATTGAAGGAGGACCCGTTGAGAGCATCCTGGATGCCCTGGACCGCCGTCTGGAGAGCCGTGAAGTCGGTATCGACGGTGGTCAGTTCGTTGGACTGGTTGGTCAGCGCGGTCTGTTGGTTGGTCAACAGCGTGATAGGCAAGGTGGCGATGGCCACCGCGCGCGTGATTACGTTCTGGAAATCCTGGGAATACTGGCTGGTCCCGTTGAACATCGTGCTGGTCGAGCCACTGGCCGTGACCGGCGTGTTGGCGGTGCTGGTTAACGAGTTGCTGACGGTTCCCATTTAACAAACTCCAGGGCCGGATAGAACAGATCGTCCGATCCGGCCCAAAGGTTTAGTGCAGCCAACCGCTCTCTAACGTTCGCGGCTCGGAAAGCGCATCGGAGCCGGGCCCAGAGGGGACCCCGTCAGGGAGCGGTTGGACAAGTTGTTTCGTGACAGGTCCTTAAGCCGGTGCAGGCGCCTGTATGAGACGCCTGGCCGGGTTAGTGTGGTTTAGGACTACACCTTCAGGAGTGCAAGCACCGCCTGAGGCGCGGAATTGGCCTGGGCCATGGCAGCGATGGAAGCCTGCTGCAGGACCTGGGCCTTGGTGAGGTTGGCCGCCTGTTGCGCGACATCGGCGTCGCGGATCTGGGATTCGGCGGCGGACTGGTTGGTGATCTGGGACTGCGCCAGGTTGATGGCGTAGGACAACACGTTCTCGCCCTTGCCGACCGCGGCTTGAGCCGAACCCAGTGCGGCGACCGCGGAGCCAACCGCGGTGACGGCCGCTTCGGCGCCGGCCTGGGTGTCGATGGCCGTGTTCGCGGCACTGCCGTACGCCGCCGAGGAGACTTCGGTGGCCACGCCGGCATTGACCCCGTCGGCATTGGCGGTGCCGCCCACGCTAACGGTGAAACCGCTCAGCGAGCTGACGAAGTTGATTGCCTCCGCGGTGCCCAAGGCATTTTCTTGTTTCACCGCTACGATGTTCTGTAACGCCGGGGTGGTGGTGCTCTGTTGGAGCTGCTGGTTGATGTAGGCTATGGCGCTGTCGATGCTGACGCCGGCGCGATTGGTGGTCGCGTTGTTTTGCAGCGAGATGGTCGTTGTTTCCAACACCCCGCTGTTGTCGGTGGCCGAGAAGGTGAGGGCTTGTTTGTCGTCCCCATACTTCAAGGCCGTGAAAGAGAGCGCCGCCGAATTGGAGATGCCGTAGGCATTCTGCGTGCTCATGGCGGTGCCGGAGGACGACGGTGCGGCGGCGGCGAAGTTGACCCCGGTGGCGCCGAATCCGAGGTTCGCGCCCCCGGTGGCATTCAGGCGGAACTGCGTGCCATTGGTGGATTGAATGGTGATGACGTTGGCGTTCTGGGTGGCCTTCAGATCGGCTGGAGCCAGTGCCCCGGTGGAGAACTGCGCGTTGAGGTTGTCCAGGATGTCCTGGGTTGAGCTGCTCACGCCGGAAACGGTACTGACTGAGAGACCGGCGGTGGTGGGAGCGCCGGTGCCCTTGGCGGTGATAGCGAGTGTGTAGCCAGCGCCCTTGGTGTTGACACCCGCGGTTATCGTGGGGGCGGTGAAGCCTAGCGCCGCCACTCCTGTCCCGGCGCCAGTGATTCCGATACTGGAGGCAGAGCCGGCGGTATTCGACGCGATAGTCAATACGCCGCCGTTGTTGGCGTCGAAGTACGCACGTGCGCCCCAAGCGTTCAGTTGGGTGTTCAGGTCGGTCAGCAAGGCGCCTTGGTTGGCGTCGCCGCCGTTCGTCAGCGTGATGGTGTGCCCGGTGCCGTTGACCGTGATACCCACGGTCAAAAGGCTCAGCCCGGCGCCATAGGTGATATTACCCGTTGCCGAGGTCGAGGCCGCCTGGCCGTTACTGCCGACGGTGGTGAGCACGAGTTGGCTGTTTACGACCGCCCCCGATACTTGCCCGTAGGTTTGGGCCTGGATCTGGGAAGCGACATCCGACAGCGAGACGGTGCCGTTGTTACCGGTTCCGGTGGGGGTTCCGACGAAGCCAAAATCGGCCTCGCCTGCGCCTCCGGTGACCTGGACACTGGAGCCAGCTCCGGTGGAGGCCGACGTGATGACCAAGTTGCCGGTGCCGTTGATGCTTGCAGTTGCAAAACCTCCGAGCTTTGTGTTGAGGTCAAGTAGGAAGGCGGGCTCGTTGGCGTCGGCGGCAAGGACCACGGCCTGCGCGTGAGTACCGTCGACGAGAACATTGATGGCAACCCCCGCCGTCGCAAAGGCGGTGTAATCGCCGGCGGTGAGGGCGTTGGTTGCGGTCAGCGAGCCGGCGATGGGTCCCTGGGTAGGAGTCAGACTGACCACCTGTGATGCGGCGCCTCCGGCGCCTATGTTCATCGCGGTCCCGGCGAAAGTTATGGTGTCGCTACCGGTGAGGCTGATCGAGCTAGGGCTTCCAACAACGGAACCAGTCATGATAGCCCCGGTAGCGTGGGCCCCTGCCGTCAGGTCGATGCCCGTGAGCGCGGTCGAGGCCGCGCCATTGAGGGAGACCTGGAGGTTCGCCGTGCCGGCGGCGGTGGTGGCGGAGTATGCGACGCCGGCTTGAGCGGCAAGGTAATCGACGCCGGTGGTGGTGCCGTCCAGGAACGAGCCGAGACCCAACAGATTCGAGGTATCGCCAGTCACTTGAACATTGAACGCCTGGCCGGTGGCGCTGGTGAAGCTCAGCGGGGTGCCGGGAGTGGTCGAACCGTTCATGCTCAGGCCCGCGGCTTCGAGCGCCGAGTTGGCGGCGAACTCGGTCTCCAGGTCGCCGATGGCGATGCCAGTGGCCACAGTGCCGGCGGCAGTGCTGAAGGTCAAGCTCACAGGGTTGGCGAGGCCGCCGCCCGTAACGACGAGTTGCACGGCCTGGTTTTGGGCGAAAGTGCTGTTTGTCGTGTTGACGCCGGTCACGGTGGTGGCGGCGGCCGCGGCTACGGCGGTGCCCTGAGCCACGCCGTTCTGAATGGACACATTGCCCATCAGGGCGTTGGCCATCTGGTCGCCGGCTTGCACCTGGAAGGCCGCCGAGCTGGAACTGAACGCCAGTTCCTGGCCGCCATTGGTATCGGTGTGCACGCTGGCGATGATGTTGGCGTTCTTAAACGCCGTAGACGCCGAGGTGGCGCCGTTGCCGGCGGTCTGGATGGCGGCGTTGACGGCCGCGGCCAGGGTGGTTACATCGGTCACGCCGGCCAGGTTCACCGACACCCCGATTTTGCCGGCATCGGAGAAGCCGGCTCCCGAGAACTGGAAGGCCGCATAGCCCGCGGTGGCTTCCTGGTTGGCGTTGCCGCCGGTGGTGTTGCCGACAATGGCCTGCACCGAAGTCGTGGAACTGGCGCCGATATTGGTGCCGGCGTTGGTACCGGCCAGGCTGCCGCTGGTGAGATTCACGGCCTCCATGCCCTTCAGGCCCAGGCTCTGGGAGTCTACGGCCGACCCGGTCAGGTCGAGCGTGACGATCCCGTTACTCAGGCTCTGACTGCCGGTGCCGGTGCCTAAGTAAACATTCAGGCTCTTGTTGAAGAGGCCGCCGGCGTTCAGCCCAATGGACTGCGCCTGGCGGTCGACTTCCGCCAAGTCCCCCTGGAACTCGCTGTTCAGGGTGGCGCGGCTGCCGGTGAATGTGCCAGACGCGGATTGCGTTGCCAGTGTTTGCAGCCGGTCGAGGACCTGAGAAATGTTGCTGATCCCACCGTCCATGATCTGGAGCTGGGCGGCGGCGTCGTTGCCGTTGGCCACGCCCTGGGTCAGCTCCGCGGTGCTGTTGCGGAACTTGTTGGCGACTGCCAGGCCCGCGGCGTCGTCGCCGGACTCGTTGATCCGGTAGCCGGAGGTCAACTGTTGAATGGTTTTGCTTTGAAATGCGTTATTGACGTTCAGGTTTTGCTGAGCGACAAGGGAGTTTACGTTGGTTTGGATGGAAAGCATTGTGAAATCCTTTCAAGTTGTGTACCGGCATCTTGCCGGTCACCACCCTTATCGGCGCTGATTTTGAAGACTTGAGCCGGGCGGTTGAAGTCTTTTGGAATCCCCGCCGGGCTCCTGGGCCGGTTGCAGCCGGGCGATCAGACTGGAGAGCGCCGCCGGGGGGGTGGTAACCGCCGCAGCCAGGTTCTCGTCCCGCACCAGCTTCACTTCGCGCGCGATCACCAAGGTCTCGCGCGGCGCGCGGATTCCGACCTTGACGCGCGAGCGGCCGATGTGTGTGATTACAATCTCGATTTCATCGCCGATCAGGATGGTTTCTCCCGCGCGGCGCGACATTACGAGCACACCGGCGCCTCTTCCGGCAGCAGCACATGCTGGAGCGAATACTGCGACTCGGGCGCCACCGCCTGCACTGCCTTGAGGTTGCGCAGGTTGACCACAATCGGCGCCAGCAGGTTGGCCGTGGGGCCGCTTTCCCGAATGGCGATGACCGTCAGGCACAGGACGTCTTCGCCGATGCGTGGTTGCTTTCCGGCCGGCAGGCCGAGATATTCAAGATCCTCGCCGCCGACCTCCAGCCGGTACTGCGGATCCACCGCCAGGATGGGCAAGGTGATGAAACACAAGGCCGGGTCTTCGAGGCTCTGGAGGAACACCAGGGGCGCGCTCTCCTCGAACTTAATGGCTGCAAACCGGTGGCGGTCTTCAAACCCGGGAAGCCCGGACGGAAACTCGATGGCCCATTCCGGTTCGTAGAAGATCCGGCCAAGACTACTCGTCTCAAAGTCTGGCATACTACCTCGTTCTGAGTGGCAATCGGCAGTTCCGGGAAAATCTTTAGGGCCGGGCAAGGCCGGCCCGTATTGAAATGCGAAAGTTTGCGGGCTTCCTGCGCTAGAATCAGGTATTCATCATGAATTCCCGCCGAGTAGCGTGTTTCCTGCTGGGGATATGGATGGGGGCCGGACTGCTGATGGCGTGGGTCGCCGCCGAAAGCCACAGTTCGGTGGACCGGGTGATGGCCCGGCCCCATCCGGTGGCTACGGCGCAGTTCAAGGAGATCGGCCGCGCCGATGCGCGCCTGCTGCTGCGCTACCAGGTCTCCGAGCAGATCCGCTGGTACTTCGAGACTTGGGAAGTCGCGCAGATTATCATGGGAGCGCTGTTCTTCTTTTTCGTGCTGTTCGCAACCCGGGAGGACAAGTTCGCGCTGTTCCTGATTTTGCTGATGATTGGCGGAGTGCTGGTGCAGCGCTTCATGCTCACGCCGGGAATGATTTCCCTCGGCAGGATGATCGACTTCGTTCCTCCCGATGCGCCCTCCGGGGACCGCACCCAGTTTTGGGTGATGCACAGTTGGTACTGGGGAGCGGAACTGGGGAAGTGGTTGCTGGGACTGGCGCTGGCGGCGCGGCTGATGTCGCACCGGAGCGGGCGCTCAGGAAACTCCCGGCAGGAGTTCAATATGGTCGATAAAGCCAATCACCGCCATATCGATGGGCTGTAGAAACCGGCCCACGGAGGTGCATGCGCCGAAACCCTCGGTGACCACCAGCACCTGGTCGCCGACGCCCGCATCCACGGCGTCCAGGGCCACCACGGCGACACCGCGATTGGTGCCATCCAGGTTGAGCGGCTGAACCAGCAGGATCTTGCGCCCCTCGTGGCTGGGGTGCTTGTAGGTGGCCACCAGTTCACCAATGACTCGCGCGATCAGCATGAGCTAACCTTTCCGCGGCGGCTTGCGGCCCCTGGGTGAAGGTGCGGGCGCAGGCGCGGCCGGTGGAGGCGGCGCGGGCACAGCCGCCAATTTCAGGTGGACCGAATCGACGATCGCCACCACGGTGGTGTCGGTGGCCGGCTCTTGCGGCAGCAGGGCGTAGCTGGCTTCGCGGCCGCGGACCCAGTAGATGAGCTCGCCGGCGCCGGCACCGGTGCAGTCGGTACACACGATGCGCTGGCCGGTGTTGGCGAGTTGCGGAGTCAGGGGCTGAATCACCAGCATCCGGTGACCCTCGAGATTGCGATTCTTGACGGTGGACCAGACACAACCCACCACGCGGCCCAAGTACATGAGCTAGTCCAGGTGCACCTCGTCGACGATGCCGACGATGGCGGTGTCGACGGGCCGATCCTTACAGCCTTCGGCCATGCGGGCCGAGCTTCCGGAAACCGTGATGACGCGCTCGCCGCTGCCCGCGCTGACGGTATCCACGGCCACGACGTAGCCGGCTTCGTCCTTCCCTTCCGGAGAAACCGGCTTAACGATGAGCAGTTTAAAGCCTTCCAAACGGGGGTCTTTCCGTGTGGCAACCACGGTGCCCACCACGCGGGCGAGAATCATGAAGCCTCTCGCGCCGGCTACTTGCCGGCGTTCTGCGCCTGAGATTTGCCGATCGGCAGAACGTCTTCCAGGCTCTGGTGCGGGCGCGGGATGACATGCACCGAGATGAGTTCGCCAACGCGCCGCGCCGCGGCGGCGCCGGCGTCGGTGGCCGCGCGAACCGCCGCCACGTCGCCGCGCACCATCGCGGTCACATAGCCCGATCCGATCTTTTCCCAGCCGACCAGGTTCACCTTGGCGGCTTTCACCATGGCGTCGGCGGCCTCAATCATGGCCACCAGGCCGCGCGTTTCGATCATACCTAACGCTTCACCCATCTATGCTCTCCCAAAACACTGTCAAGCCAAACCGCGCGCTTTGAGCGCCTCATCCACCAGGGCGATGAGCTCCGCGCGTGTCACGTAAAACCTGGATTCTCCGCCCGCGCTCGAATCGTCGGAAGCTACCGGGCAACCCGGCTCTCCGGTGTTTCTGGCCTTCACGCCATAACGCGTGCGGGCATCCAGCAGCTTGTCGACTTCCTGCCGCGGCAGGACCTTGGCGCCGCCCAGCAACTCCGCCACCAGCGCGATGCGCGCGAAGTGTTCCATGGTCTCCATGCGGAAGTAAGCTTTGTAGACGTCCTCGCCGTAGCATACCGCGCCGTGATTGGCCATCAGCACGGCATCGTACTTGGGGATCAGGGGGAGCATGCCCTCGGTCAGCGCCGGCGTTCCGGGCAGCCCGTAATCCGCCAGCGGGACGCAGCCCAGCCCGATGATCACCTCCGGCAGCAGCGCCTGGTTCAGCGATCTGCCGGCGGTGGCGTAGCCCGTCGCCACGGGAGGGTGGGCGTGCACCACGGCTTTGATATCCGGCCGCATCTTGTAGACCGTCAGGTGCATGCCGATCTCGCTGGTGCCTTGGAGGCGGCCCGAGATCTTGTTGCCCTGCGTATCCATGACGATCAGATCGTCCGGATGCATCATTCCCTTGCATACACCGGTGGGAGTGGCCAGGATACGATCGGCATCCAGCCGGATGGTAATATTGCCATCGTTGGCCGCCACCCAGCCCTTTTGGAACACCAGCCGCCCGATTTGGACGATATCCTCTCGATATTCGCGCTCCGTCTTCGCCATGCGAGATCTTAGATTGTAGCAGAATACGTCGTAGCGCCGGTGTGTTTGCCCGGACTGGGAGGGAAGAACACCGGCGGCAGAGACCGCCGGCGCTACATGGCTTCGGTAGAATGGGTGCAGATGGATTCACGCCGCATGTGCCCGCATTGCCGGGCATTCATCACTAACAAGGACCGCACTTGCCCCTACTGCAATGAGGCGGTGGGCAGCCGCGCCATCGATCGCCGCAATCCATCCCCGATCCTCGGCGGGATGATCCCGCACGCGCGTTTCACCACGGTCGTCATACTGGTGGTCAATTTCGGACTTTTCCTCGCCACCGTGCTTTACAGCATGGGGGCCGGCAACGGAGAGGCCGTGTGGAATATCGACGTCAGGACACTGGTGGCGTTCGGCGCCAAGTACAACCCGGGGCTGGCGGCGGGCCAGTGGTGGCGGCTGGTCACGGCGGGCTTTCTGCACGGCGGCCTGCTCCACATCCTCATGAACTCCTGGGTGCTGTTCGACCTCGGCGCCCAAGTGGAGGAAATCTACGGCGCGGCGCGTATGCTGGTGGTCTATTTCGTTTCCACCATCTTTGGCTTCTATTTGAGCGCGGTCTGGAGCCCGGCTCCTTCGGTGGGCGCCTCGGCCGCGTTGATGGGTTTGATCGGGGCCATGATCGCGCTGGGCGTGCGCCACCAGAACCCGCTGGGCAGCGCCATTCGCGGAACGTACATTCGCTGGGCCGTCTACATCATCCTGTTCGGGCTGTTGCCCGGCCTGCACGTGGACAACGCCGCCCACATCGGGGGGTTGGCGGCGGGCTTCGGGATCGCGTACCTGGCAGGGTTGCCGCGCCTGGAAGGCTCCTGGACCGAGAGAATTTGGCGCGGCGCTTCCTGGGTTTGCATTTTGTTAACAGCGATCAGCTTCCTAAAGATGTATTTGTGGTTTGCGCGCGTGGCGCAGTAACATAGAAGGCATGAGATGGCGTACACTGGCGCTGGCGCTGGCGTTGAGTTGCGGCTTGACAGGCAGCGTGGAAGCCAAGCAGAAGCCGGCCGTATACCGCTCCAAGGCAGCGAAGAAGGCGGCCAAGAAGGCGCGGAAAGCTTCAAAGAAATCCAAGGCATACAAGCAGTCCAGAGCCGCGAAGGTCAAGCCGCGCAAGGCCCCCAAGCACCGCGTGTAGCCGCCTGATGAGCGTGGCGAGCGCACTCCGGCGTGCCGCGGCGCTGAAACGGGGCATTGTAGCCAGGATTAATGCCCCAATCCCGATTGACTGGCCGCTTGGGGCGTCCGACAATGAAGTGTTTTGCTCCTTTGGAAACACCTGGACCGGTTGGCCATCTGCGCCGCGCTGCTGGTGGCGTGCGCGGTGGCGCGAATCGTCGCCACATACCCGGTTTTCAACCAGACGTATGACGAACCGGCGCACATCGCCTGCGGACTGGAGTGGCTGGATCAAGCCCAGTATCGCTACGAACATCAGCATCCGCCGCTGGCCCGCGTCGCTACCGCCCTGGGCCCGTATCTCGCGGGAATCCACTCTTCCGGGCTGCAATCGGTCTACGAGGAAGGCAACGGGATCCTCTATGCCGGAAACCACTACTTTCGAACTCTGGCGCTGGCCAGGATGGGAATCCTGCCGTTCTTTGTTCTCGCCTGCGCGATAGTGTGGTCGTGGAGCCGCCGCCTTTTCGGAACTGGCGCGGCGCTGGCATCCACGCTGCTGTTCACGATGCTCCCCCCCGTCCTGGCCCATTCCGGGCTGGCGACCACGGACATGGCGTGCGCCACGTTTGTGTTCGCTTCCACTTACGCCTTCAGCCGCTGGCTGGAGCGTCCCGCCTGGCGCCAGAGTCTGTTCCTGGGCGCAAGCACGGCCTTGGCGGCGCTTTCCAAATTCTCGTCGCTGGTCTTTCTGCCAGCCTCGATGTTGGCCGTCCTGCTGCTGTACTGGTTCATCGAGCGCCCGCCGCTGGCGGCCTTCCCGCGAGAGGCTCTCCGTAGAATCGTATCCTTGATCTTCGCGGCGGCGGTCCTTTTCCTGGTGATCTGGGCCGGCTATCGTTTCTCGGTGGGGCATGTGATGGCGGAGAACCGGCCCTATGAAACCATTGATCGATTCCTGCCCGAATCCAGCCTGCCGGCCTTCGAGTTTTTCGACGGCATCGGGGAAGTGGAGTATCACAATACCAGAGGCCACGAGTCCTGGCTGCTGGGCGAATACCGCACGGACGGCTGGTGGTACTTCTTTCCGGTGGTTGTCGCCGTCAAGACGCCCATCGCGTTTCTGGTGCTCTGCGGCATCGGGTTCTTCTGGCTGGTGCGCCAATCCCTCGCGAAAATTCGCTGGCAAGAGTGGGTTCCCGCGTCATGCGGGCCCGTGATTCTGCTGGTGTGCATGACCAGCAGCATAGATCTGGGGGTGCGGCACATCCTGCCGATCTACCCGCTGCTGGCGATGGTTGCCGGCCTGGGGCTGGTCCGTCTCTTGGAGGCGGGCCGTGTCAGAAAGGCCGCAGCGGCCTGGGGCCTGGTGTTGGCGCTGTGGCTGGTGGTCTCTTCGGTGTGGTCCCACCCCGATTATCTGGCGTACTTCAATGAATCGGTTGGCGGAAAACCGGAATCGGTCCTGGCGGAATCCGACCTCGATTGGGGGCAGGACTTGCAGCGCCTGAGCGACAAGCTGAAGGAACTGGACGTCCAGGAAGTCACGCTGGCTTATTTCGGAACAGCCGATACCAGCCGGCACGGGCTGCCCGTCATCAGATCGCTGCCTGCCTACCAGCGCTCCTCCGGCTGGGTGGCCATAAGCCTTCACTGGATGACCATCGGGGCCGCCGGGATGCAGAAGGCGAGGGGCACAAACGTGTCTCCCGTGTCGTGGCTGCATGACGAGAAGGCGGTGACCCGGGTCGGCAAGTCCATCGATCTGTATTACGTGGTGGGTGACCAGCCTTAACGCGGTGGCGCCGGATGTTAGGGGTGTTCCTTGATCAAGATGCTCAGAAAACCTGGGACCTGCGCCAGGACGCGCCATCGGTGCGGCAGTGAAGCATAGAAGGGGGAGACGGAGGCGAGGTAATCCGTGTTCAGACTTTGGGGGTAGTACGCCACGCTCCCGATGTGCAAGGAGCGAAGCTGCCGCTCCGACTCCTCGGGCGACAATGAAAAAATGAAGCGAACTTCGGGACTCCAGACCGGCACGACTTCAATTCCTTTGTCGATCAATGCGGCGTGAAGATAGGCATTGTCGGAAAGCACGCGGGGCCCTGCGGGCAGAATCCTAGCCAACTGATCGCGGATTTGAAATTCCTCCGGCTCCGGAACGCGCTGAAACGCGTTCTGCGGCCACTGGCTGAGGCGCAGAGCAAGAGGGCTATTCGGATAGAACACAGCATGAGCCGCTGTCCAAGTTTGGCATAGGAGAATGGCGACCACCAACGCCGTGCGCCACCGAGCGCGGCGCGTCAAGGGATCCAATACTCCAGCGCCGGTAATGGAAAGCACGACCAGCGCGGGACTCAACACGCGAGTGGATAGCTCGATCCCCGCGGTCGTGTACCCAACCGAGAAAATCCAAACGATCACCAGCAAAAGAGCGATGACGCCCAGGTATCCGTGCTGGCGAAAACGCGTGAATGCGCCGGGAATGCCGGCCAAGACCTGAAGGGGTGCGAAGAGGAGGAAAAGCCACAAAAGGCTTTCCCCGGTGTCGCTGGTCCACTGCTGCGCGCCCAGCAATGCGTAATAGTGCTGAAGAATCCCGTCCAGAATCGGGTTCACTGGAAAACTGCCGAACCTCAGGCTGTAGAACGGATTGCCTGCGAGAATCCAGGTGCGGACATACCACGGCGCGGCGCCGGCCGTCGCCACGGCGGCAAAGACGAAAACCTGCTTGAGCGGCTGCCGTCTCCACAGGAGCGCGATGACGCCCGCGATCAGGGCGATCCAGCCATACTCGCGCGACAGAGCACACAGTGCCGCGGACAGACCGCCTGACACCATCGCCCGAACGTCGTTCGGCTGCCGTGCGGTGACGATGAAGTAAATCGTGGCCGCAATGGAAAGAGCGGTCAGCCCCGTCTCTTGTCCCAGAACGACCGACTTAAAGTAGAGCGGACACGCGGCCAGGATGGCCGCGGCGAGAACGCCGGCTCGCCGCGAAAAGACCGCCGAAGCCGCCCCGTAAGTGAACGCGAGCGTGCAGGCAAACTGGGCGGCGACGAAAACGCAGATCAACGATGGCAGGTATCGTCCGGCGGACGCGTACAACCACCAATGGGTGAACGAGACCAAAGGCGGGATTCCATCCACGCAGAAATACGTCCGAAAGTCTGCCGGGGTGAGCGGCGGATAAAAATCGAATCTGCCGAGCGCCAACAGTCTTTGCGCCAGGAAATCCCAGCGGAACAACGTGTCGAAGCCGATCAAGGGGGAAATCGCGCTGCGCGCAAGCAGGGCCGCGCCGACGCATCCGCTCGACAGAATGAGTATGCGGTCCTGCGTGGCCAATTGCGGCCGCTTTGTCTTGGCCGGAATCGCGGATCTGCTTTTCAACCAAGCCGCTCCGGCGCTCGCGGCAATCAAGCAGGGCAGCACGGTCCACAGCGTGATGGAGACGCCGAAAACTCCCAGCCAGAAGACGCTGTGAAACAGAATCAGCAGAGACATGGTGAAGGCGGATGCCCACCAGAGCGTATGCCGTAAGTATTTCGCGATGAAAAACCCAGGCAGGAAGAGGCCAAGAAGCAGGCAAAATGGAAATAGCGACAACATCCGAATACGCAGTATAGCCTGCCGATTGTTTCAATTGGGCCGCGGTCTCGCGACCGCGGAATCGGGAGGTGAGCGAGGGTTTAGCGGTAGACTGTGGCATGGCGATACTCGACGACCGCCGCTATCCCCGGCGCCCGATCATCGGCGTGGGCGCGCTCATTTTGAAGCGCGGCCGCATTCTCATGGCGCAGCGGGGCAAGCAGCCACTGATGGGCTGGTGGTCCCTGCCGGGCGGCGCGTTGGAGACGGGCGAGGCTCTGGCGGACGCGGTCCGCCGCGAGGTGCGCGAGGAGACCGGCCTCGAGATCCGGCCGCTGGGCGTGCTGGAAATCTTCGAGCGCATTATGCGCGATGCCTCCGGCGCGCCCGAGTATCACTATGTGCTGATCGACTACATGTGCCGCGTCCTGGGTGGAACGCTTGCCCCTGGCGACGACGTGTGCGCGGTGGAATGGGTGCGCCGCCGCGATCTCGCCAAGCTGCAGATCACGGAGGGCACCCTGGCGGTGATTGAAAAGGCCTTCCGCAAACGCCGAGAATATAGATAACCCTTGAAGACCAGCGCCGCCGTTCTAGAATTCGAAGCCCTACGCCAGTTGCTGGGCCGTTACATCTTCAGCCCGCTCGGCCGCCGCGAGCTGGAAAGAGTCGCTCCGCACGCCGACGGCGAGCGTCTGGCCGGCGACCTGGCGGAAGCCGGCGAGGCCGTCGAATACCTGCGCGCGGCCACGCGCCCGCAGCCCGCCGGGCCCGGAGGGCGCCCCGGCGGCGCGATTCGCATCGATTTCTCGGGCCTGCCCGAGGTCGAACCGGCGGTCCACAAGCTGCGCATTGAAGGCGCCAGCCTCGACCCCAAGGAAATCTTCGATCTCTTCGTGCTGCTCGACCGCGCCGCCGACGCCAAATCACTGATCGCGGCCGCCGCCGAGCGATTCCCCCGCCTCGGCCGCCGCGCGCAGACCATCGGCGATTTCCGCTCCCTGCTGAGGGACCTGGAGGGCAAAATCCTGCCCGATGGCACGGTGGCCGATCAGGCCAGCGTGGCGCTGGCCCGGCTGCGGCGCGACATCGAACGCCAGAAGAAGGCCATTCAGGAATCGCTCGAGCGCTTTCTGCGCGCGCACCGCGAGGAAGGCGTGCTTCAGGAAGAGTTCGTCACCATCCGCAACGAGCGCTTCGTGGTTCCGATCATCGCCGGCCAGCGGCGCAGGCTGGATGGCGTGATCCACGCCGCCAGCGCCAGCGGGCACACCCTGTTCGTCGAGCCGCTCGAGACCATCGATTTGAACAACGAGCTGGTGCGGCTCAACGAGGAAGAGGCGCGCGAGGTTCACCGCATTCTGCTCGAAATGACGGACCGCCTGCGCGCCGACGCGGGCTCGATTCGCCAGACGCTGGCCGCCATGGCGGAGCTGGAGCTGATTTTCGCCAAGGCGCGCTTTGCCGCCGAATTCCATTGCGTCATCCCCAGGTTCAGCGACCGTCTCCTGCTCCAAGAGGCCCGCCATCCGCTGCTCGAGGACGTGCTGCGCCGCCGCCATAAGACGGCCGTGCCGGTCTCGCTCGAACTCACGCGAAACCGCCGCACGCTGCTGATCAGCGGCCCCAACACCGGCGGCAAGACGGTGACGCTCAAGACCGTCGGTTTGCTCAGTCTCATGGCGCAATCGGCCCTGCCCGTGCCCGCCGCCGAGGCCGAGTTTCCGCTCTTCGGCCAGGTGCTGGCCGATATCGGCGACTATCAATCCATTCAGGAAAACCTCAGCACGTTTTCCGCGCACGTCTCCAACATCCGCGAGATGGCGCTCGATGTCACCCCCGATTCGCTGGTGCTGTTGGACGAGTTGGGCGCGGCCACCGATCCGGAAGAGGGCGGCGCGCTGGGGGTGGCCATCGTCGAGCATTTCCGCGCGGCCGGCGCTTACACCCTGGTATCCACGCACCTGCTGGCGCTCAAAATTTACGGCGCCGGAACCGAGGGCGTGGTCAACGGCTCGATGGGCTTCGATGAAGAGACTCTCGATCCCACGTTTCGCCTGAGCCTGGGCCTGCCGGGCAAATCGGCGGGTTTGGAAATCGCCACGCGGCTGGGGATGCCCGAGGACATCATGCTCCGCGCCCGCCAGTCGATGAGCGGCCGGGAGCGCGATGTCGCCCGATTCCTGGCTGAGTTGCACCGCCGCGTCGAAGAGACCCAGGCGCTGGAGCGGAGCCTGCGCGATAAGCTGGCGGAGCTCGAGAAACGCGAGAAGGAGCTGGCGCGCGAATGGGAGAAGCGCGAAACCGCCAAGCTCAAGGAGCTCGAGCGCCGCACCGAGCAGGCGCTGGCCCGCTTTGAAGAGCAGGCCCAGGAGACCATTGGCAAGATGGCGCAAACCGCCGACCGCCGCAAGGCCGAACAGGAAGCGCAGCGCCGCATCTCCAAAGTCAAACGCGAGATGCGCGAAGATTTCCAGACCACCGTGCTGGCCACCCAGGACGATTCCCGGCAGGATCGCATTCGGCCGTTGCGTATCGAAGAAGGGGTGCGTGTGCGGTTGAAGGACGTGCGCGAGCCGGCGCGTGTGCGGCGCAAGCTGGGTGCGGACCGCATTGAAGTGGAGGCCGGCTTCATGAAGATGCAGGTTTCCATCGACGACGTAATCGAAGTCCTGCCCGAGGCCGGCGCCGGGGTGCCCTCTGGGCCCGGCAAGTTACCCCAGGGCGTGAGCTACAAGCCCGCGCCGGAGTTTGCGCCCGTACACCAGGAGATCAACGTAATCGGCCAGCGCGCCGAGCAAGCGCGCGACGCCGTGGATGAATTCCTCGACCGGGCCGTAATGGCCACCGCCAGCCGCGTCCGCATTGTGCACGGCCACGGCATGGGGGTGCTCAAGAAAGTCATTGCGGAGTTGCTCGGTGCCCACCCGCACGTGGCG
>Ga0326728_10014832_pt1 | contig 16394 bp, 9 predicted proteins | sample MB3enrmetagenome_FD_207602 | JGI IMG/M metagenome (GOLD analysis project Ga0326728, IMG submission 207602) | Lab enriched peat soil microbial communities from McLean, Ithaca, NY, United States - MB31MN | ecosystem: Environmental > Terrestrial > Soil > Wetlands > Peat | place: USA: New York...
TGTGCGCCACTCGCGCCTCGTCTTAGACTCTCGAAACGCCACCAAGGGGGTCAAGGAGCACCGCGAAAAGATCGTGCTGTGCTGACGTTTTTATAGACACGAAGGTAAGGCGAAAGCGACCAAAGCGCTCCTCGGACAATTCGACACTGCGCCAGCTTGTCTTGTTGACATACCTATGAGGTTTCGATGAAGATAGGGCCTATGGGAGTAGATACAAGCAACCATGCGGGGCTTGCGGCCCAAGCCGACGCATGCCGTTTGGTAGTCCGGAAAGAAAAGGGCTTATACGAAATTCTAAATTTTGTGGTCCCAGGGTTGGAAATCGGCCAGCAGGTTGTGATCGTGGCCGGCCCGACCTGCCTGAACGATGTTGCGCGCGGCCTGAGTGAGAACGGGTTAAGGCCGGACGTGTTTTTGCATAGCGGGCGTTTGGTTTTTCTAACCGCTCCGGATTGCCTCAACGAACTTTTGCGAGCGGGCGATCCACTTCAAAGAAGCCCCTTGCACCTCCACGGAACAGTCATGCGATGGGTTACCGACTGGTCGTGGGCTCTATCCAAAGGCGACGGGCTCAACGTCATTCGCGATTACCAACGCCGCCTGCATGACTTTATTCGTCCCCTGAATGCCATTTCACTCTGCACCGTGCAAGGCGAGAAGATGGGACGAACATCGTTGTTGGCGATTTTGGCGGACCACCGTCGCGCCACGCGCATTCTACAACCTCTCCAATTATTGCAGCGCACCGCGCACGCCTGAGTTGTAACTGGCCCCGCCTGGGTGTGATTGAAGCTCAGGGGAGGCGTGTCCCTCATCGAATCTTAAACTTGACTTCCTCAATCTACACTCCGAAAAACAGCAAGGGCGCCTGCCGGAGCAGACGCCCTTGACACAGCCAATATCTATCACTGACTAGAAGTAAATCTTCGCTGCCAACTGGGCAACGAAATTAGCACGAACGGAACGGATACGGCCGAAATTCCCGCTGTTGATGTCGGCGACCGGGGCGATGTCAGTTCCAGAGGAGGACACTGGCGGTCCCCACTGCTGGTGATTGAAGGTGTTGAAGGTCTCGACCCGCAACTCGATGTACTTGGATTCGGTGAAGTGAATGTCCTTGATGAGCGACGTGTCAAAGTTATTGATGCCGGGCCCGTACAGTGGATTGCGGCCGGCATTGCCGAGAGTGCCAGCGGGGGCGTGGGCAAAAGCCGACGGATTGAACCAGTAATTCCCCACATTATTGATGACGTAATTGCGCGGATTGCCCTTAACCAGCGGCACCGACGTCCGATTCGGGCGGTCCCAGCAAGGGACATCGATAGTTTCTGAGAAGTCGCCGGGGTTACACGTTAGCGAAGGGGAAGCCGTGTCAGCGATTTCAATGGGAAATCCCGATTGGAAGGTCATGATACCCACCAACTTCCACCCATCCGTAAGCTGCCGTACTCGGTGGGCGAATTGATAGAAGGGGAGAGTGTAATCGTAGCTGAATACAAGCCGCTGAGGTGCATCGTTGTTCGAAGGCCCGTACATCGACCTGAAGTTGAAGGGGTTAATTCCGGGTGGGACAAAGCCATCCTGGTTATCGGCGGTCGAGTTGTAGTCAAAATTCCGCGACCATGTGTACGCCGCAAGAAAAGTAAGCCCATGGCTGAACCGCTGATTCACCGAGGCTTGTAGCGAATTGTAATTGGAGTTGAACTCCGTCGCCTGGTAGTTGATGGCACCGAGACCAGTTGTGCTGGGATTGTATCGGAAGGTCGTCGGGGCGCAGCTATCTAAATTCGACGGACTGCATCCGGCCGCCGCTGCGACGGGATTGCCCGCTGCACTCCCCGCAGGGTTCAATTCATAGTTGCCTTCCAGGTGATGGCCAGCACTCCCGACATACGCAACGGTCACAGTCATCGAGTTGGTCATCTGCCGTTCGACTGTTAGGTTATAGTTCTCCGCCATCGGCACTCCAAAGTGGGGGCTTAGGCTATTGATGGTGAGTGGTTCGAGGCCGGAAAAATCAACATTTCCGCCTGTCGGGGGTGTGTACGGGAAAAGGTTCGTCGCGGAACAAGGGGTTGGAGTTGCTCCCCCGCACCATCCGGTATACGGCGCCGCCAAACTGGGGCTTCCGCCAATGTTCGTAACCCCATATGAAGTGATTGAAAATGGGGGGGTGGAGAGGTTTTGTAGGGCGACTTCTTCTTCGGTTCGGTTAAAGTACAGGCCGTAGCCAGCATGGACGCTCCACTTGTGTGAATTGCCCGGGCTCCAGGCAAAACCAATCCGGGGGGCGAAGTCCTTGTAATGGGTCGTGACACCGCCGGCGCTGTTAATTCCCGGGTCGCCGGGCCACAGCACACCCGTCGGCGCGTTGGGAAAGACTGTGGATTGCACCCCGGGCCGGAATGCATTCACCAACTCCCCTTTGTCATAAAGATTCAGATAGGGCGTCTCAATATCCCAACCTGTCCCATATGTGATGGTAAGGTTCGGCCGCACTTTAAACTGATCCTGCACGTAAGTGTAATACTCTCTCGACCGTGCATTGATGATGGCGCCGTTCCCCTGTATATAGAGGTCCGGAAGCCCTAACAAGAAGTCAGCGCCCGGTACTCCGGTCGAATACGTTCCCCCTCCGGAGAAAAGAAAGAGACCACTATTGAAGAGGTCGAATGGGTTGTAAACCTGAAAGCGATCCATGGTAAAGCCGGCCTTCAGGGTGTGCCGCCCTATAATCTTTGAGAAATTGTCGATCGCTTGGTAGGTATTCTCAAGCCGGGGCTGAGGCCCGTATATGCTGAAGCCCAGGTTGAACAAACCGGCGACATTCAGCGCAGGGATCGATGCCACCGAAAGAGATTGCGGGTTGATCCCTGTAAAGCCGTAGGCAGTAGGGTTAATGGGCGTCTGTGGAAAGACAGAGACGTAATTGAAGCGGAAGTAACCGAACCGGGCCTCATTAACAGTTGTTGGGTTGAAGGTGTGATTCCAGGCAATCGCGTACTGCTGGGCGTGAAAACCGTCCGTCTCGTTAAAACCGGGAAGAGTCGAGCCTTGGAAGGGCAACGAACTGGTTGTCGGATTCCTTTCCCAAAGCCAGTAGCCCCAAATTGAATCGTGGCCGCCGAAGTTTTGATCAATCCGCGTAATGTACTCATCGTCCGTGCGGGCTATTGATGGAGAGAAATTATACGCATTTGATGCCCCATTGGCAGGGGGGACATACTGATTCATGAGCTTCAGGGCGAGAGGGCTTAAGTCGGCGGTGGGAATCTGGCCCGTGGGGAACAGCGTTGCGTACGGCGTGCCGGCAGGCTGCGTTACCCCGTTGCTGTCGACCATCGCAGTAGGGGAGATCGCCGATGCGCCGGTGGCTGGGTTCACGGTGGGGAACCCCCCCATATCACTAAAGTCGCCACCACGCTCGGCCGTGCTGTAAACCGTGGGAACGCTGAAAGCTTGAGGGACTATATTCCGAATGCCCTGGTACGAAAAGAAAAAGAACGTCTTCTGTCTGCCGTCATAGATGTGAGGCAGCACGACGGGACCGCCAATGGTGCCCCCAAATTGGTTCTGGTGGTAAGGCGCGAGGATATTCGTCAAAGAGTTGGAGGCGTCCAAGCTCTTATCCCGAAAGAAGTCGAACCCGTCTCCATGGAGTTGATTGGTGCCATTCTTGATTACCGCGTTCAGAACGGCGCCGGAGTTGCGCCCGAATTCCGGGTTGATGGTGCTGGTGACCATTTGGAATTCACCTATGGCGTCTGGGCTCGGGATGAGCCCCGCGGCATTCAATGAGATATCCGCAGTGTCCAGGCCGTTCACATAAAAAGAATTCTGCTGGGACTGGGCGCCATTGGTGGCAAAGTTGGTGCCGCCCTGGCCGATCCCAAGGCGGTCGGAAGCCCCCACCACTCCAGGCTGAAGCTGCTGAAGCTGGACCCAATTCCTCCCGTTCAAAGGCATGTCCACGATGGTATTACCCGTAACGGAGGTTCCCAGTTGCATCTGCGTCGTATTGATCTGGGCGGCGTTCGCTTCCACCGTGACCGTCTGCGTTGAACTGCCCACTTCTAGGGCCGTATTGGCAACGTAAACTTGGTTGACGTCGAGGTGAATATCGGTGTTCTCAGACTTCCGAAAACCTTCCTTCTCAATGTCGACGTCGTAGACCCCAGGGGCGATCAGGTTGACGAACTCAAAATCGCCACTCGATGAAGTGGTCATGTTCCTTGAGATTCCGGTGGTCGTGTTCGTGACTGTAACTCTTGCGCCGGGGACAACCGCGCCGGACGCGTCAGTTACCGTGCCGCGGATTCTTCCGTAAAGTTCGTCCGCTTTCGCGTTACTACCGAAAAATAGAATGGCAATCAGAACAGAACTCAACAATGCACTTAATGTTAGTCCACGCATACTACCTCCTCGATGGACACTCGACATTTGGATTCTGGATCAAAACTTCTTGGAGGGCCCCATGATCCGCCCTGATAGTCACAGCAACCCCCAGTCGTCCAGTACAACGTTGCCGGCCAAGCAAACCGGGCGGAGGCGGAATCGTGTGGTTGAATTACACGAACGCTCATGCGGATTTACACTAACATAAGCGTCGTTCGCAATCAACATGCCAAACAAGTCTTTCATCTACCTGCTTTAATTACCTGGTCTTACAGCTCCCAGGCGCTCCGTTATCCTCGCGAAATAATACTGAAAATGGAAGTTGAATACAAGAATCTGTAGCACACTGTTGACCTTAAGGTAATAAGGGCGTACGCTGTTATCCGGGACACGCTCATCAGATTGATCTGTTAATAACCGGCGGCTTCGTCTGCCGCCGCCTCTAACACGCGTCCTCAGTGACGCAGAAAGGAATGACCCATGTCCCTCCGTCCGATTAAACGAGTCGTCTTATCGAAGCCAACACTGGAAGGCGCGGGCGTGCATCTGCGCCGTGCGTTCGGCTTCGGAAGCACCTCCGACTTCGATCCTTTTCTTCTCCTCGATGACTTCCGCAATGACGTGCCTGCGGATTACCTGGCGGGCTTCCCCTGGCATCCTCACCGCGGCATCGAAACCATCACCTACGTCCTCGCCGGCACTGTCGAGCACGGCGACAGCTTAGGCAACAGCGGCGTCATTGCCTCTGGCGACGTGCAATGGATGACGGCAGGGAGCGGCATCATCCACCAGGAAATGCCGAAAGGGGATCATGCCGGCCGCATGCATGGCTTCCAGTTGTGGGCGAACCTTCCCTCGGCGCTCAAAATGACTCCGCCTCGCTATCAGGAGGTGAAGTCACGCGACATGCCGGAAGTGAAAGACGACGACGGCACCCAGGTCCGTATCGTGTGCGGAAGCTTCTGGGGCAAGAAGGGTCCGGTGGATGGCATTGCCGCAGACCCCATCTACCTCGATGTCTCGGTCCCGCCCGGTCGGAGGAAGGCTATCCCGGTCGAGACCACACGCCACGCTTTTGCCTACGTCTTCTCGGGCGCCGGGAAGTTCTGTAACGCCTCCGGCCCGCTGGCCGTGCCCACCGAGCCGGTCGGCTGGTTGGATACAACACCTCCTGCGCAGGCCGAGAACCGTGCGCTCGTGCTCTTCGACCGCGGCGACGAGGTCGTGGTGCAGGCTGGAGACGAGGGAATCCGATTTCTGCTGGTTTCGGGCAAGCCGCTGCAAGAGCCGGTGGCTTGGTACGGACCCATCGTGATGAACACGCAGGAGCAGCTCCGGCAGGCTTTCCAAGAACTCCGCGAGGGGACGTTCCTTAAAGAGTAGCGGCGAGTTTACCTCTCCATGTGGCGGCGTAAAGCCGCCTCTACGTCAAATTGGGATAGTACCGCGCGAGAAGGAAAAGGGCTCCGCGCAGGCAGCTTGTGATAGAATCCCCCACCTTAGGGGGCTGGTTGGTGGAAGTGAAAGGTTGAGGCGCCGCTTCAGAAAGAGATATCCCATCAGGACGATACTGCCCTGGTTCCTGACCGCAGGAACATCCCCGTGGAGATTGTGCAGACCACACCTATGAAAACCTGTTATTGGAAACTTGCATTCATCGCGGCAGCGTTGGCCGCTCTTATGCTGGCGAGCAGGGCTCGTCTCGGGCCGGCTCAAGAGGCCCCGAAGAAGAAGAGCATTTCCCTTCCCACCAGCAAGATTCTCTTGAGTCCCGCGCCCGGCCATCCGCAGCGGACCAACAGCTTTCCTACCGCCCTGGCGCTTAGTCCCGACGGGCGCTATGTGGCTCTGCTCAATAACGGCCGGGGCGTGGAAGAATCCGGCTATCAGCAGTCCATCGCGGTTGTTAACTTGGCCAGCCAGCAGGTCCGCGACTTTCCTGACGCCCGGTTGAAAGTGGGGGCGAAGCAGAGTTATTTCCTCGGGCTGGCTTTCAACAGCGACGGGAAGACAATTTACACCTCCATTGCCTCGCTGAACGACCCCGCGGGCCAGGCGCCTGAGGACACTGGCAACGGCATTGCCGTTTACTCGTTTGAGGAAGGCGCGGTTACTCCCCGGCAATTCATCAAGCTTCCCTTGCCGCTGCTTGGTCCCGGCAAACAGCCCGGCACAGTTTTCTACCGAACTCCCAAGGGCATGGCTGCCCCTTACCCGGCTGGTTTGGCAGTGATTCCCGGCGCGGGAGAGAAGCTGCTAATCGCTGAAAACCTGGCCGACGACGCCGTCATGCTCGACGTTGACTCCGGGCAAGTTATCCAACGCTTTGATCTGAGCATGAACGAGCACGTGCCGGGATCCTATCCTTACGGCGTTACGGTCACCCGCGACGGCAAGCGTGGATATTGCAGCCTCTGGAATGCTTCCCAGGTCGCGGAACTGAATCTGAACCGTGGTGAAGTCACACGCCGCATTTCGCTTCAGGCCCCGGACTCGCCCACGGCCGCAGGCTCGCATCCCACCGCCCTGCTGCTGAGTTCGGATGAGAAGCGCCTTTACGTAACGCTCGCCAATGCCGACGCCGTCGCGGTGATTGACACGGCGACAGGAACGCCGGTCGCGATGCTTTCCACCAAGCTTCCCGGACAACGCTACGCGGGCACTTACCCGAATGCGCTGGCTGAAAGCGCGGACGGCAAGCGCTTGTTCGTGGCGGCGGCTTCGCTCGACGCCGTGGCTGTGTTCGATCTGAATGTCGCCCCTTCTGACACCCCGCAGGCCGCGCTGGGATTTATTCCCACGGAATGGTATCCCACCGCGCTCACCGTGCGCGGCGATGACTTATTCATCGCCAGCGGCAAAGGCCAAGGCACAGGCCCCAACTCCGGTCCGCGGGCGCCCTCCACCGTGGACGCGGGCGCCCAGCATCCCTACATCGCCTCGATGATCCATGGCTCCATCGCCAGGGTGAGCATTCAGGAAGCCGAGCGCACGCTGGTGCAATCCACCGACGAAGCCCTGAAAAGCAATCTCATGAGCGGGAGAGGAGATACCATCCCCTTCCAGGCCGGCTCGAATCGTATTAAGCACGTGATCTACATCATTAAGGAGAACCGAACTTACGATCAGGTCTTTGGCGACCTCCGGCCCGGCGATGCCGACCCGGCGCTTTGCATGTACGGCGAGAAGATCACGCCCAACGAGCACGAGTTGGCGCGGCAATTCGGCATCCTCGATAATTTCTACTGTAGCGGCGAAGTTTCCGGCAACGGCCACGTCTGGTCTATGGCCGCCATCACCAGCGACTACACGGAGAAGACCTGGCCCATCTCCTATCGAGGGAGCGAGCGCTTGTACGACTACGAAGGGATTGTGTCGGGTGATAATCCGCTGCACCAGGGCCAGCCGGACGTGAACGAGCCCGGCAGCGGCTACATCTGGACGAACGTGGCGCGTCACGGCCTTACTCATCGCAACTACGGGGAATATGTGGATACGCACTGGTGCGACATGCCGCCAGGGTCGGGGACCGGCTGCGCGCAAAAGTCCATTCTCAAGGGACAGCCCTTGCCGCCTAACGTAGGCCAGCCGCACGGCGCACCAAGTCCGTGGCCGTGGCCTGTCCCGATCATGACCGGCAACTTCGCCACCAAGCCGGAAATTGAAGGCCACTTCGATCCGCGCTTCGGCGACTTCCGCGTGGATTATCCCGACCAATTGCGGGTGGACGAATTCCTGAATGAATTTACGGACTTCGTGAAAGCGCTCCAGGATGGGACGGGGACCGTCCTTCCGCAGTTCGTGATCTTGCGCCTGGGCAACGACCACACGGTGGGGACCTACCCCGGCTATCCGCGACCCGAGGCCTCCGTGGCGGACAACGATCTGGCCGTGGGGCGCGTGGTCGAGGCCATCTCACACAGTCCGTATTGGGACGACACTGCCATCTTTGTTCTCGAGGACGACGCCCAAGACGGCGCGGACCACGTGGATGCCCACCGCAGCACGGCGCTGGTGATCAGCAAGTATTCACCCGGCTCGACTCAGCAGCCCTTCGTGGGCCACAACTTCTACACGACTGTGAATCTGGTCCATACCATGGAAGCGCTGCTGGGGCTGCCGCCCATGAACAATAACGACGCCCAGGCCGCCGTGATGGCGCCTCTGTTCTCGGGGGCGGGAGCCCAGCCCGCTTTCAACGCGGACGCGCGTAATCTCCGCAACGGCCTGCTCTTCCAGATCAATACTCCGAAAGCTCCGGGCGCGAAGGAGTCCGCACACATGGATTTCTCGCATGCTGACGCCGTTGACTCTGCCCAGCTCAACGCCATCCTGTGGCGCGAAAGCAAAGGCGACGTCCCCATGCCCAAACCCGTACACAGAGTTATCAGGGACGCGGAGAACGTGACCTTTTGATTCGGATCGGACTAAGAAGATGGGCCGGATTCAGGTCTTATCCGACCTGCAAATTGCGAAGGTAGGGCACGCTGGCCTTCATCATCTCGAGGTCCATTTCGACGAAGTAGTTCTTGATGCCGCCGGTTTTTGCCGCCTTGAAGATCTTCTTCCAATCGAGAGTGTCCTGGCCCACGGGCATTATCTTGCGGGTTTTCGCCGACCATCCCTGCACGTGCATCGAAATGAATCGTCCCGGGTACTTGGTGAAGTATTGCGCAGCGTCGTACCCCTCACTGACCGTCGATACCTGAAACTGGAACTTGACCAGCTTCGCATCCAGTAGCTTGAACAACAGGTCATAGGTCCGCTTCCCGTCAACCTTCGTGAGCTCGAAGTCCTCATTGTGAAGCCCCTGCTGGATGCCCGCCTGGGCCGCCTTCTCGCCCATGCGGTTGTATTCGTCGGCCGCCCGCTTCACGTCATCCATGGTGGGGTTGCGCGGGCCCTCCAGGCTGGGCACGAGCATTTGGGTGAGCCCGACGTCCTTTGCCCAGGCGATTCGGTCCTCCTGGTTCTTTCTCAGTTCCTCGATGCCAAAGTGCGAACTGAGGCAGGTGAGGCCCGCATCTCCCAAAATTCTCCGTAGTTCGGCCCCGCTGTATTTCCCGACGCCGGCGAACCCGGAGTCCGCGTAACCCACGGGCGAGCACAACTCGATGGCCTGAAATCCGGCCTCGGCAAGTTGCTTGATGGTACCCGGAAAGTCCTTGGCGATCATCTCTCTGACCGGCCACGTCTGGCACCCAATGGGCAAGCCAAGCGGGTTGGCGCGAAGCGTACGCGCGTTTGCAGATAGGAATCCCGCCACCGCCGTGCTCTTCGATGCCTTCATGAAAAACTCTCTTCTTGAAATTGCGGACATTCACGCCTCCTTACCCGGTCAAAATTGAGCATGTTCCATCTGGCCATGGCATTATCTCACGCTTTATGCTATTCCGCGGGAGTAATCACGATGTTCCGAAAAGCCACTCGCCCTTGCTCGCTGCCTTGCAGGTAGATCGGTCCTGGCAATTCTTCATGGCTATCGAGAGCCCCGCCCGTGATCCCCGGAATCTCCTGCTCAGCGATGACTGCTTGACCATTTTGCACCACCGTGATCGTCCGGCCGAGGAACGTAATGTCGAAGCTCTGCCATTCTCCCGACTTGCGCGGCAGCTCCGGCGTGGGGGCAAGAAAGCCGTACACCCCACCCGTATGGTGACTAGGGGGTTCTTGCTCGGAGTCAGTTTCGATCTGCACCTCGTATCGGCCCCGCAGATACACTCCGCTATTGGATTTGGGGCCGCAGTAAAACTCGAGGTGCAACTTGAAATCCTCAAACTTGGAAGTGGTGATGATCTCAGGGCCGTGTCCATTGCTCACCAGCGTGCCGTCTTCGACCGTCCAACTTTTCGCCCGGTGCGGGTCGCTGAACCGCCAGCCGGCGAAATCCTTGCCGTTGAACAAGGGGAGGGGCTTGCCCCATTTTGGGGCGCCTTTGCGCTTTAAGGCCGGCGCTCGGCGGCCGGTCCATCGCCAGGAGGTCCCATTAGGACTGGTCGTGGAACCCACGAGTTGGCCGTCCACAAGCTTCCCTTTGAACAGCGTGTCATTAGCAAATCCCTCTTCTTCCTTGGGCGAAAGGAACTCAATCTCCCCCGCCTTGATCTCGACCTTGGGGAGCGGGGTCGCATGTTCGGAGACTCCCACCATCACAACCTTTGTCTTGCCCTGATCCTCCGAGACCTCGATCCAAGAGGGGAGCTCCCCCTTCGGCGTTTTTATGCTCAGATCCCAGCGCCCCAAAAGCACCTTTATCGAAGCCGGCGTGCCAGCGGACGGGCTTGCCTGGGAATTCCAGCCTCCGGAATATGCTCCCACAGGCCACAGCGCTGCTAATAACAATGATGAATATAGTAAACGTTGAACCATGTTCGCGTCTCCTTGATGACCAGCAAGTAGTGCAGACCCGCGTTGTAGGTCCGCGGCTCTTCAGATCATATACCCAGGCCAAAAACCGCAGACCCAAAAAGCAGGTCTGCGCTACAGTCTCAACAGGCGTCGCATGTTATCCCCCAGGATTAAAGCTTCCGACTGCTCCGGCAGTTTCAGCAGCTTCACAGAATACATCTCGACGCGAGGGTCCAGCTCCGGGGCGTTGGAACCAAACAGAATCCTTTGCGGAGGCAGTTCGCGTGCTGCCATTTCCAAATACTTCCGACTGACAACACTCGACGTCCCCACGTAGATATTGGGAAAGCGCTTTACCAAGTCCATAGCTTCGTAATGCGCCCACCATTGCCAGGAACGGTAGGCCCCCAGGTGCGGCAGGATGAATGTCACCGAAGGATAAGCGGTGGCGATCATGTAATACGCCCGGGCGGGCCCTGGATATTCGCTGAGGTCAGGGTAGTAAACCACCGGAGTATTCAGTTCGACTGCGGCGTCCAACAGTTCCCGGGTGGGATGTCCATCCGATCTGACGCCCTTCAGACCCATCACTTTCACTTCCTCGCTGAGCGTGCGCCGCAATTGGCCTGCTTCGCGTTGCGGATTGTGCACCGCAAATCCAATCAACTTGGCGGGGTACTTTTCACACAACTCGGCAACCTGCTTGTTGGGCGAGTCGTAGAGCGTGTTTCGCGGAGCCATCACGCAGGATCGGTCAATGCCCGCTTCTGCGCTGCGGGCTAGCAGCGCTTCGACCTTATAATCAACCGGGCGGCGGGGCGAACCCCAAGTCTCTCCCACGCCGATTTGTGCATCCGAATCGATGACTAAGGCCTTCATCGGTAGCTCCTGACGGGTGAGTTCCTAAACCCGCCCGCCCAGCAGGCGCAGTATATTACCTCCAAGAATCAGCTCCTCTTTTTCCTTGGGCAGGTTTAGAAGTCGGATCTTAAATATCTCCAGCCGACAATCAATTTCCGGCTCGTCCGATCCGAAAAGAATTTGTTCCGCAGGCAGCTCTTTGGCCGCCTTCTCGAGATAACGAGTCATAACCACGGCAGCAGTATCCAGGTGAACGTTCGGATAGCGTTTGGCCAAGTCGATGGCCATAAGATGTCCCGGCCAGTTCGCCGACTGGTCACTCCCCAAGTGGGGAATAATGAAGTTCACCGTTGGGTATGAGGGAAGAAACTCTTCGAAGAGTTCAACATGTTCGTTGGAATCGTACAAGATGGGAATGCCCAACTCCTTCGCAGCGTCGAGGATTTCCGGGTTCGGTTGCGTATGGAGTTTCAATCCACGCAGGCCCAGGTCGTGGACCTCATGGAACAACATCGAGCGGATTTTGCCGCTCTCCGTTTGCGCGTCATGCCTCGCAAACCCGATAAACTTCTCCGGGTAGCGTTGGCACATTCGAGCAATATCCTCGTTAGCTTCTTTGTAAGACGTGTTGTTGATTGGGAAAATGACCGTCTTGTCGATTCCGGCTTCCCGGGCATGTCGGAGGATTAATTCCGGGTCGGCCACTGTTTCCCAAGGCGCGCTGAGCTCCTGTGTCGTGCCCGGCTCCCGGCATATCCCCACGTGGGCATGGCAATCAATGACCAAAGACTTGCCTTGCCCGCCCTGTCCGGGTGAAATGAACCCATCATTCTTGCCGCTACCAATGGCCCAGCGGCTTACCGCTTGGCTCGCGAGTAAGGCTCCGCCTGAGGTCAGAAAAGTCCTCCGGGATGGATTGATTCCTCTGCTCGCCATTTTCAACTCCTCCGAACCGGTGCGCACCGAAGTGATGCGTGCCCGTTCTTTGGAAGGAGTGGACTCATCTTCTGTACCCCCCCTTGGGTTCGCCCCTTCGAGGGCCGCTGTTTGACTCGCGAATTCCGGTTCGATTTCGCACAAAAGGTGGGTTTTTGGCCACTTTTTCGAGCTCGTTTTGCCTTTTTTGCACTCAAAAACCAGTTCGTTTTGAGCACTCCAAGAATGCTAAGTCCTGTGTTTACAATAGATCGACCAGTTCGTTCGCTCTATTTTTAGTATCTTTTTCCGTTTCCACGTCTCTTTCCCCTTGCCGGGTCCGATGCAGGTTGCCTTAACGCCCCTGCCGGGCAGGGCTCTCTTTCGACAACGATGATAGGCTACGACAACTCGCTGGCGGTGTCAAGAGCAAAGTGGGAGTGAAAGAGACAATAAGTCAGGTACCGAGAGATCGGGGAATGAGTAGATCGGGAGAACAACCTGCCGGGACCCTTCGCTCCGCTCATGGTGACAGGGATAGGCGGCAGGAGCCGCGGGGGCTGGGAGACTAAGGAGTAGGCATATTGCCGATCGTGCCGGGCGTTGGTTTCCAAAGGCACGTGGTGATCGAGATCGCGGGCAAGGTCACTACGACGGATCGGCCTTGCCAGTCGACGCGCACCTGAGCGGGTGTTGGGCGACTATTCGACAATTGCACCACCCAATGCCACCCTGCCTCCGGTTCCGGAGACAGGAAGGCCAGCCCCTGAAGCCCTTGGAAATCTCCCGTCATCTCGGCCCGCACCGCGCCGGGCCGCACAAACCTGCTGAAATGCGCCAAATAGTAATAGAGCCCAGTGTAATACACCTTTTTGGTCTCCCGGTTGATTACCACGACGGGTTGCTGCGGATTGGGGTCGGGATCGTGGTGGACGGGTGAAGCCATCCAGGGCCCGCCCTGCTGATCCAGAATCATGTTCCAGTAGATCCATGCCGAAGCCCCAGCTCGGATGTCCGAGGCGATCATGTTTCCCCAGAAAGCTCCATCGGCAAAGTCGTACTGCGGAACGGGCGTATTCGGGGGGGCGCCCGCCCCTCTCACGTAACACACTTCCGTCATCCACAAAGGAAGGTCAGGGTAGGCATGGTGGAGCTGCGCGACTTTGTCGAAATTGCGTTGCTTTTTCCAGAAGTCATAGCCATGGTATGGGAGCGCTGTAACATATTGTCGAGCCTCCGGGTCATCCAGAACGGTCGGGTAGTTCTTGGCAGCGTCCTGCCGGAACGGGGCTTCACTCAGCATGATCTGGTTCTTCAGGCCCGCCTTTTTGAGAAGGGGGCCAACGTGGTTCTTCAGCAGGTCACGAATCTCAGTGTAAGAGATCTTGGTATATCCGCCCTCATCGCTCCCCGGCTCGTTAAACAAACTCAAGTAATCAATAAACACCCCTTGCCTTTGATACTCCTGGAGGTAGCGCAAGTAGTAGCGCGCGAGGGCGTCGTAATACTTCGGGTCAACGTCCTGATGCTTCTCCACATCGATCAGCATCCAGTCCGGAGGATAATCCATGGGCGATTGCAGCACGAATTTTCCGTATTTGCGGGCTCGTTTGATATACGTGATGACACCGGTTGGGCCGAGGTCCCGCTGAATCGAGAAATGTTTCATATCCACATCGCCGGGCGTGTCGTCGTAAGTGTAATACGGTCCTGCCGACATGAAATCGGTTCCCGCAATCGGTGTCTTCATGGCTGAAAAGCCTGCGCCCTGCACCGCATCAAAGAGCGATCGGAGCACCGCCTCTTGCTCGGCGGGAGGAAGATCCCTCAGGCAAACCATACCTGCTTCCAGAAAAGATGCCCCGAACCCCACCATTCTCTGGAGCATTACTCCCGTTTCGATGTTGTAAGCCGGAAGTCCATTTGCCTGATGACGTTCGAATTGAAGCGAGGGTTTGGTCGCCAACCGGTCCCCTGCTTGCGACGACACGACAACCTTCACTTCTTGCCCGAACAATGAACCCAGGCACAAGCTAGCAAGGAGAATTCGAAGCAGGCCGTGGAGGGTCGCGCGCCAGGCACGCTGGGACTCAACTTTGCGGCTGTGGGGATTCAGTGCCACATTCTTCTACATTACGCAAATTCTACTCGTAGCGCCGACCTTTAGGTCGGCAGCCACCGTGCTGACCTAAAGGTCAGCGCTACACACAAGATTAGGACAGCACCTCTCAGCGCTTGTACTCGGCTGACGTTTAGCAGGCTGATGAAAAAGGGCGTAGCGGCGGGTTTCCCCCGCCATCGATTGTTGAACTCATTCGAGACATGGCGGGGTAAACCCGCCGCTACTTTACGAAGGCGCACTATATCACCAAAATAACCTTAGACCCAACTGCACCTGGCGTGGACTGTTTTCGTGAGGGCAGTCCGAGCTTGACCCGAGACATGGCTCGGTGTATGGTTTGACGAACCTGAGATGGGGGGCTCTAGTCACACATGAAAGCCTTATACGTTGCCGTTTCATTCTTTCTATTTCTCACTAACCTGCTGTTTGCTCAGCAGCCGCTTTTCCGTGCCGTGGATATTGACGTAGGCGCGACGGACACCGTCCAGTTCTCAGATGGCCAGCGCGCGACTGTGAAACTACTCTCGACCAGCGAAACCCGGGACAAAGCTCGTTCGGCGATTCGGGAGGCTCGCGCGGAAGTGGAGATTAACGGTTCCCGCGCCACCCTTTCCTGCGGGAACTACCGTCTGCCCGTCACGCTGGACGGGGTGCAGGTGGACTGCACCGTGACCAAGGCCTACTACCAGAATACCAACCACGATCACTGGGGGCTTGAAAAGGACGCCCGGCTGCGCCTTTGGCCGGCGGGGTCGCCATTCATGCCGCCGGGAGCGATGGTTTATCCGGTTCGCCAGCGCTGGTTCGCCTCGCGAACTCAAATGGGAAACGAGCCGACCTACGTCGATGCGGGCGAGAGCATCAGCACGGCCAAGATTTACTATCATGCGGGCCTCGATATTGGCGGGGCCGAGGGCTTGGTGGATGTCATCGCCGCAACCGACGGCACCGTGGTGGGACTGGGAAAAGACGTCATCGACAAAGTAAAAGACAATGCGGCCATCGACAGGACGTTCAACGACACCATCTGGGTGCTCGACTCGCGGGGTTGGTACCATCGCTATACGCACTTGTACTCCTATGATCCTTCGGTGAAGCTGGGAGGACGGGTGGTCATGGGACAGAAGATCGGCACGCTGGGGAAAGAGGGCGGGAGTGGCGGCTGGTCGCACCTCCACTACGAGATCGTCAGCCGGCAGGCCTCCGGCAAATTTGGGACTCAGGAAGGGTATGCGTTCTTGTGGGAAGCCTACCAGCGGCAGTACAAGCCGCGCCTGATCGCCGTGGCGCGGCCTCACCAGGCCATACTGGTGGGAGAAAAGGCGGCGCTCGATGGGTCGCGCTCGTGGGGTGAGTCGCACATTGCCCGCTACGAGTGGAATTTCACAGATGGGGAGAAAGCTTCGGGATCGAAAGTTGAGTGGTCTTACCCGCAGTCGGGCACGTTCAGCGAAATCCTGAAGATCACCGACGACCGTGGCCGCACCGCTTACGACTTCGAGACCGTAAACGTGCTCGATCCCAAGCATCCGGAACAGGCGCCGCCCTCGATTCAGGCCGCATACTGGCCCACCATGGGCCTCGCGCCGGGGAAGCCTGTCACTTTCAAAGTCCGGACGTTCGGCACTACCGACGGGCAGGAGAGTTGGACGTTCGGCGATGGCGCCACCGCCACAACCAAGTCCGATGGCAATGTCGATGAACACGCCAAGAACGGATTCGCCGTCACCACCCACGCGTTCACAAAGCCGGG